>JGI994J12354_10002438_pt1 | contig 18153 bp, 14 predicted proteins | sample IntmicLarv3ML3BL_FD_12354 | JGI IMG/M metagenome (IMG submission 12354)
CATTATACACGGAACAGAAGCCACTGTAGCTCAGCCCGGTTGAGCGGCTGACTTGTAATCAGCAGGCCGGGAGTTCGAATCTCCCCAGTGGCTCTCATTTCCATTTCGATTCGTGTTATGTGTTGTTCATCTGCGGTGATATTACGTTCGGTGCGGTCAAACGCTCATATCGATGTCATCGGCAGAACGAACACATTATCTCTATTACAATAGGATTTTAATATAACTTTATACAAAATTTCCTATTGTAATAGGATTAAATATCACACATATTCATATCATCGATTGGCTGCTGTCGTGATTGACGTGATCACAATTTCAATCTCGTTGCCGCTTTCTGTATGATCGGCGGAAGGATGAACGCTAACGGCAATGCTATCGCGAAGCCGATCATCCAGCTTCTCATCCATATCCTCAAGAAATTACTTACGAACCCTGCGTTCGCTGCCGTCATGACGAATGACATGAAGAACGACATTAACAACGCCATGCAGAGCGATGTAAAGAGTATTCGTTTCTTACTCAAGGTGATCCTTCCGCTTTNCTTCANAGTTCAATCNTTCACGGTCTCTTCCGCGCTCTGTATGCATTTCGTAAGAACGGAATAAGCGTTGATCATGTCAGACTCGCCGACGATGAATATGGTNTCTGTATAGCAACTGACCGTTTCCTCAATGTTTATGCCCGCNTCGGAAAGATTGGTTATCAGATATGCGATCACGCCTGAAGTATCAACTATCTTTTCCGGACTCTTCACTGCTATCTCTACAAGATTCTCCCTTACTTTGATGGCGTTGAATCTTCCCACTGTGTCTACGATGCGGTCTTTCAGCATGCGATCGGCTATGATCGTAACTGCTGATGCGCTTTGAACCACCTGCATGATCGAGTTCTCGTTCCACAGGTCTTTGAAAAGATTGTCCATTTTGTGCAGCACGGTCCAGTCGTTCTTCGCCGTCACAATGCAGATCTTCGTTCTCATCTCGAGTCTGCTGTCCTTCAGTATCTTGAGGATGCTCATTTCGTGATCGGTCGTTGTTCCCAACTTCCCGGCGTAACGTCTGCATGCTATCATGACAGCTTCTTCGTTATCTATCGTCAGATCCTTCATTATCATTCTTGCCAATGATGAATAGTTAATGAGACCTTTTGATGCACAATCCTTTATGCTGGGGTGTGCGTCGATGTATATCCTCGTCTTCTCGGCGAGACTTTCCTTGGACGAGCTTTTTGTCATGTTTGTCAGGAATGCATTGAAAGTATTTATGTTCTGTCAGAGACAAAAAGATTTGAAAAGGATTTGAAATGAGACATCTGTGTCTCTTTACCTGAAGAACTTACGGAAGAGGTGCATGAACATTTCCGTATCATCTTCAGTAATGTTCAGCGGAGGCATCAGCCTGAGAACGTTACCGTGACAGATGTTCACCAGCATGCCGCACTTCAGCGCGAAGTCCTGGAATTCTTTTGCTTTGGTCTTTATCTCGACACCGAGCAGGAGGCCTTTTCCCCTTACGTCAAGTATCTCGGGATCCTTCACTGATTTGAGTTCATTTATCAGCTTGTCTCCGAGTTTCTTTGCATTCTCCGTAAGTTTTTCCTGTTTGATTATGTCAATTACAGCAGAACCTGCTGCGCATACCAGAGGATTACCGCCGAATGTGGTCCCATGAGTTCCGGGCGTGAGTGTCTTTGCAATATCGTCCGTAGTTACCGCCGCACCGATCGGAACTCCTCCCCCCAATCCTTTCGCTAAGGTCATGATGTCAGGAACAACATCGTAATGCTGAATGCCGAACCACTTCCCTGTACGTGCGATCCCTGTTTGAACCTCATCCATGATCATCAGTGTTCCGTTATCCGTGCATATATCACGGACTCCTTTGAAGAATTCCTTTGACGCGGTCTGAACACCGCCTTCGCCCTGTATCGGTTCTAAGATCACTGCGGCAGTATCTTTGCAGATCTTTCCTTTCAGGGATTCGAGGTCTCCGAACCCGAAGTAGNCGTAATTGCCTGAGATCAGCGGCTGAAATGTGTCNTGATACTTTGTCTGACCTGTTGCACCCAACGCACCGGCGGTCCTGCCGTGGAAGGAGTTCAGTGCCGACAACACCTGAGTACGTCCTGTTTTGCGTACTGCTATCTTCAATGCGGCTTCGTTAGCCTCCGCACCGCTGTTGACGAACAGCGTCTTACTCATTCCCGAAGGAGTGACGGATGCAATTTTTTCCGCAAGCTCGACCTGTTTTTCGACCTGATAGAGATTGGATGTGTGAACTAACCGTGCAGCCTGTTTAGATACTGCTTCCACCCAGTATGGGTGTGAATGTCCTACGGAATTCACTGCGATCCCGGCAACCATGTCCAGGTACTGTTTTCCGGTTACGTCCGTGAGGTATGAACCTTCGCCGTATGCAAAGCATATGTCCTGCCGTCCGTAGTTCTGGAACAGATATTTCTGATTCTTTTCCTTGATGTCCTCGAATGTCATTTGCTCACCTTGTTATAAGTGTCCCGTGGGGAATGTTCTTCAATATATCGGTGATGATCGAATTCTGATCCTTACCGTTGACCATCCTCACTTTCTCTACGCCTGCATCTATCACAGCTTTGCATGCTTCCACCTTGGGGATCATGCCTCCGGAGATCACTCCGGATCCGATCAGTTTTTCGATATCATTAAGCGTAACATGATCCAATTTCGATGAAGGATCCTTGATGTCCATAAGTATGCCTGGCACATCGGTTATTTGGATCATTTCCTCGCACTTCAGTGCTGCTGCAATACCGCCTGATGCAGTGTCTGCATTGACGTTATATTTGCCCCCCGGCCCGGATGAAACAGGGAACACGACAGGCGTGATACCTTTCTCAAGCATCTCCAATATCGGTTTGGTATTAACCGATTCAACATCACCTACTTTGCCAAGGTCTGCGGTAACGGTCTTGCCGTCCTCAATTACGGTGATCGGAGCCTTCTTCTTACACCGGATCACATCATATCCCGCAAGCCTCTCTGCGTTAACACCCGCTTCTTTCAGTGATGCAACAACATCCCTGTTGATCTGTTCGAGGACGTGGATGACGACGTCTAACGTTTCGTTATCGGTTACACGCTGCCCGCCTACTTTCTTAGGAACGATATTCCTTTTTTCCAGTTCCTCGTTTATTTCGGGGCCTCCGCCGTGCACCAGCACGATCTTGTGGCCGCTTCCGAGCATCTCCGCTATTTCCCGTGATAGGCGGTCAAGATCGCTCTTGCCCCGTATCGCGTTCCCTCCGAACTTAAGAACATACACCATTTCCGAGCCTCATGTTGCATATTCCGCGTTGATACGGACGTAATCGTATGTGAGGTCGCAACCCCAGCCTACTGCAGATTCATCGCCTATTGCAAGATCAACGAGTATCATCACTTCCTTGTTGTCCATTGCCATGCGAACAACTTCAACAGAACGTTCTTCCTGGAACACAGGTGCACCGGAATCAAGGATGGGAACTTCCATATCTCCTCCTTTTATGGTCAGACGGACATCTTCCAGATTGAATTTACATCCGCTGTTGCCGAGGGCCATCATGATCCTTCCGTAGTTCGGGTCAGATCCGAAAATGGCCGACTTCACAAGAGGCGAGTTCAGTATTGTCATCACTGCTTTGCGTGCGTCATCCTTCGTTTCCGCTCCTGTTACCTGAACCTCTATCAGTTTGGTAGCACCTTCACCATCTATTGCTATTTTCCTTGCGATATCTTTCATTACGAACATCAAAGCATCAACGAAATTCGGATCATCATCTGCGTATTCGCCGCCTGCCTTTCCGTTGGCCATCATTATGCACGTGTCATTTGTTGACTGATCTCCATCGACAGTGACCATGTTCATACTGTCATTCAGGATCTCTTCCCAGATCAACCTGAACTTAGGGGATAAGCGTGCATCTGTTGTGATCAGACTCAAAGTAGTGCCGTGAAGCACACGCATATGGGGAGCGATCATTCCGCTTCCTTTTGCTATCGCTCCGATAGTGACGAGAGTACCGTCTTCGAGACGTACGCGGCATGCGTTCTCCTTCATTATCGTATCAGTGGTCATTATCGCTTCCGCAAGCAGTTTATCAGCTTCCCTTCCCACTTCCAGCTCACGGGCCGCTTTACTGATGCCGTATTTGACCTTGTGCATATCCATGAAACGTCCTATGAGTCCTGTGGACATGACCCCTATCTCTTTTGGGTCCAGATCCAATTCTGATGCAGCAACGGCTTTCATGGTCATTGCGTCTTCCAATCCCCTGCGTCCGGTCAATGCGTTAGCGTTACCGCTGTTCACCACCACTGCAGACAGGAAAGGAGAATCTTCCCTCATCATCACCTGCACCGGTGCTGCTTTCACTTCGTTGCTCGTATATCCGACAAACGCAGCTGCGGGAACCTCGGAATACAGCATTCCGAGATCAAGGGAACGGTATTTCACACCGCTGTGTACCCCTGCAGCTTTGAAACCTTGCGGTGTGGTCACACCGCCATCTATGATCTCCATCATTTTCAGACCCCCAGTCCCGGCATGTTCAAACCAGCCTCTTCCTTTAATCCTAACATTATGTTCGCACACTGTACGGCTTGTCCGGATGCTCCCTTCACAAGGTTGTCCAGAACTCCGAACGCTGCTACTTTATTTCCAAATGTCCGTACACTGACCTGACAGTGATTCGATCCCACCGTCGCACGAAGGGACGGCTCTTCGACAAAGTGAACGAACTTCTCTTTATCGTATTGTCCTTTGTATATTTCCTGTACCTTCTCGGCACTTACTTCTTCTTTAAGATCCATATAACATGTAGATAATATACCGCGCACGATCGGCAGAAGATTCGGTGTGAACAGTATCTTTGGTTTTGTTTTTGATACATCGCCGACTATCGTTTCCATCTCGGGAGTATGGCGGTGCGTTCCCACGCCGTATGGGATCACAGATTCACCGCAGAACGGGTGATGTAACCTTGGGGACGGGACCATTCCCGCACCGGAGGTTCCGCTCTTTCCGTCCACTATAATATCATCATGAGCGAGACCGCTTTTCATCAAGGGGACCATTGCAAGTATGGATGCTGTTGCGTAACATCCCGGGTTGGCGACAATATTCGCCTTTTTGATGTCTTTGCGGTATAATTCCGGTAATCCGTAAACAGAATCCTTCAGATTTTCGAGATCGGTATGTTCGTGGCCGTACCACTTCTCATAAACAGCGGGATCGTGAAGGCGATAGTCGCCTGACATGTCTATGACCTTAACACCGGACTCCAGGAGTTTCGGGGTCTCTTTCATTGCAACACCATGGGGAGTAGCTACGAACGCGAGATCCACGTCAGTGTTCAAAGATTCAGTATACTCCAGATCGACATATCCTTTAAGGAACGGCAGCATCTCAGATACCTTCTTCCCTGCGCTCTGACGTGACGTCATTCCGACTATTTTTACGTCCGGGTGTACACACAGTAACCTTGCAAGTTCCCCTCCGGTGTAACCCGTTCCTCCGATGATCCCTATCTTCTTCATCTGTCTCCCTTTATGAGTTATATTGAGGTGCAGTACACCTGAAAACTGATTAAAAAAGATATTGTTCGATTTCAGACACTAAGTGTCGGATGTGTTGTCAAGCGTACCCTTTTGAAGTCAAGAAAACAAGGATGTCCCTCGGAAGGGACAAGGAAAAGGAAAGGTGTTTACGCCGAACGGCGTCTTAAAAGGACAAATGCGACCAGTACGATAAGTATCGCTATGACGATGATCGCCACATACTTCATGTCGAATCCTTTGTCCTCTCCGGGTTCAGCTTCCGTGACCGGCGCTTTCAGGCCGGGGAAATCGCCCATATACCAAGTGTCTCCGGAGAAGTTCCACCCTTTTACGTCCTCGCCGCCGACATCTGTCGTTCCCTGGAAGTATGTGGATCTGTCCCTCAGCTGGGTTTCGGTTTTCCAGCCGGATCTTGTCAATGCCGGCCTTGTTGTATCGTTACCGTCTATCACAAGCGTGCTTCCGCCCGATCCGGCTATATTGTCGCCGGTCACGCCGAGGAAGTAACAGTTCGTTACGTTCCCGCCCGAGGCATCGCCTATGATGCCGCCGGTCCACCCTGTGCTGCGTGAGTAACAGTTCGTCACATCACCATCAGACACGCCTGCAATACCGCCGATACGCACATCAGCGGAAACACCACTCAGTTTTCCGGTGCTGTATGAATCAGATATTGAACCTGCACTGTTACCTGCAATACCGCCGATGCGGGAAGCACCGTTGGCAACCCCTGACACATCACCGGTGCTGTTACTGAGTATGACAGCCTCGGAACTGTATCCTGCAATACCGCCTGCTATTGCCTGTCCGTCAGTGAGGTTGTTTCCGAACGCGGTCACTGTGAGGTTGCTGCTGCATCTCTCTACCAGTGTTCCGGTGGAAAATCCGATAACGGAACCGGCGTATGCGTAACTGTTCGGACCTATGTTGGATGCCATCGATGAGACCGATCCGTCCTCCAACGTAATGTTCTTTATCGTTGCGTCATCAGCGACTCCGAAGAGCCCTGCTGAAGATCCGTTGACCGAGGAATCGGAGAAGTCTATGATGTCCAATCCTGTTATCTTGAAACCGTTACCATTGTACGTGCCGATGAACGGTTTATCAAAGGTTCCGATCGGTGTGAAGTTACCGTTGGAGTTCTTCGTGATCCTCTCGGTTGCACCGGCTTTCAGATCGAAGGTCACCAATGCTTCTGAAGAGTTCACTGCCCCTCCGGCGGTGATCTTGTGGTCTTTGGTGTTGTCGTATCCTGTGAAAGAGACCCTGCCTGTGGAATCCGTTGTGCCGAACACTCCGTTAAAGTACACTGTCAGTCCGGGTGCGGAGAAGTTGTTGGTGCCGTTGACGAAGGTGATCCTGAGGTTGAGTGTCGTTCCCGTCACATCAATATCAAGGTTAAGGTCAACACCTCCGTTCAGATCAACATCCGTAAAGTCGAGATCGGCTCTTTGAATATAGCTTCCGTCCATGTTGGCGTTTATCTTCAGCAGATCGTTCGGGGTCCTTATATCGATGGTCTCTCCGAGAACAGTGACCTTCATTCCGGGCGTTTCATTCATTGCTGATGTACCGTTGCTTATGACACATTGGTAGAACATCGTTGATGTCGGTGAGACCTTCAGGACAGGTGATGTTTCGTCACTGATGTTGCTCCAGCTTCCGGTTCCGGAAGTGGACTGCTGCCACCTGTATGTCAACGGCAATTCACACTGTGCCGTGACCTCCAGAACGACTTCGGTGTCCTTGACGACAGTTATGTCAGATGATCTCTCCAGGATAAGTATGACACCTGGAGTGAGGTTGTCAATGAACGGATATCCGTTGTTCGGTGCACTTGATGATGTTGTGGATGATCTGATGGACCACGTTCCGCTTGCGAACCATCCTCCCACTGAACCGGTCGGTTTGTCGAAGTAGTTGTTGTTGTTCAGCATCACGCCTTCCGTCTTTGCTCCGGATGCACCCCAGTCTCCTCTGGTGCTCGCGTCTCCCGGGCTTTCTCCGTCGATGGAGTAGAGTTTATCGTTATCTTCTCCGCCGCTCAGTTTTGCACTGTCCGGGCCTCTGAAGTAGACATTCACCAGCGATGAACCGTCAGGCATCGTTCCGACGATGCGTCCGTTGTTCTTGTTCGTACCGTCCTGGCCTGCAGATTCAACATTGCTTGTGGTCGATGTATCGGAATTCGATCTGGCGTAACAGTTGTACACATACTCTGAATAACCTGCGATACCGCCGGACCATGCGGTACCTCCGGATGCTCCTGTGGCCGCCGTTGCTTTGATCTTGGTGCTTGTGGTGTTGGTGTATAAGTAAGAATCAGTGACACCCTCGGTGACATATCCGACTATTCCGCCCGCGTATGCCTCTCCTTTGCCGACCACTGCTTCTGTGACGGTCGTGCTCTGGCTGCTGGTGTAGAACGAATAACTTGCTGAAACAGCTATGCTGCTGTGTCCTGCGATACCGCCTGCATAAGCCATTCCCGCATCGTCCGTCGCTTCAGCACGGACGTTACCGAGGTTGCGGTTCATTTCAAATGTTCCCGATGCGACATCGACCATTCCGGCGATACCGCCCGCGGCCGCGACCATCTTTCCTATTGCGGAAGCGGTTCCTGTGTTGTAACATCCTTTCAGATCGACAGATCTCTGGAATCCTGTTATTCCGCCTGCGTATGCATTGTCGCCCACAGCTACTGATGTTCCTGTGTTGTACGAGGATATGATCGTATCATCCGAAGTTCCCGCTACTCCGCCTGCGTATGTATCTGCGCCGGCACCGTCAGGGGATGATGAGTACACGCTACCTGTGACGTAACAGTTCGAGATCTTCCCGTCCTTCAGCCATCCTGTGATCATACCCGATGCCGCAAGTGCACCGTTCGTGGATGTGAATGCTGCGGAGTAACCGCCTTCCATTCCGAGTTTTTCGACCAATGCTGATGATCCGTCTATGACCGCGAACATTCCGATCTCAACATTTCCCGTTCCCATGTATGACATTTCCATGCCTTTGATCACTTTGCCGTTCCCGTTGAATATCCCTGTGAAAGGTACAGCGGCCGTACCGATGGGCTCGAAGTTACCTTTGGAGTTCATCGTGACCGTCTTCGCACCTGACGCGTCAACCATCACAATGAAGTCGCTGCCTTCGATGAATACAGTCTTCACGGCGTTGCCTGTCAGTTCTATACTTCCTGTCGTTGTCGTCTTCTTGTAGTTGGCGTTGGCCCATGCGGCGAGGTTGTTGACCGCAGTACCGTCCTTCTTTACTGTAAGTGTTGTTTTCATCGAAGATCCGCTGCCACTCACTGTTATTGTGACTTCGATCTCCGCTCCGCCTGTGAGGGCATCTTCTTCAGCGAACTCGATATCGTTCATGAGGATGTATTTCGCATCCGGTCCCCATACAACTCCGTCGATAGTATCTCCGCTTCCAACTTTCTTGAGGTCTGCGACGGTATATACTGCAATGAATCCTGACGGGACCTCATCGGTGCTGTCAGGTCTTTCCATGAAACTGCCTGTACCTTCAAAACTGCTGTTCCCATATCCTGCGATCGGTATGATGCAAACAGTGAGCATCATCAACGCCGCAAACACAGCTAAACTTTTCTTTGACCTCATCATTAAACCTCAATTGATGGATTATTCTTACCGATGAATATCGCGTGTATATATTATAGTGTCGGGAACTTTAGGCGATTTGAGTACGTTCGATGCCCGAAACATACGTCTTTTTTCCTGTCTGCAATGGAAATGATTTAAGTTCAAGTTGCTATCCACGTTCAATGAACGATCAATCGAAGAATATCCGCAAAGAGAAGATAGTCCTGGCCTACTCGGGCGGATTGGACACATCCGTTGCAATACGCTGGCTTCAGAACAAGTACAATTTGGACGTCATAGCTGTGGCAATAAACGTCGGACAGCCCCCGAGCAGCGACGACATCATAGCAAGGGCACTGAAGATCGGAGCCATCAAAGCAGAATATATAGATGCGAAAGCGGAGTTCGTTGACGATTACATTTGGCCGTCGCTGAAGGCCAATGCGATGTATCAGGGAACGTATCCCCTGAGTACAGCGATCGCAAGGCCGCTTATAGTGAAATTACTGGTAGATGTAGCAAAGCGTGAAGGTGCTAAATACATAGCACACGGCTGCACCGCGAAAGGTAACGATCAGGTAAGGTTCGATGTCGGTATCGTTTCTCTCGACCCTGAACTGAAGATAATCGCCCCGATGAGGGAGTGGGTGATGACCCGCGAGGAAGAGATCGAGTACGCAGCAGAGAACAACATCCCGATAACAGTCAAGAAGGCATCTCCGTATTCAACGGACGAGAATCTTTGGGGCAGGAGCTGCGAGTGCGGTATCATCGAAGACCCGTGGGCGGAGCCTCCGGAAGATGCATGGGAATGGACAACATCACCGAAGAACGCACCCAATGAGCCAGAGTATGTAGAGATATCATTCGAGAAAGGAATTCCCACTGCCGTCAACGGAAAGAAGATGAAAGGGATCCCGCTGATAGAAGAGCTCAACAGGGCAGCATGCAAACACGGTGTCGGAAGGATCGATCACGTAGAAGACCGCCTCGTCGGAATAAAGAGCCGCGAGACCTACGAATGTCCTGCGGCGACCGTTCTCGTGGCGGCGCACAGGAGCATGGAGTTCCTTACGTTACAGAAGGACGTCCTCGAATTCAAGAGGTCCGTCGAACAGAAGTATTCCGAGCTCGCATACAACGGACTGTGGTTCGGTGTACTCCGTGAATCGTTAGATGAATTCATCAATAAGACACAGGAATTCGTTACCGGAACTATACGTGTGAAATTGTTCAAAGGATCTGCGAACGTCGTAGGAAGGAAGTCACCGTATTCATTGTATGATGAAGGATTGTCCACGTATGCAAAAGGCGACTCTTTCGATCACAACTCTGCGGTCGGTTTCATCTACTGCTGGGGATTACCCAATAAGACCACCGCAAGGTCGCACCTGAAGAAGAAGTGAAAGAAGTGATAACATGAAGAAAGCATTATGGTCCGGAAGGTTCAAGGAAGGAATGGATAACTCTACGTTAGAGTTCACATCTTCTTTGGATGTTGATACTGCTCTTGCATTCTATGACATCATGGGCTCTTTGGCCCACGTCAAAATGCTCAGGAAATGTAAGATCCTTCCCGATGATGATGCCGATTCAATGATCATCGGATTGCTGAAGATATTGAAGGAGCTGGAATCCAAGGAACTCAGGATGGACGATTCTCTGGAGGATGTACACACCAACATCGAGGTACGCCTGACGGAACTGATCGGAGCGGCCGGAGGAAGGATGCACACGGCCCGCAGCAGGAACGATCAGGTCGCAACAGACCTGAGGATGTTCTTACGTGACGCGGTGCTGGATGCTGTCCGTTCGATCGACACTCTGATAACAGATCTGGTGCACACGGCCGAGGCAATGGGAGACAGGATACTGCCGGGATTCACGCACACGCAGCATGCTCAGCCGGTCACGATAGGACATCATATGATGGCCCACGCGTTCCGCCTGAACCGTGATGCGGAAAGGTTCATGGAATCGTTCGAGAGGATGAACATCTGTCCTTTGGGTGCAGCAGCACTCGCGGGAACGACGTTCCCTATAGATCGTGATATGACCTCATCGTTATTGGGATTCCGTGCCCCGTCGGAGAATTCGATGGATGCTGTCAGCGACCGTGACTTCGTTTCTGAAATATTGTTCAACGGTTCCATGCTTTCGATCCATCTGTCATCGATGGCAGAGGAACTCGTGCTGTGGTCTTCCACAGAATTCGGTTTCATCGAGATCGACGACAAATATACCACGGGATCATCCATCATGCCGCAAAAGAAGAACTCCGATATTGCTGAGCTGATAAGGGGACGCACAGGCGGGGTCATCGGCGATCTGGTGAATATGCTGGTCACGCTGAAAGCGTTACCGTTAACGTACAACCGCGATCTTCAGGAGGATAAAGCTCCCGTGATAAGGTCGATGAAGAACATCATCTCATGTACGAACATGATGTCCAAGATGATCTCGACCGTGAAATTCAACGAATCCCGTTTGTACGAAATAACGAAAGAGGGGTACATCAACGCCACCGATCTTGCTGATTATCTTGTTACGAAGGGAATGCCATTCAGGGAAGCGCATGCTGCAGTAGGTGCTGCGGTACGTTACTGCATCACGGAAAAACGGCATTTGGACGAACTGAAGCTGAGTGAACTGAAAGGTTTCGCTGACGTTATAGGAAAGGACGTCTTCGAAATACTGCCGATCGAGAAATGTGCGGAACGCAGGAACTCCTATGGAGGAACATCCCCTTCTTCTGTAGACGTTCAGACGGTGGAAGCAATGACGAAGGTCATGCGCCGCCAGGAAGAGATCCGTTCGGAAGCTTCGCTGATCGAGAAGTGCTGGGAATATCTTTGCGAGTGAATCACTCAAAATCCATGTTGTCGTTCTGAAGCACGGAGAACTTCACGTTCGCTTCCTTAAGCATGGACGAGATCCTGTCGCTCAGGCCTGCAAGGTCAGCGTTCTTACTGTATGTTTTCAGATAGAATTCTTTCCTGTCCATCGGGAAGACCAGTCTGATCCTCCCCTTTCTGTTGTACCCTTCAGGTTTCCTGTTGCTGTTGAGATCGGAAAGATTCTGTTCGATGAACATACCCATGATCTCTTCATCCTCAGGTACTTGCTCGATCTCCTCCAAGAGTATGGTCAATATGTCTTCGAAGACCGGTGCAAGGTCTTTGTAATCAGAACCTTTCTCGAGAACGAAGTGGGTACTAGTTGCCTTCATCCTTCCTTTGAAGGGAGAGCGGTTATATAACCGTTATTGACACAAACCTGTTGTTCTGTTGTACCATGTATATATAATCCAACCATAATCAAGGTATGATGAGGTGCGCTCTTTCCGTCGCCGGTTCCGACAGTATTGGCGGAGCGGGAATACAGGCGGACATCAAGGCCATGGCGGCGTTAGGTGTGCATGCACACACCGTGATCACAGCGATCACCGCACAGAACACATGCTCTGTGAAGAAGATACAGCCTGTTGATACAGAAATGATAGAAGCTCAGCTTGACGCAATACTTTCGGATTCTGACGTGAAAGCAGCGAAGACAGGAATGCTGTACAACGGTGACATTGTCAAAGTTGTTACGGAGGTGTTGGAAGATGAGCATTTTCCTTTCGTTGTCGATCCCGTGCTGGTCGCAGGCGTCGGCGACTCTCTGGCGTCAGAGGATCTTGTGAAAGCACTGAAGAGACACATCATACCGGTGTGCGATATCGTCACGCCTAACAGATACGAAGCTGAAGCGCTGACAGGAATGAAGATCGACAGCGAGGATGACGTAAGAAGAGCATGTGAACTTCTCGGCAAAGAGGGAACGACCGTTTACCTCAAAGGCGGTCACATGGATTCTAAGAATGTTGTCGATACGTTGTACAACGGAGCGGAGTTCATAAGATTCGAATATCCTCGTTTGGAGAGGGCAGGACACGGCGGAGGCTGTACATTGTCAGCATACATCACGGCGAATCTCGCAAAAGGATTGGATGCCGTTAACGCAATTATGCGTTCCAGAGAGATGATACAGGAATCTATCGCCAATATGTATGTCATCGGCAAGGGCGACAAGGTTGTGGACCCTGCGGTAAGGATGATGCAGGACCCTGTTCGTAACGATATGCTCAATGACGTGAACTCGGCAGCAGACAGACTTGTCAGGATATTACCGAAGGATTGGATATCGAAAGCAGGTCTCGACATATGTTTCGCAATGCCGAACGCTTCAAGTATCAGGGACGTGGCATCGATCGAGAAAGGGATATCAGTATCAGGCGGAAGGATAAGGAAGAACGGTCAGGCCAGGTTTGGGATCCAGAATCAACTTTCCAAAGCGGTGCTGACGGTCATGGAGCATGACCCGGAGCAAAGGGCTGCTGTCAATGTCATGCTGAACAAGGACGTCGCAAGCATAATCGAAGAGGTCGGGATGACAGAACTCTCCGTGGACACGGGAAAGGACCCCGCTGCCGCAACATCGAATGCAATAAGGAAGAGCGGTTCCGTTCCCGACGCAGTTGTTTTCAAGAGTAACGGGAACAGAGGGGCAATAGTTATCTTGGGAAAGGACCCTAAGAACGTCCTGGAAAAGATAAGCTCGATATTATGAACTCATCAAAGTTTTGAAAAGGAAGATGTTTGCTGTCTTTCCTCAGACGCGGGTGATCGTGAAGTACAGGAACATCCCAACCGTTTCCTTGGTGTTGGAGTCACTGTTCTTCAGTACAAGTGTCGTCGGGTCGCTGACGTCATCGCCGCTTATCGCTGATGCGTTAACAGCAGCTACGAAGTAGGTCTTCTCGTTGTAGATGATCTTGACGAGTTTGACGCTCTTTACCGATCCTGCACCCAATTGGCCTGCAAGTTCATTCGACACGGTCTGATCGTCCGTCGGAGCCGCCTTCATGCCGTTGAACACATATTTGTATTCGAATTTGTCAGAATCGACATCGGTCACTTTGATATCAACGTCATCGTTCAGGGTGTATACTACGTCCTCTACGACCTTGTGTGTAACTGCAACAATGCCTGTGGACACGAGTGATGCATCGACCAACCACCCGTAGGGGCTGGGAATGTTCGTGACCGTTCCGCTTATTCCTGACATTCCGTAGAATGATGTGAAGTCGGCCAAAGGTATCATTTCTGTTATGCCCTTTGTGAGGCCGGCGTTCTGGATCATCTTTGTGTTCGATGTCGTAAGTATGCCGTATCCGTCCGCAGGAGATATCCTGACAGTGTTGCTTTCACCGGGCATGAGGCCTATTGCAGCATCTTTGAATCTCTGCAACAGATTGTCCGAACCGCCGATGGTGAACGATAGCGGGGTATACTGGGATTCGCCCCTGAGCGTGAACTCAAAACTCTTCCGGAAGTCGTCGTTATCAGCCACGCTCCATAATGAGGTGTCGAAGATGGTCGCGCCCGCCTGGTCATAATGAGCGTAATAGCTTCCGGTGTAATTCACATACACGAGGTCCCCGGTCTTCGCGGGGGTGCTTTCCGAACTCGAAAGATACTCGTCGTTGATGAATATCCCTATGACAGAGGCGAATGCCACAATAAGTACAACGAATCCGACCGTGAGGATCGGATCGCGTTCCTTTTTCTTCTTAACTTCTTGGTCTGCAGCCATTTTAACTGCATGAGCATTCACGGATTGATATAAAATGTTTCCCGCTTTATGAACGATAATCTTAATACCTGAGCATATATCCACATGCATTCGCGTTGCAACGACGCAAGAAGGAAATGGTCTCATGAGAGCATTATACATCCACGCTGATTCGATGGAATTCCAGTCAAAGAAGAAGACCCCGGTCGCCGAAGACATCCCGGAGGACATGCACGACGGACACATGGACGAAGTGCTTGTGGTGTTCGTCACGGTAGAGAAGGACGATGAGGGAAAGATAACACAAGTAGCNGAAGAAGCGGTCAGGGACATTCTGGAAACAGCCGGGAAGGTGAATGCNGAAAGGATAATGCTGTACCCCTATGCGCATCTGAGCAGCGACCTTGCGAGACCNAAGGAATCCATAGCGATACTGAAGATGATGGAAGGGTCCATCAAAGCATCCGGAGCGGAAGTTGCAAGAGCACCCTTCGGATGGTACAAAGCGTTCAACATCAAATGCAAAGGACACCCGCTGTCCGAACTGTCAAGGGATTTCAAAGGAAAAGAAGCGAAACCGGAAACGAAGGGCGAGGAGATATTCTTCATACTCATGCCCGACGGTTCTGAGATATCTATCGACAAGTACAGCGGCGGAAGTCCGTGCATGATGGAAATGATCTCCAAAGAAGCCCTGAAGAAGGACAGTGCACCTTTGAAGGGCGAACCGGAGTATCTCAGGCTGTGCAAGAAGTTCGGCATACAGTGGGAAACGATGAGTGATGTCGGACACATGGCGCTGACCTCTCCCGGTGCACTTATGTTCGATCTCATCTCTGATTATTCGACGCAGATAGTGAACGACGTCAACTTACCGTTATACATGGTAAANGGAACGAACATGTTCTCGCTGGATGAGCCGGCNGTGAAAGAGCACGCTGAACTGTTCGGTGACCGTTTATACACGATCGACACGGGAAAGAAGAAATTCATTTTGAGATATGCGGCATGTCATCAGCAGTTCGCAATGATCCGCAACTGGAATATTTCATACAAACAGTTGCCGTTCGGTGCTTTTGAAGTTGCAGACTCGTATCGTCTCGAACAGTCCGGAGAGACGATGCTGTGCTTCCGTACGAGACGTCTGAACATGCCCGATCTTCATGTTATATGCAAGGACGAGGTTCAGGCCAGAGAGAAATTCCAGGTACTGGACGACAGGATATACAAAGAGATAGAGGCGATCGGCAGGGACTACGATATGCTGGTCAACATCTCCTCAAGGAAAGCATATGACGAGAACAAGGCAATGATCGTCGAGTTATGCAAGTTACATAACAAGCCCGCACTGATGCACTTCTACCCGGAGGGCGTGAACTACTACTGGACCGTGAACATTGAATATCACATGATCGACCAGATGAAGCGGGCGAGAGAGATAGGAACAGTTCAGATCGACGTCGGCAACGCGAAGCGTTTCGGCATAACGTATGCGGACGAGAATGCAGGGAAATCCAACCCGATAATATTGCATACAGCAGTCATCGGGACCATCGAAAGGTATCTGTACGCACTGTTGGACACCGCGGTCGGGATCGAAAGAACAGGAGTTCCCGGTTATTTACCCACTTGGGTCACACCGGAACAGATCCGTCTGATGCCTGTATCCGAAGTTCACGTTACGGAGGCGAAGAAGATGGCCTTGGCACTCGAAAAGAAAGGTATCCGTGTTTCCCTGGATGATACGGACGCTACCGTCGGTAAGAAGGTCAGGAACTCCAAACAGGACTGGTGTTCTTATGCCGCGGTCGTCGGTGACAAGGAGATCGAAACAGGCATCCTGAAAGTTTACGTAAGATCGGAGAACAAGGATGCCGACATGACGATCCCTGAGCTGGGAGAGAGGGTTTCCAAGGAGATCGAGGGAATGCCATTCCGAAAACTCTACATGCCGTCATCGCTGAACCAGAGAGTAGACTTCTCGTAAGATTTTTCTATTCATCTATCTTTTCCCTTTTTGTGATTAAAGATATCGCAGATATCATGGAAAAGGTCAGGGCAAAGAGACCTTTGGTGCATCATATAACTAATTACGTCACAGTGAACGACTGTGCGAACATTACGTTATGTGCGGGCGGCTCTCCTGTCATGACCGATGAGGCGAAGGACATAGAAGAAATGGTCAAATTAGCATCCGCTGTCGTTTTGAACATAGGTACGCTGAATGAAAGAACGATCGGATCAATGATACTTGCCGGGAAAGAAGCGAACAAGGCAAAGATCCCGGTGATACTCGACCCTGTCGGAGCGGGTGCTACGAAATACCGTACGGACACCGTCTGGAAGATACTGAAAGAAGTGAAAGTATCGATCATCAAAGGTAATGAGGGCGAGATCGGCTTTCTGGCGGGATTGGGAGGAAAGGTGGTCGGCGTCGATTCCAAAGAATCAGGCGGCACCGATGCTGCGACGGAACTCGCCAAGAGTACGAGAACAATAGTGGCAATGACAGGCAAAGAGGACATAATCTCTGACGGGAAGTCAACGGTAATGGTGAGCAGCGGGCACAAGCTGTTGGGAATGGTATCGGGAACAGGATGCATGGTATCGTCGGTCACGGGATGTTACGCCGGAGTCACCAAAGACATGTTGATGGCGGCCGTCGCTGCACTGACGGTGTTCACCACTGCAGGAGAGTTAGCAGCAAAGAGTTCCCTGGGACCGGGAACGTTCAAGCAGAACCTCATGGATGCGATGCAGAACCTTACCAGACAGGAACTCGTAATAAGAGGAAGTGCTAAAGATATAACAAAATTGTAATGTCTTTACAAAGCGTACTAATTCCTTACATTTTGTAAAGACTTTAATACCTGCGGTATCATTCTGGACACATGAAGATGCCGCAGTCACCTCCAAAACATATCAAATTGCCCGAGGATGCACTGTCGCGAGAGAATCTCGGCCTTGCGATGAAATTCAACACCGAATACCTTCACTGGGAGGAGGTAAGGCGTCGGGACACAGGAGAGACAGAACCTGCGATCATATGGGAAATAATGAAGATGTTCCGTTTAGGGAATGCACAATGCATGAGGTTCAATGAGACCATAGTATCTTACTGCAACATCCCTGAATTCCAACGTTTCACACATGAATTCGATATACGGGCGACACTGAACTTTCTGTCAAAGGACAAGATAGATGAGCACAAGAAGACAATGTACTCTATCAGTTCGATAATGGAAGAATCAATAGCATCAAGCCAGATGGAAGGTGCGAACACTACCATTGATGTAGCAAAGAAAATGCTTCGTGACAAAAGGTCTCCGAAGAACAAAGCGGAACGTA
>JGI994J12354_10002439_pt1 | contig 18152 bp, 13 predicted proteins | sample IntmicLarv3ML3BL_FD_12354 | JGI IMG/M metagenome (IMG submission 12354)
TGGTGGGAGAGAGTGGATTCGAACCACTGAAGTCGACAGACGGCAGATTTACAGTCTGCTCCCTTTGGCCACTCGGGAACTCTCCCAAAGAACTACATTATTATATCATATTTTTTGCGTTTGTCAAGTGTTTTTTTTGCGCCGTGAGCGCGTGGTGCACAAGAAAATATCAGGCGAACATATCGCGGCGCGCAGAAAGCGCCATCTTGCGCAAAAAATGCTGAAAACCCCTTGACTTCCATCTGCACGGGGTGTAGAATGGAGTCGAAATTTTGATACGCCGCATGTGTATGATCAATAAAGCAAGGGGACAAGGGAATGAACCGGTTTTCCTTTTCGGATAAACTGCTGCAGCAAAGCGTTGTTGAACGCCTGGCGAATCACAGCGTCGGGCAGCCGCTGACCCCCATCGTCGCGGAGTTTGACTGCACAACCGCCTGCAATTTGAACTGTGCGCATTGCATCAACCGGGAGATCTTGGGGCGCAAGTTTTTCACCGAACAGGAACTGCTCGACTACGCGGATTCCCTGCACCGCATGGGCGTGAAGGCGATCATTTTGATGGGCGGCGGCGAGCCTTTGATGAACCCGCACATTGACACCTTCATCCGGAAGCTGAAGGAGTATTCGTTCCAAATCGGCATGATCACAAATGGAGTGCTCCTGCACGAGCATTATGACGCCCTCAAGGATATCGATTGGGTGCGGGTCTCTATGGACGCGGCAACCGAGGACACGTTCTTTTATCAAAAAAAGCGCCATTGCTTTGAGCAGGTTCTGCAAAACATCGCCGGGTTCTCTCAAATCAAAACCAATTGCTCGCTGGGGTATTCGTTCCTCGTCCTCAAGAATGAGCAATTCTCGAACGTGCAGGAACTTGCGGACGCTGCTGCGCTGGCAAAATCTTTGGGCTGCGATTACTTCGAAATCAAGCTGCAGTTTGAGGATGTGGGCTACAACCATCCTTCTGTGTGTTTGGAAGATGATGAAATCGCCGAAATCGCGGCGCAAATCAAGCGGGCGGAAGCCCTTGCCGTTCCCAGCTTTGCGGTGCTCTCAAACCTGAACATCAAGCGGATGCTGGATCCCCTTTCGTATCCTGACCAGGAGCATATGGAGCAGTGCTATATCTGCCATTTGCGCACGGTGATTACGCCGCAGGGGCTTTACACCTGCTCGTACCACCGGGGGCATGCGCCGATGCTCTACGGCGAAAGCCGCGGCAAAGACTTTGAGCGCGTGTGACATTCCGACGCTCGGAGGCGAATGGTCCGGCAGATGGACCCGCGCAGCTGCGTGAACTGCGCTAGGGGTCCCGCCAACATGCGGATTGCCGAGATGCTGGCCCGCCCGGATTTGTTTGCCGCCGTGCCGGACGCCGATTTGTTTATCTGACCCTTCCATCCTCTTCAAAAATTTTGACGGAAAAATCTGCGGAAAAATCCAAAAAACCCTCTTGACAACCTCCGCGGAATGTGATATACTCTTTGAGTATTCACGCGGACATGGCGGAACTGGCAGACGCGCTAGATTCAGGTTCTAGTCGGGGCAACTCGGTGGAGGTTCAAGTCCTCTTGTCCGCACCAAAAAGCAAGGCAAGTCCATTATATCATGGGCTTGTCTTTTTTTCGTCCTGTTTGTCCATCGCTCAAAACAGCTTGTACAGGACAACCGCCCGACTAGATTTTTCCATGTTTTTCGCATGGTCTAGTTGGGCGAAAACTTGTACTGTTAGATGACCTTTCTGCATAGATTAGAGCAGAAAGAGGTATCTCCATGAGAATGACAATGCAACCGATGACCAACAATATAAGCTTGCATGCCCTGTTTGAAAAATTTATCCTGTTCAAGCAATTGCGGAATCTCGCGGAGGAAAGCATTGTGTACTACCGCAATTGCTATGAGTTCTTCGCCGAGTTCTTCGGCGCGGAACGCCCTGTTCGCGAGTTCACACAAGACATTTACTATCAGTATATCATGCACCTCAAACAAACCCGCCCTAATTTGAAGGACGTTACCCTAAACAGCTATTTGCGGGGCTTACGAGTCATTCTATACTACGCAATGGATTTGGGGTGTCTGCCAAAAATAAAGCTTGAAATGATGAAAGCCGACAAGGAGATAAAAGAAACCTACACAGACGAAGAATTAATTCTGCTGTTGAAAAAGCCCGACATAAAACGTTGTGCCTTCACGGAGTATCGCAACTGGGTTATTGTGAATTATCTTCTCGCAACAGGAAATCGCGTCTCTACCGTGTCGCACATTCGGATAAACGACCTTGACCTTGCCGATGGTATGGTTCGCCTAACGAAAACAAAAAACCGCAAACAAATGATAGTCCCTCTGTCGCAGACCATGGTAAAAATACTGCAAGAGTATTTAGCATATCGGCAGGGCGAACCCGAAGACTATTTGTTCTGCAATCAGTTTGGCAAGCAATTTACGCGTGATGGGTTGCAAACCGCTATCATGACATATAACCGCAATCGGGGTGTTCATAAGACAAGTATTCATCTTTTCCGACATACATTCGCGAAAAAGTGGATAATAAATGGGGGCGATATTTTTCGCCTGCAAAAACTCCTTGGTCATAGTAGCCTTGATGTGGTAAAAGAATACGTGAATATGTTTGGTGCTGACCTCAAAGCACAGTATGACACATTTAACCCGCTGGAAAGCATGTACCGTTCACAAGGACTTGAAACAAAAACGGCATTAAGCATGAGAAAAAAATAACACCACTTGACAAAAACTGTAAACCAATATATACTAACTATATTATTCAAACAGGGCATAATCATATGTGCTTTTACGTTAGAAATCCTATGCGGATAATTTCTTTGAAAACCACAAAACAATTGATAACAAAGGAAAACACAACAACATCAAACGCAGTGAGGACAAGGGTTGTAAGGATTTATGACTTAAAATCCTGCGAGTGAGTAACTCGTGCCGGTTCGATTCCGGCCAGCTGCACCACGACACGGACAATCCTTTATATACCAAAGGATTGTCCATTTTTTTGTCTCCTTTTCATAAAACAAATTTTTTGCTATTATGTCGCAAAACCACGCAGGATTTTTCAAGGATTTTCGCCTAATCCCACGAACAAAAAACAAACTGTAAAAGGCATATTATATTGTCCTGTAGAATAAAATTTCTGTAGAAAGAAGGAGATTTTATGGAGGGCTTGTTTATTAATATGGAAAATAAAGATATATCCATTCAAGAAGCATTCGACCGTTTCATCAAAGAAAAGGAATGCCTGAACCTTGCACCTGATACCATTTCATATTACCACCGTTGCCTTAATTCTTTTCGGCAAATTTCAAAGCATCGCCGTTCCTTGTGTGCAAATTACATATGATACTATTTTAGATTATATTCAATGGCAGAAGAAACAGGGTACGATTAACGACATATCAATCAATACAAATTTACGTGGTGTTCGTGCTTTTTTCTATTATGCTATGGAAAAAGGCTATCTACCAAAATTCAAGATAAGGCTCATCAGAGCAGTAAAGCCCATCAAGCCTGTCTACACCAATGAAGAACTTGAAAAAATGTTGAAAAAACCTGATTTGAAAACATGCAACTTTAAGGAGTACCGCACTTGGGTCATCATAAATTACGCACTTGCAACAGGGAACAGGCTGGAAACTATCCAGCAATTGAAGATACAGGACATTAGCTTTGATGGCAATGAAATTGCTTTGCTGAAAACGAAGAACAAAAGACAATATTATATCCCACTTTCAAGAGATTTAAGCCAAATTTTAGCGGAGTATTTGACCTTCCGAAAAGGAGACAAAGAGGACATTTTGTTTTGCAATGCTTATGGCACTCCTTTGAAAAAGAGAACAATTCAAGAGGACATACAACAATATAATATAAAGCGTGGAGTTGAAAAAACTTCTATTCATATAATAAGGCACACATTCGCGAAAATATGGATACGCAACGGCGGGGATATATTTGCTTTACAAGAAATATTGGGGCATTCAAGCCTTGAAATGGTAAAGGAATATCTAGCCCTATTCGGCGATGACTTAAAAGAGGGCTTTAATTCTCGTAACCCCTTGGACAGTTTTAATCGCAAGAGAAAACAAAAAGGCAATCAAATCCGCATGCGCACCTAAACCCGCCAATACATTTATACATAGCGACAACGCGCCCCCAACCCCTATCCACATAATAGCAGAGAACCCCCTATGTTGACAATTAAAGCCTATGGCTCAAATAGTCAACATAGGGGGTTCTCTGCACGCTTATTCATTAAGGGGCAAGGGGGCAGTCTGGCAAAGCTCCCTGCCCATCAAGCAGTTCTTCGAGCTTTCCAATCCGCACGGTCAGCCTTGGGTGGCTTGCCGTCATTTTCTTGGTTAGTTTTCTTTCGCCGCCCATGTTAATTTTATCAAGGGTATAGAACGCTTCAACAAGCTCCTCACCATAGCCCAACTCAAAGGCGTATTGGTCGGCGCGAAACTCGTTTTTCCTGCTGTTGATGGAAATCACAATCTGCATTAAGAACATCAATGCCATGATGGACAGCTCAAAGGAAAACTTAGAGCAGATAAGCACGATTCGTGCGAACCCTGAACCGGTTGCAAGAGCCATGATGAAATCAATCAGGAACACAAGCCCTCGCGTCATTAGGATAAACACCGTAAATATACCATTTCCAACCCATGTATAAAGGCTTGCGGTGGTGTCTCCATGCGCAATGTGGGCAATTTCGTGAGCTATCAGGGCTTTTAGTTCATCTTCGCCAAAGGTTTCAATCGCGCCTTTTGTTACTGCGACTGTGTGCTTGCCGATGGCGCAGGCGTTAATCTCCATCTTTTCAATCAGGCACATTTCAATATGCCCCAGCTCTGGATTCTTTTGCTTTGCCTGCTCGTATACCTCATTGAAAATCGGAAACAAGCTTTCCTTTTCTTTTTGGACTTCCAACGGTCGCACTTGCTCCACCATGCGAAGCAACTTTTCTCCCAAAGGAGAAAATACGACCAGCAACGAAACCCCATAGAAAACCCCAGCCAACAAAAAGCTATACCACCGCGCGCCGAATAGCAGGGACGCCAGCACATAGTATATGGCTGAACAGACCAAATACAGCGGGTTATACTTGGCGAATTTGACGAAATCTTTCATCATAGAAAGCCCCTTTCAAGTGTTAAAATGGTTTATGTATGTTTACTTTGCAATGTGTATTCATATCTCTGGACAAAAATACGCCCTTGCCAGCCTGCAATGCCTTTATATCATCGGGGTGGTAAAGGAATTCCCTCACACGCCTTGCCGAGCCGAAGCCCGTTTCTGTGGCTCCTGTGCCTGTTTGTTTCAACTGGTACGTCGTTTCCAGCGTTGCTTTAGTTCCCAAGATGTTCGCCCAATGCTCGGCATTGATGCTACTGTTTTGTCGAAGCACAATGTAATTATTGCAGTTCTCAATAATTTGCTCCTTGTAGGCTTCATTAACAGCTGCGTCAAGGTCGGAAAGGCTCTGCGTTGCCAATATACAAGTCACATTCGCACTTCGAGATTTGTTTACCAAATCCACAAGGGCAGTACTGGCATACACATTGATTTCGTCCATGATAAAAAACGCCCTACCATTTCCGCTCTGGTATAGATTGCTGATTGCCTTTTTGCTGTCAATCGTGATTAGCCTGCCCATCAGCGGTGATAGCTCTGGATATATCAGCGGGTTCAGGATAAATAGAATGATGGCATTTTCCTGCATTGCTGTGTAGATGTCAATCCCGCTATCATCAAAGATTTGCCCTAACTCGCTTTCGGTGATGGTAGCAAAGCGGGCGCTGGCGTTTTCGGCAATCTTTCCGCTTGACTTCAAAAGCTCCATATTCAAGCTATGGTCTGCCTTTGTGAGTATTTCCAGCTTGAACAGCTCCGCACTCAACGCTTTGAACTGTTCGATAGCCATATATTTGATAATGTTTTGGAAGGTCAATGGAATTTTCGCCAAATGAAGCAAATATACCAGTCGTTGCAAATATCGCTCTGTGTTTAACTTATAGTGTTCTTCACTCCACTCGGTCAGGTTAATTAACATATCTTTGGCAATCGTTGGAGAAGCGTTGCGAAATGGGTTATACTTGTCTGATTTGCTTGGGTCGGTCATGTTGATTACATAGACTTTCTTGCCCTTCCTGCTTAACTTTTTCACAATATCCAGCAATGAACCTGTACCAGTATCGCCCTTGCCGTCAATGATAAGGGCGGGAAAATTCTTTTCAACGGCTCGCTTGATATAATTGGCTAACGCAACCGTTTTCCCGCTCCCTGTTGTTCCGCAAACAAAAATATTCTTTGCGTCATCGGCAGTAAATACAGGGCGTTTCCCTGTGGTCAAGCCAATGAACGTATCTTTTTCAGGGTTATATGGCAGTTTCAAACGTGGCTCCTTTACTCGTTTTAGTTCTTTTCTGAAATTAAAAAGACGGTTCAATCTAACATTTCGCCAATGAGCAATCGCCCAAAACAACAGCCCACCGCCGATACAAAACACGCCCAAAGCGTTCCAGCTTCCTAAGATTCCGATTTTCCATAGCTTCTAACATAGTCCTCGACCTCCTCCAATTTTATGATTTCGATGTTTGGAAACATATCCGAATTCTGCTGTAATACCTCCGTGATTTTTATCTGACTGTTCGGCACAATCCATCTCTGAAAATCGTATTCATCAAAATTTTGCTTCAAGTTTTCTTCCAGCTTGCCCTTGGTTTTGGGCGATAGCTCGACTTCCACGCAATAGGACTTTTCCCCTCGGCGAAAAACAAAATCGGGTCGATGTCTGCGAAATCCAAAACCGTCCAAACCATGCAACTGCTTTTCACTCAAAATTGCGGATAGTGTAATCTTTTGGCTTAACATGAAATATATGACCGTATCCAGCACCGCAATGTCATGCGTGATTTGTTCCACCTTGATTTTGTCCAGTCTCTTTGATACACCCAGCAACGCCTTGCCTTTATACGTCAAAAAATACGCACTCGGCACACCATATAAAATACGCTTACGGTCAATGTACCCAGCTTCACGCAATAATCGCAAACGCCTGTCGCAGGCACTCTGACTGCCGAACCCGCCGAAAAACTTAATGTGCCTGCTCAAACAAAATCTCCATCGGTCAAGCTCTTGTAAAATCTCATAATCACGCACAACCAAACGCATAGTAACCACCCCCAAAATACGGCTTCACAGAACAGCTCAAACTCCAACGAATTACTAAAATCTTCGCACGCTCGCTCCTTGCTCGCTCACCCTGCCCACCTAAAAAAACTCTCTCACTCACACAAAAAACAACACTACTACACACACAACAAACTACAACTACAACATCACACACAACCACACCGCCACATACACAAACAAAAAATAAATAAAAAAAATATATACATTTCTTCTTCATCTTAAATATCTCTCATATCATCACGTTGTGTTAGTGGGGTCTCGGGGGAAATCTCAATTTTCGCCGAGACCCCACTAACACTACATGATGTTGCAAACAGGGAAGAAATGCGGGTTTTAGCACGGACAAATACAAGATATATGACATACCAAAGTGTATGTTGCGGTGTGGTAATCTAGAACAGTTTCGCAACAGGTTTTCTCTTGGGTTTTGCGTTGTTTTTGACGCAGAATAGAGAAAAGACAAGCTTTTCGGCTTGTCTGTAAAGAATATATCAGGAACATTTTTAATTTTCATGGCATATACTGTAAATTATAGCTATCAAAGTGAAGAAATCAATCGCAAAGTTAGCCACTTGACGATTGTGCCTTACATATCGTAACATAAAATTATGGTACCATATGTATAACATGATTGCAAGAGTTACTTTGCGAAAACGGTCAGTTTGTGCAATATTTTCACAAACATTAGCTTGTAAAGAGCTTTTCAAAGGCTATACGTGGTCAATTTTCTGGTCAAATCTTTGTAGGAGGGTAATCTATATGGCACGGCGAGGAAAAGGCATATACAAGCGAAATGACGGACGATGGGAAGGACGATATTTGCTGGATGGGAAATATAAATCTGTTTATGGTCATTCGTATGGTGAAGTAAAATCGAAGCTGGACGATTGCTTTTTGGGGAAATCCCCGCCTGTTTCCAAGCCAATCAAAGGGCAGGCTGTTTTGTTCTCTGCTCTTTGCGATGAATGGCTTGACCAGAAAAAGCTTTGCTTAAAGCAATCGTCTTTCGCACAATACAGCTGTATGATACGAAAGCATATTGTACCCTATTGGAGCAAGCAAGCTGTTACCAGTCAGAGCGTAAACGAATACATAAAGGTTCTATCTGCAAGGCTTTCCGCAAAAACTGTGCGAGATATTTTAGGTGTATTCATGCAGATTGTCCGATTTGCCGAGAAAAAGCACGGCATACATATTGTCCTTGACGCAGTTTCAAAACCAAAGGCACCGCATGGCAATTTGCCCGTGCTTTCTCCTGATGAACAGCGGAAGTTATCTGTTTTTTTGCGGACAAATCCCAGCCGTATCAATACTGGCGTGCTTTTACTGCTTTACACAGGCGTTCGCATTGGCGAACTGTGTGCTTTGCAATGGAGCGACATCAATTTAAACAGCCAATCAATCAGCGTTACAAAGACCCTGCAACGAATTCAGAATACAGAACCCAGCACCAAAGCAAAGACTAGAATAATTATAGACACGCCCAAAAGCCGAAATTCCACAAGGCTTGTACCCCTACCAAGCTTTTTGATTGGGGCTTTGTCAGCATTGCAAACAAACCCAAGCGACTATTTTTTAACAGGCAATCCCTGCTATATGGAACCTCGCCTATTTCAAACGAAGTTTAAGCAAGCCCTTGAACAGGCTAAAATTGCGAAAACCAATGCCCATGCCTTACGGCATACCTTCGCAACACGAGCAATTGAGCAAAATATTGACATCAAAAGCCTAAGCGAAATATTAGGACATTCTGCCGTGAAGTTCACGCTTGAACGGTATGTTCATTCCTCCACCGAGCTAAAACGGTCTGGAATGGAACGGCTTGCGGTTTATCTATAGGCTGTAGTTACAGCGTATTTTCGGGAATAAATTGCATAGCGATTTATTTCTTTGCTTTTCGTGGTCAAATTATTGGTCATGAAAGCTTGCGAGCCTTGTGTATCAAGCGGTTTTCCTCTGTTAATCGTCAAGTGGCTAACTTTGCGATTTTCTGTCAAATGTCGCTGATTGGCTCTGCGGGTGGGTTTTACATAATCGGAAAGATTATCATGCGAAATGAATGGAGGAAATTATTATGAAGAAGCGTTTTAGAGGGCTATTGGCAATGGTGCTGATAGCAAGTTTACTGTTTGGTAGCGGTTTGGCTATATGGGCTATTGGCGGGGAGCAAAAAGGACAAGCCCCCGAAATAGACACACCTGCAAGCTTAACCGTTCACGCACAGGGCGGGGATTTCCCCGTGAAAGTAGAGCTTACCTCAAACAAAGATAAAATGTTGTTAACTGGTAAAGTCAAATTTACTGCTACGATTACCAACATTAGCAACAGCACCATAAATAATATAAGTGCGGAGGCTATCTTCGGCAGAGATATTGTGCCTGTGAAAAAAGACAGCCAGATAACCGCAACTAATCACAGTCTTGCTCCGGGGCAGTCATTTTCCTTTAGCTATAATGCAAGGGTTAAGGGTGTTCGTAGGCTTGATTTTTTGTTCTTTCCATTCTTTGCTCTTCATGCACTGTTTAATGCGAAATTAGAAATACAAGACAATGCCTTCGACAGTACAGAAGCTTTTGAAGCAGAAACAAAGAACATCAAAATTACCAGCATTTCCAGCGGTTACGATGTTTCTTCTTCGGTTAAGGTCTATTTTAAAGGCGAAGAAATAAAACCACCAGAACAAACCACCACTGCCACACAAGCACCTACAACGACCTCAAGCACCACCACTACAGAAACGCATACAACGACTACTACCACGCAAACATCGACTAGTTCAACTATGCCTTCAACTACTACGACAACAACAAAACCCAACGAAGATAACCAATTCAAATTTACAAGTTTTACAGCAAGTCCGTTTATTATTGAAATTGGAACGCCAACAGAGGTGACTTTTACTGCTACAGTTGAAACAGATATTGTTTTACCAGCGTATAGCATTTATGTCTATCACATAGAGGGCAATCAAAATATTACCTATTTGACGGACAATGGCGATGGCACCTTCTCATGGGCAATGACATTGACAGGAGAAGAAAATCAGGGAACTGCAAGCTTTCAGGCAAAGTATGAGGGCTATGCGAGTGAAGTCGTTGAGTTGCATTTTCAGGAAGAAGAAACAGAAGATGATGGAACTGAAAGCGCAATGAATAAAAACAATGATATCCCTAGCTTTATTAACGAAAAAACCAGTAACAGAAAAATTGAAAATATCCAAGATGCTATATACGCCTTAAACGATGTAAAAACTCGCATGAAAATGAATAATCCTATCGACGAATTCGAAGAAAAACGAGTAGATACAGACCAATATGGCACTTATTACAGACTTCAGCAAGTGCATGAGGGTATCCCTGTCTATGGCAAAGAGTTAGTTGTTGCTACAGATAACAATAAATATGTAAAAAGCATTAGCGGGGATTACGACCCAGATATCAATTTGAACACTACTCCAAAAATCTCGGAACAGGAAGCAATCGAAATTGTAATTGAAAAGTCTCCATATACAGGAAATCCCCAATCATATGGATTGGTGATATATGAATTAAATGATAACCATATTCTTTCTTGGTACATTGGTACTGGCATGCTTAATCCCGACTACTTCATATCAGCTATTAGTGGTGAAATTATTAAGAAGACAAGCAATAATATTATCCTTGATAGTGTTGACACCTCGAACGGACTCGACTTATTTGCAAAAGACTGTGAATTTCCTGTCTTACGGAAAGATGATAGCGTGTATTATATGAAAGACACTACCAGAAACATAACCATCTATGATGGTTCTAATGTTATTGAAAATGATGATGAAACTTACAATACAGAAAACATAGAAATAGCCAATAGCCATAGAAAGACTTGGGATACTCCCATGTCCCCATATGCAATATCGCTTTACACAAATATAATTCACACATATGATTTTTACAATAATAAGGATAAGCTTAATCGGGACTCCTTCGATAATCGACATGGAGAAATTATTGGTTTTTTTAACTTTCCTATTCGCGACAACGCTTTTAGCTTAACCCCATCGGGGGACTCGCAAACCATATTAGCATTCTCCAATGATAGGCTGTATCCTCGTTCATTAGATATAGTGGCACACGAATACACCCATTCAGTCATCAGTTGTACGAGCGGTTTCAAATATGAAAACGAGTCAGGAGCTTTAGATGAGTCGTATGCGGATATCATGGGTGAACTTATAGATACAAAAGGTGAAGGTAATAGTGGGTTTTGGATACATGGGGAAGATTTGGCAAATGGTGCGAACCGAAGTTTATCTAATCCAAATGCACATAGACAACCGAATAAAATTGATGGCACTTATATGCATGCATATTGTTATCGTGCTGGCGAGCATGGAAAAAATCATGGCTATTGCGATAATGGAGGTGTTCATACCAACAGCGGAATTGTAAATCATGCCGCTTATTTAATGTATCAACATGGCATGAAAGATAAGCTTGAACTTGCCAAACTATTCTATGGCTCTCTAAGATACCTAACTCCTACCTCCGACTTTCTCATGTGTCGTGTTGCGCTTCTTGCTTCTGGTCGGGATATGAATATTGGAAAAGCCAAAATGCAGATTATCAGAAATGCTTTTGACGCTGTCAACATCAAAAATGATACAGAAGAACAAACCGCTGTAAACGCTCGGTTTGGTGGCACTATCGCAGATTCCAAAACCCTGCTTGGCTTGCCTGAGGTGCAGGTCACGGCTCTGTGTACTGCTCCTGATGAAAATGGTTCAGGGATTACCTATGCCAATGAAAATGGTGTTTTCACTTTAATGTTGCGTGCGGGCACTTATAAACTTACCCTATATACCCCCGGATATTTCACGTTGGTTGTCGACAATGTTGTGGTTAATCCAGAGACTACAACAACGCTTCCAGAGACGCTGTTAATGATAAGAAGAGACCAAGAAATGGAATCTGGTATTACAGGCAAGGTACTTGACTATGTAACCAGACTTCCTATTCAAGACGCAACAGTTAACGTCTATAAGCAAAATACTAAGCAAATAGTTGGCACGAAAAAAACTGACACCTTTGGCAAATACGAATTGGAACTCCCCAGCGGTACTTATGACATTGAGTTTACTATGGCTGGCTATGAAACAGAATTTTGGAAAGCAATTGAAGTCTATAATTGGTTTAACTATACTGCCCTTGAAACCGCCTATTTAGATGATGGAACTGGATTTGCTCGGGGCAGTGGCAGTATTGACAATCCTTTCCTTATTGCAAGACCAGACCACCTTGACGCTATACGCAATAACCTTTCGGCGCACTATAAACTTAAAAACGATATAGACCTTGCTGAATGGGGTAATTGGGTACCAATAGGTAATAGCAATAGCGATTCCTTTACAGGGACGCTTGACGGGGATGGGTACGCCATTAAAAATATAAACATTCGCATTAACCAAAGTGCCTCTGTTTATGCCGGATTGTTTGGTTACATCTCTGGAGCTGAGATTAAAAATCTTGGAATGAGCAATGGCAGTGTGTGGGGAAGGTCTACATCGAATTCATGTAGAGCTGGAAGTATTGTTGGATACATGAATGCTTCCACAATAGATAATTGTTATAGTACAGTCAACGTGAGTTCCTATTCTAATCCGACTGTTATTGGTGTTGCATCCTCTGCTGGTGGTATTGTAGGAGAAGCAGGCTATTCAACTCCTGCTTCTACAATAATAAACTGTTCAAATGCCGGAATCGTATCTGCAAATGCTCAAGCGTCTGTTTGGGCGGGTGGTATTGTCGGAATAGCGAGTGGTAGTTCAACCACCAGGCGTGTTTTAATAAGCAATTGCACGAACAAAGGAAATGTCAAAGCTGATTCATCCACATACTTCGCTTCTGGCAACACAAAATGGTTGCATGCGGGTGGCATAGCAGGAGATGCTTTTTATTGTGCAATAAGCAATTGTCACAATGAAGGAGCCATAGACTCTTCATCTTTATCAAAAGGTACCCCATCTGTTGTTACCTCTTGTGTATCTACAACGGGAGGAATAGCTGGAATGCTTAAGCACTCCAACGTCAATCAATGTTTCAATTTAGGAACCATAACAGCTTCTGCATTATCTGCTTCTTGTTCTAATGCGGGTGGTATTGCCGGGTATGTTCATACTACCTGCCAGATAAATGATTGCTATAACAAAGGCTATATCACAGCCCCTGTTACTACGTCCTCAGATTCATACGCAGGCGGTATCGCAGGGTATACTTATATCTCTAACACGGTTGTGAGTAATTGCTATAACATGGGAGGTATTGAAAAAACTTCCGTGAGTTCCGGCTGTTCAAGCGTGTTAGGCGGTATTGTCGGTGAATTAGATTATAAAAACACAGCCAGCAATGCTTATTTTTTGAATAGTACAGCAACGTCTGGGGTAGGAAGAAAAGTAAGTGGCAGCACAGTAGCTAATGTTCTTTCACTCGCCGAAGCGCAAATGAAGGAACAATCCGCATACACTGGATTCGACTTTGACAACATTTGGGCAATCGACCCCACCATTAACAACGGCTATCCATATTTGAGGGGTAGCCAACCATAACCTCTCCACAGAAAAAAAGCTATATCACTTTGATATAGCTTTTTATGATGTACTGAATTTATTCGTCCGTTATCTCTAGTTGCTCATAGATAAATTCTGGGTCAAACCAAAGCAAATCATTTATAGTCGTGATGCTGATTGGCTCTGGGTATAAATCTTCAAGCAAGCTCATTAACTCGCGCAATTTATCGTTTTGGATAATTGTATTGAGTGTGTTTAATGCGCCACTCCATAACTCGTTTTTCAAATTCCAGCCTTGCAGTTCTCTAATAATTTCTAACATGTCTTGCTCCTTTCTTTCGTAACATTAAATTTTAATGTTCGTAAATCGAAAAAAACATGCTATGAAACGAAGTCAAGGGAACATGGAATAACGGAGCATCGCGAGTATATGCCGTGAAAGTCCTTGACTTCAAGTTTCATAGTATGTTAGATTTACACTCGAACATTTATTAAATGTTTCAGAAAAAAGGAGTAACCTCAGCTGATATTAGAAAAGCGCAAGGCAATCAGAAAAATGAGAGTGGCTACTCTAAAATCACTTATCCAAAAGAACCGGCACTAGAATCTCCTGCTGACTGATATTTCACCTTGACTTCATAGCCAAGCTATGCTATAATATTGCCAGAAAGGCAATTTAACGTGCTAACCGCAAAAGGTCTAGTCTGCAATGGACGAAACGCTTGTGCAACAAGGGATTGAATCCTAATTGGCTGATTTTGGGATTCAGGTTCTAGTCGGGGCAACTCGGTGGAGGTTCAAGTCCTCTTGTCCGCACCACCTGCGGTGATTCATTTTCACCGCAGGTTTTTTCTTTTTCATTTTAATAAGCGGCTCGCGTCTGCACCTGCAGCGTTTCGTTGCATCGTTATCGGCCGAACATTCTATGGGGCATGATGTCCTTGTGAATGTTGGGTCATTTTTGTTTTTCACTTATACACCACAGGAGGTTCGCCCATCATGAAATTAACGCCCATCCAACCGGATATAGCCGAATTTCCCGCCGAGTTTCACTCACTGCTGCGCGGTGCCGCGCTGTATGACAGCAGCTGCTCGCAGGGCGCAAGGGTCATATTCATTGATAAGAATCAGGGGTATTTTCTGAAGTCCGCGCCCGCCGGCACCATGGCGCGCGAGGCCGAAATGATGCGTTATTTCCACGGCAAGGGGCTTTCCGCGGAGGTTCTTTCCTATCTGTGCGAGGGCGACCGCGACTGGTTTTTGACAGCGAAAATCCCCGGCGACGACTGCACAGCCGCAACATATCTGGAACAACCGGAACGCCTGTGCGACTTGCTTGCCGAGCAGCTTCTGCTGCTGCACTCCGTGGATTGCACGGACTGCCCCGCGCCGACACATACGGAGCGTAATCTTGCAATCGCTTCGCATCATTTTCACACAAGGCAGTACAACGCCGGCCGGTTTCCGGGCAACCGGGGATATGACACGCCGGAAGCGGCCTATGCTGTTATAGAGGGGCAGAAGCATCTTCTGCAAGCCGATACGCTTTTGCACGGCGATTGCTGCCTGCCGAACATCCTCTTGGATGACTGGAAATTCAGCGGATACATCGATCTTGGCAGCAGCGGCGTTGGCGACCGCCATGCCGACCTGTTTTCGGTATTGTGGTCGCTGTCCTTCAACCTTGGAACGGACAAATACCGTCAGCGGTTCATTGATGCCTACGGGCGTGACCGGGTGGATGAAGAACGGCTGCGGCTCATTGCCGCCATCGAAGTTTTTGCATCATCATATGCAGAATAATCAACCATTTCATTTTGCTTGGAGGTTAGTCTATGCAAACACAAATTTTTAGTATACAGGGCATGTCCTGCGCAGGGTGCGCGGCGGGCGCGGAAAAAGCCATCAGCCGCCTGAACGGCGTGGAGCAGGCGGAAGTGAACATTGCGACAGAAAAAGCGAAGGTCGTCTATGATTCCGCGGTGGTTTCGTTAGATGAAATCGTCAAGGCCGTGGAATCGCTCGGCTTTCAGGCGGTTTTGCCGAAGCCGGAACGCACCGCCGCAAAATCCATGCGCACACAATCGATGGAAATCCGCGGCATGTCCTGCGCAGCATGTGCGGCAGGTGCCGAAAAAGCCATCAGCCATCTGAACGGCGTGGAACTGGCCGAAGTAAACATTGCGACAGAAAAGGCGAAGGTCGTGTATGACGCCGCCGTTGTTTCGCTCGATGAAATCATCAAGGCCGTGGAATCGCTGGGCTTTCAGGCTGTTTTGCCGAAGCCGGAACGCGCCGCCGCAAATTCAATACGCACACAATCGTTTGAAATTCGCGGCATGTCTTGTGCGGCATGTGCGGCAGGTGCCGAAAAAGCCATCAGCCATCTGAACGGCGTGGAACTGGCCGAAGTAAACATTGCGACAGAAAAGGCGAAGGTCGTCTATGACTCCGCCGTGGTTTCGCTCGATGAAATCATCAAGGCCGTGGAATCGCTCGGCTTTCAGGCTGTTTTGCCGAAGCCGGAAGCCATTGAGGAAGAACAGCCGCTGCAAAACCCGATGCGCGGCATGTGGCGCAGGTTCATCGTTGCCGCCGTGTTTGCCGTGCCGCTGTTTTATCTCGCCATGGCGCACATGCTCCCCGCGTGGCTTCCCCTGCCCTACCCGGCGGCACTTGACCCCATGATGCACCCGCTGCCGTTCGCCCTGGCGCAGCTTGCGCTGGTGATTCCCATCATCGCCGCCGGGCGCAATTTCTACACAAAAGGCATCAAAGCACTGCTCCGCCGCGCGCCGAGCATGGATACCCTCATCGCCATTGGCACCGGTGCCGCCATGCTGTACAGCATCTGGAGCACCGTGCAGATTGCCATGGGGCACGGCGATGCCGCCCACGCGCTGTACTACGAATCGGCGGGCGTGATTATCACGCTGGTGATGCTGGGCAAAACCCTCGAGGCACGCTCAAAAGGCCGCACGGGCGAGGCCATCAAAAAGCTCATGGGGCTTGCGCCCAAAACCGCAACGGTGATTCGCGGCGGCACGGAGCGCGAAACGCCCATTGAAGATGTTGTGGTTGGTGATTTGATTCTCGTCCGCCCGGGCGAAAAAATCCCGGTGGACGGCACCGTGACGGAGGGCCGCACTGCCATCGACGAATCGATGCTCACGGGCGAAAGCATGCCGATCGACAAGCAGTCGGGCGATTCCGTCTATGCCGCGAGCATCAACACCACGGGTTCCGTCACCTTCCGGGCGGAAAAAGTCGGCGCGGAAACGGCGCTTGCACAAATTATCAAGCTCGTGGAAGAGGCGCAGGCAAGCAAGGCTCCTATCGCCAGTTTGGCCGATAAAGTTTCCGGGATATTCGTGCCGGTTGTGTGTATCATCGCCTTGGTTGCGGGCGTTGCGTGGCTCATCGGCACGCGCGATATCACGTTCGCCATTAAGATTTTTATCTCTGTTTTGGTGATTGCCTGCCCCTGCGCACTGGGACTCGCCACACCCACCGCCATCATGGTGGGCACGGGCAAGGGCGCGGAGCACGGCATCCTCATCAAAAGCGGCAGTGCACTGGAAACCGCCCGCGCTGTGCAAACCATCGTGCTCGACAAAACCGGAACAATCACCGAGGGCAAGCCGCAGGTGACGGATATTGTGCCCTTGGGCCTGAACAAACATGAGCTGTTGCAATATGCCGCCAGCGCCGAAAAAGCATCGGAACACCCTCTGGGGCAAGCGGTTGCCGCCGCATGCGACGACCTGCTGCCTGCAGCGGAGTTCCGCTCCATCACCGGCATGGGGATTGAAGCGGTTGTCGGCGCAAAGCAAATCAAAGTGGGCCGCCGGTCATATGCAAACGCGCCTGAAAACGAAGGTTCGGACTTTGCCGCGCAGGGCAAAACGCCGTTGTTTGTCTCGATTGACGGCACTTATGCCGGGATGATTGCCCTTGCCGACGTGGTGAAACCCAGCAGCAAGGCAGCCATCGAAGAGCTGCACGCCATGGGCCTTGAGGTCGTGATGATCACCGGGGATAACCAAGCGACCGCCGCCGCGATTGCCGCGCAGGTGGGCATCGGACGCGTGCTGGCGGAGGTGTTTCCGCAGGACAAGGCCAACGCCGTCATCGAGTTGCAACGCGAGGGCAAAACAGTCGCGATGGTAGGCGACGGCATCAACGACGCGCCAGCACTCGTGCAGGCGGATGTCGGCATCGCCATCGGTTCCGGCACGGATGTTGCCATGGAATCCGCTGACATTGTGCTCATGCGCGGCGATTTGCAGGCGGTTCCCACCGCGATTCACCTGAGCCGCCGCACCATCCGCACAGTGAAGCAAAACCTCTTCTGGGCGTTTGGGTATAACACTGTGGGCATTCCCGT
>JGI994J12354_10002440_pt1 | contig 18150 bp, 16 predicted proteins | sample IntmicLarv3ML3BL_FD_12354 | JGI IMG/M metagenome (IMG submission 12354)
GACGGTATCGTGATCGTGGCGGGCTCATTATACCTGGCGGGTGAAATTCGTTCAATTTTAGGGTTGAAACATCGTTGAAGATGTGCTATCCTAATACGAATGCAAACGAAGGAGGATGCCGCGATGAACTTCCATCATGAGCCGGTACTTTTGAATGAAGTGCTAGAATTCATGGATGTTGGGCGTGGCGGTGTCTATATGGATGGCACCCTCGGGGGGGGCGGCCATTCGGAGGCAATGCTGAAAGCGGGGAAGAGAATAACGCTTTACGGCATTGATCGGGATCCGGCGGCGATTGAAGCGGCGGGGGAGCGATTGAAGGCTTTTCCGAATTTTCATACAATATCAGGCAACTTTCATGATGCGAGGAAGCTTCTTGAAGAAAAAGGGGTCACGCGGTTAAGCGGCGCTCTTTTGGATTTGGGGGTATCTTCGCATCAATTGGATACAGCGGAGCGCGGCTTCTCCTACCACGAGGACGCGCCTCTTGACATGCGCATGGATACGACCTGCGGCGTTACGGCGGCGCAGCTTCTTTTGGCCATTGATGAAAAGGCGCTGACGCGCGTCTTGCTGGATTATGGCGAGGAGAAATGGGCGGCCAGAATCGCGAAGATTCTTGTAGATAAACGGGCGCACAAGCCGATTGAAACCACGCTGGATTTGGTTTCGGTAGTGGATGCCGCCATACCGAAGGCTGTTCGCCGCAAGGATGACGGGCACCCCGCCAGAAGAACCTTCCAAGCCATACGCATTGCCGTCAACGACGAGCTGGATCCGCTAAAGAAAGCCCTTGAGGATATCATGAGCATGATGGAAGCGGGCGGAAGACTGCTGGTGATTACCTTTCACTCTTTAGAGGACAGGCTTGTTAAGCATGCTTTTCGCGAGATGCAAAACCCCTGCGTCTGTCCGCCGAAGGCACCGATTTGCACCTGTGGGAAAAAACCCGTTGCCAGGGTTATAAAGGGCGGCGCGATTGCGCCCACGAAGGAAGAAATCGCGAAAAACCCGAGAGCCAGAAGCGCAAAATTGCGCGTGGCGGAAAGGGTGTAGCGGATGGCGACATTATATGTGGTAGCGACACCCATCGGAAACCTGTCTGATATGACGCCTAGAGCCATTGAGGTATTAAAGAGCGTTTCTTTGATTGCCGCGGAGGATACCCGCGTGACGGGCAAGTTATGCCATGTGTTTCATATTGATACGCCGCTGACGGCCTGCCATCAGCACAATGAAGAGGGAAAGGGCAGGCAGATCGCCAAGCGGATGCTGGAGGAAAATATCGATGTGGCGCTGACAACCGATGCGGGCACGCCCGGCATATCCGATCCCGGCTACGGGCTGACACGGGCATGCGTGGCCCTTGAAATTCCCGTGATAGCCATACCGGGCGCTTGCGCCATGGCAGCGGCGCTGTCCGTGAGCGGCATGGATACGAGGGAGTTTGCCTTCTATGGCTTTTTACCGAGGGAGAAGAAGGATTTAAAACTGAAGCTGAAGGAAATGGCTGCGGGCATCAAGGTGGCGGTGGCGCATGAATCGCCCTTTAGGGTGAAGGAACTATTGGAAACACTCCATGAACTGTTTCCCGAAGCGGTGGTATCCGTCAGCTGTGATTTGACGAAGCTGCATGAATTGACTTTGCGGGGCAAGGTGGGGGATGTGCTTGAAAAAATCAAGGCGAACCCGAAGGCGGAAAAGGGCGAGTACGCCATTGTGATGGATTTTTCAATGCTAGCCGTTCATGAGGAGCGGCCACCGCCAAGCCTTTCTTTGGAAGCGGAGTTGGTGGAGCAGCTGTTGCAGGGCCACGATATGCGCACGGCGCAAAAGAATCTGGTGGATTTGGGGCGCAAGAAGAACGCTGTATATCAGGCGGCGCTTAAAATAAAGGAGTTGTTCGGCGCATGATGAGGGAAATCCACACGGATGAAATCACGAAAGTTGTTGAACGGCTTTGCATTAAAGCGAATCGCGAGCTGAATGCGGACATTAAAAATGCCCTTGAGAAGGCCTCTAAAGATGAACCCTTTGAACCGGCCAAGGAAATGCTGTCGCTTCTGTGCGAAAACGCGGCTGTCGCTAAAGATGAACAGATGCCCATCTGCCAGGATACGGGCATGGCCATTGTGTTTATTGAATGGGGGCAGGATGTGCACCTTGTAGGCGATAACCTTGAAGATGCCGTGAATGAAGGTGTCCGCTGCGGGTACGAGAAAGGTTATCTGCGCAAATCCGTCGTGGGAGACCCAATCAGGCGCGTTAACACCAACGACAACACGCCCGCCGTGCTGCATTTGAAAATGGTATCCGGCGACAAGGTGAAAATCACAGTCGCGCCAAAGGGGTTCGGCAGCGAGAACATGAGCCGCATTGCTATGCTAAAACCTTCGGATGGCATTGAGGGTGTGAAAAAGTTTGTGGTTGAAACGGTGAAAATCGCCAACGCCAACCCATGTCCGCCCATGGTGATTGGCGTGGGTATCGGCGGCAGCTTTGAAAAGGCGGCCATGATTGCCAAAGAAGCTTTGGGTCTGCCGATTGATGAGCACAACGAAGACCCGTACTATGCCGCGCTGGAAAAAGAATTGCTTGAAATGGTAAACGAGACAGGCATTGGTCCTCAGGGATTTGGCGGCCGGACGACAGCCCTCGGCCTACGTGTAAAAACCTATGCTACGCATATCGCGGGACTGCCCGTGGCGGTGAACATCTCCTGCCATGTTGCCAGGCATGCGGAGGAATGGGTGTAAGGGATGGAAATTGCGGGCTCGACCCACAGCCGCAATAACAGATGCGGGCAGCAATATAAAAAGGAGAGAAGGATATGGCCAGGAAAATCATGGCGCCGCTGACGATCGAAACGGTGCGATCCCTTAAAGCGGGCGATTCGGTATTGCTTTCAGGCGTGGTTTATACCGCCCGCGACGCTGCGCATCTGCGTATGCAGACGGCCATACAAAAGGGCGAGAAACTTCCTTTCGATTTAAAGGGCCAAGTGATTTATTATGCAGGCCCAACGCCCACACCCAAAGGGCGGCAAAGCGGTTCTATCGGCCCCACTACGGCCACTCGCATGGATTCCACGACACCGCTTCTACTTCAATCAGGGCTCATGGGCATGATTGGTAAAGGCGCGAGAGGGGAAAACGTGAAAAAGGCGATGCAGGAGTGTCCTTCCGTTTATTTCGCGGCCTTGGGCGGCGGCGCGGCGCTGATGGCGAAATGCGTGAAATCCGTGGAAGTGATTGCTTATGAAGACTTGGGAACCGAATCCGTAAAGCGGCTGATTCTTTCCGATTTGCCGCTTATTGTGGCTCAGGATTGCTATGGAAACGATTATTATCAGCAGGGACAGAAAGAATACATAAATATGCACAAAAAGTGCAGATAATGTATTTTCATTCAGTCTCTTTTTTGATATAATGCTTTGATGAAAGTGAGGAGGGCAAGATATGAAACATTTGTTGAAGCTAATGGATTTAAACGAAAAGGATATTCTTGATTTGCTGGATTTGGCGGACAAATTGAAGGACGAGCGTAAAAAGGGGATTCCGCACCCTATCTTGGCAGGAAAAACCCTCGGCATGATTTTCCAAAAGAGCTCCACAAGAACCCGCGTATCCTTTGAAACAGGGATGTACCAATTGGGCGGCCACGCTTTGTTTTTAAGCGCGAAGGATTTGCAGATAGGCCGCGGCGAGCCCGTAGAAGATACGGCACGGGTGTTGTCGCGTTATTTGGATGGCATCATGATTCGCACCTTTGAACAAAAGGAAGTTGAGAATTTGGCGGAATACGGCACCATTCCGATTATTAACGGGCTGACGGATTTGTACCATCCCTGCCAGGTGCTGGCGGATTTGATGACAATTCGTGAGTTCAAGGGAAAGCTGAAGGGGCTGAAGGCCTGCTATATCGGGGATGGAAACAACATGGCCAATTCCATCATCGTGGGTTGCCTGAAAACGGGTATGAGCGTATCTATCGCCTGCCCGAAAAAATATGCGCCGGCCAAGGAAGTGCTTGATTTCGCGAAGGATAAGCCATTTCATATGACTGAGGACGTCCTTGAAGCCGCGAAGGATGCGGATGTGATTTTCACGGATGTATGGGCTTCGATGGGGCAGGAAGAAGAAAAAGCCGAGCGTGAAAAAGCCTTTTACGGCTATCAAATGAATGCCGATGTATTAAAGGCGGCTAAGTCGGATTGCATGGTGCAGCATTGCCTGCCCGCGCACAGAGGCGAGGAAATTACGGCGGAGGTATTTGAAGGCCACGCGGATGAAATTTTTGAAGAGGCGGAAAACCGTTTGCACGCCCAAAAAGCGGTTATGGTCACGCTGATGAAGTAAACCCGCGACGACAAGAGAGGAAGAGAAGCGCATGCGGAAAACAGGCTACTTGGTTTTGGAAAACGGGATCACACTCACGGGAAAGCTATTCGGCGCGGAAAAGGAAGCCATGGCTGAAATCGCGTTCACCACAGATATGGTGGGCTACCTTGGCATCTTGACAGACCCGAATTATTACGGGCAGATCGTGGTGCAAACCTTTCCGATGATCGGCAACTACGGCGTGATTTCCGATGCGTTTGAAGCGAAGAAACCCGCTGTTGCGGCCTATGTGACGCGGGAAATTTGTGATGAACCGAGCAACTTCAGAAGCGAGGGAACGCTGGAGGATTTTCTCAAGGAGATGGGCGTCCCCGGGATTTTCGATGTGGATACGCGCTACTTAACCAAGCTGATTCGTGATAACGGCACGATGAACGCCGCGATTGTGCATGATAAAAAGGAAATAGAAAAGACGGTAAAGGCGCTGAAAGCCCTTAAAACCACAGCGGATTTAAAGCAGGCAACCTGCGAAAAAGCCTATACTCTCGGCACAGGGAAACGGCATGTGGCCGTGATGGATTTCGGCGTGCAAAGGAGCATGCTTGATAAGCTTGTGGATTTGGGGCTCAAAGTGACAGTGGTTCCTTTTGACACGAAGGCGGAGGATATTCTTGCCCTGAAGCCCGACGGCATTCTTTTATCAAACGGCCCGGGAAATCCGATGGATTATCCTGATGTTACTGAAGAGATTAAAAAGCTGAAAGCCGCAAAGATTCCGCTGCTGGGTATCTGTCTTGGGCATTTGCTGCTGGCCGCCTCCCAAGGCGGAACGGTGAAGAAGCTGAAATACGGCCACCACAGCGGCAGCCAGCCCGTGAAGGAATTGAAAACGGGAAACAGCTACATTACCAAACAGAATCACGCCTACGCCGTGGACAGCCTGCCAAAGAACGCCGAAAAAACCTTTGAACATATTAACGACGGAACCGTGGCGGGTATCGCCTATACGGATGGGCCTGCTTTCTCCGTGCAGTTTATTCCCGCTAAGAACGGCGGGCCACTGGATACGCTGTTTGTATACGACCGCTTCATTGCTTTGATGGGAGGAAAGAAATAATGCCGCTTAATCCGAAACTGCACAGGGTGCTTATTATTGGTTCCGGCCCCATCGTCATCGGGCAGGCCGCGGAGTTTGACTACGCGGGCTCCCAGGCCTGCAAGACGCTGAAAAAGGAAGGGCTCGAGGTAGTTCTGGTGAACCCGAACCCCGCCACCATTATGACAGATCGTGCATCCGCGGCAAAAATTTATATCGAGCCGCTGACGCTGGATACCATTCGTCGCATTATCATTAAAGAAAAGCCGGATAGCCTGCTCTCTACGCTGGGCGGACAGAGCGGACTGACCCTTTCCATGCAATTGGCGAAGGAAGGTTTCTTGGATGCCCATAACGTGACGCTCTTGGGCGCGAACTGCGAAACCATTGAAAAGGCGGAAGACCGTCTGCTTTTTAAGCAAACCATGGAGGAAATCAACCAGCCCTGCATTCCTTCCGATGTGGTGAACACGCTTGATGATGCGGTGGTGTTGGCGAAAAAAATCGGCTATCCCGTGATTGTGCGTCCTGCCTATACGATGGGCGGCGCGGGCGGCGGCATTTGCGAAACCGAAGATGAACTGAAGGCAACGGCCGAAACAGGGCTGCGCATGTCGCCCATTACGCAGATTCTTGTGGAAAAATGCATCTCCGGCTGGAAGGAAATCGAGTTTGAAGTGATTCGCGACGGCATTGGCAATGTGGTATGCGTGTGCTCGATGGAAAACATCGACCCTGTGGGCGTGCATACGGGGGATTCCATTGTGGCGGCCCCCGCGCTGACGTTATCGAGTACGGAATACCAAATGCTAAGATGCGCTGCGCTGGATATCGTGACGGCCTTGAAGGTCGAGGGCGGCTGCAACTGCCAGTTTGCCCTGCACCCGGACAGCTTTGAATACGCGGTAATCGAAGTGAATCCCCGCGTGTCCCGTTCCTCGGCGCTGGCATCAAAGGCGACGGGTTATCCCATCGCCAAGACTGCCGCGCAAATCGCTATCGGCTACACGCTGGATGAAATGAAGAACGCCATTACAGGCATGACCTGTGCCTGCTTTGAGCCCGCGATTGACTATGTGGTCGTGAAATTCCCCAGATGGCCTTTTGATAAATTTGTTTACGGTAAGCGTACGCTTGGCACGCAGATGAAGGCCACGGGCGAAGTCATGTCCATGGGCGTGAACCTGGAGCAAGCGCTGATGAAGGCTGTACGCGGCGTGGAAATCGGCCTGGATACCATGCGCATGAAGAAGCTCTTCGCCTATTCGGACGCGGAACTCGCGGATTTGATTAAAAAGTGCACGGATGAGCGCATCTTCGCCATTTACGAGGCCATGTTCAGAGAATCGATGACGATTGATGAAATCTTCGATTTGACGAAGATTGATCGCTTCTTCTTAAACAAGCTGCAAAATTTGATCAATCTTGAAAAAGAGCTGGCAAAGAGCGATTTGACGGATGAATTGTACCTGCACGCGAAGAAGAATGGCTTCCCGGACAACGTGATTGAACGCTTAAGCGGGCAAAAAATCAAGAACAAGCGCTATCCCGTCTACAAGATGGTAGATACCTGCGCCGCCGAATTTGAAGCGCAGACGCCCTATTTCTACGCCACCTACGACGATGTGAACGAGGCGGAGGAATTCATTAAAAATAAGGCTGAAAAGAAGCCTGTCATGATTGTTCTGGGTTCCGGCCCCATCCGTATCGGCCAGGGAATTGAGTTCGATTACGCATCGGTTCACTGTGTGTGGATGCTGAAAAAAGCGGGCTATGATGTGGTGATGATCAATAACAACCCCGAGACCGTCTCCACGGACTTTGATACGGCGGACAGGCTGTATTTTGAGCCCTTGACCCCTGAAGACGTGATGGGCGTCATCCACACAGAAAAACCTGTGGGCGTGGTGGCGGCCTTCGGCGGGCAGACGGCGATTAAGCTGACGAAGCCCTTGCAAAAGGCGGGTATCAAAATTTTCGGCACCTCTGCCGATGCCATCGATTTGGCGGAGGACAGGGAACGCTTTGATGCGGCCATGGAACGCTGCGAGATTAAGCGTCCGCAGGGCACAACGGTGCACACGGCGGAGGAAGCGCTGAAGGCAGCGAACGAGCTTCATTATCCTGTGCTTGTGCGTCCTTCCTACGTGCTGGGTGGCCAAAACATGATTATCGCCTATCAGGACAGCGATATTACGGAATACATGAAGATTATTCTGGCGCAGGGTATTGAAAACCCGATTTTGATCGACCAGTACCTGCAGGGCGTGGAAGTGGAGACCGATGCCATCTGCGACGGCGAGGAGATCCTTATTCCCGGCATTATGGAGCATATTGAGCGCGCGGGCGTACACTCAGGCGATTCCATTGCCGTATACCCGGCTTGGAATTTATCCGGCGCTGTCACCCAGCGTATTATTGAGGCCACGCGGAAATTGGCGCTGGAACTGAAAACGGTAGGCTTGGTGAATATCCAGTATGTGGTGTACCACAACGAGGTGTATGTGATTGAAGCCAATCCCCGCGCCTCACGCACGATCCCTTACATTTCCAAGGTAACGGGCGTGCCCATGGTGGATTTGGCTGTGCGCGCCATGCTGGGCGAAAAATTGAAGGATATGGGCTACGGCACGGGGCTTTATCACCAAAGCCCGTACTTTGCCGTAAAGGTACCCACCTTCTCTTTTGAAAAGCTCCACGATGTGGATACCCACTTGGGGCCTGAAATGAAATCCACGGGCGAGGTGCTGGGCCTGGGTTCCACGCTGGAAGAAGCGCTGAATAAGGGCATGATTGCCGCAGGCTATGATATGCGAAGAAACGGCGGGCTGTTCATATCCGTAAGGGACGCCGATAAAGCGGAGGCGGTGGATACGGCCAGACGTTATATGTCCTTAGGGTTCAGCCTGTACGCTACCCCCGGCACGGCAAAGAAGCTGGCGGAGCATGGCCTGCCCGTGGCGGTGGTGAAACCCGAGCTGATTGAAAGCATGATGGGCATGAGCCATATCCAGTATGTGATTTCTACCTCCGCCAAGGGGCGCATGCCTGAAAGGGAAAGCGTTAAAATGCGCAGGAAGGCCATTGAACGGGCGATTCCCGTTTTTACAAGCCTTGATACGGCCAACGCCCTCGCCAACGCGCTTATTTCCCGCTATTCCCAGGCAAGTGTGGAATTGATTGACATCAACAACATGCGCGACGGCAAGCAAAAGCTGCATTTCATTAAAATGAGCGGAACCGGAAACGACTACATCTATTTCGATTGCTTTGAACAAGAAGTGATGAGTCCAAGTTCCTTAAGCGTGCAAATTTGCGACAGAAGAAAGAGCATCGGCGGCGATGGCGTGATTCTTATCCTGCCTTCTGATAAGGCGGATGCGAGGATGCGCGTGTTTAACGCCGATGGCACAGAGGGGCAACTGGCCGGCAACGCCATGCGCTGCGTGGCCAAGTATCTGTATGAATCCGGCCGCGTGAAAAAGGAACACATGCGCCTTGAAACGGGCGCGGGCATTAAGGAGTTGGATTTGTACCTGCGCGAAAACAGCGTCTTCGCCGTGCGCGTGGATATGGGCAAGCCTGCTTTCAGGCCGGATGAGGTGCCTGTGAAGATGACGGGCGACAGCGTAATTAACCGTGAAATGCGCTTGGCAGGGGAACGCCGAAAGGTGACCTGCCTTTCCATGGGCAACCCGCATGTGGTGGAATTCGTGCCCGATGTGAACCGCGTGCACCTGCCCACCATCGGCTCTGCCATCGAAACCGATCCGCAATTTCCCGAGCGCGTGAACGTGAGCTTCGCGACGCTGCTCAGCCGCAATATCCTAAAGGTGCGCGTATGGGAACGCGGCATTGGCGAAACATGGGCCTGCGGTACCGGCGCATGCGCCGTGGCTGTGGCGGCGGTGGAATGCGGCTTGTGTGACCGTGATGCGGATATCGCCATTAAGCTTATCGGCGGTGAGCTCGTGATTCGCTACACGAAGGACGGGCATGTGTTTATGTCCGGCGATGCAAAGAAGGATTATGAAGGAACCATCGAGGTGTAATCAACCATCGCGGGAATCCGAAGGCGGCGGCCGTCGGATTCCCGCTTCGCTAAAAAAGATTAGAGGCAATTGAAAATGAGCTTGACGATGAAATTGATATTGACGGCGAAAAAATATTGGAAGACGATTGCCATCGCTTCCATTGGCATTGTAGGCGCGGCATTGCTCAACCTCATTACCCCGGCGGTGGTGCGCAATCTGACCCAGACCTTGACAGACGGAGATATCACGGTGGAAAAGCTGCTTTATTTTTGCGGCATACTGACAGGCGCGTATCTCTTAAGGGCGGGTTGCCGCTGGGTGGCACTGGCTATCAGCCATTTGGCGGCTTGGCAGTTTGTAGGCGAAATGACGGCGCGGGTGTATGAAAAGCTGCAGAGGCTGTCCATGAAATATTATCAGGATAAGCAGACGGGGCAGCTCATGAGCCGCATGATTAGCGATACGCGGCAGACGGAAATTTTGATTGCCCATGCGCTTCCGGATTTGATCAGCAACGTGATTGTGATTTTAGGCGTGGCGGTTTTGATTTTTTCAATCAACCCCGTTTTGGCGCTGATTACGCTGATTCCCGTGCCGATTGTCTTCTTCGCGGGCACGTTCTTTTCCAAAAAGGTCGCGCCGCTTTTTCGAATTAACCAGCAGGTGCTCGGGCAGCTGAACGCCGTCACCCAGGATAACCTGTCGGGTATTAAGGAGATACAGGCCTTCGGCCAGGAGGATAGAGAGCTTGATAAGATGCTTGATATATGCAGGCATTATTCCAATGTGAATATTCGCGCCAACTTCGCCAACGCGCTCTTTCACCCGAGTATCGAGTTTCTTACTTCCATGGGCACGGTGATTGTGGTGGGCATCGGCGGCTATCTGACGATGCAGGGGCGCATGTCCGTGCCGGATATTGTGGGCTTCCTCATGTACTTGAGCATCTTTTACCAACCGTTGGCTGTTCTGTCCCGCCTGTTTGAGGATGTGCAGGTTTCGGGCGCGGGCGCGCTAAGGGTGTTTGAAGTATTGGACGCCGAATCCGATGTGAAGGAAAAGCCCGATGCGATCAGCCTTTTAAAATGCGCAGGCAAGGTCGAATTTGATGATGTGGCCTTTTACTATAATAAGGATGAGCCGGTGCTTGAGAATATCTCCTTTACGGCGAAGCCCGGGGAAATGGTCGCCATTGTAGGACCTACGGGCGTTGGCAAGACGACCATTGTTTCGCTGCTGGAACGGTTTTATGATCCGCAGACAGGCAGCGTGAAGATTGATGATGTCGATATCAGGGATTTAACGATTGAGTCCCTGCGCGGTCAAATTTCCATGGTATTGCAGGATGTGTTTTTATTCCATGGCACCATCGCGGAGAACATCGGCTACAGCGTCAAGGATGCGACGCGGGAGCAAATTGAAAATGCCGCGAAAATCGCCTGCGCGGATGAGTTCATCCGCCAGATGCCAAATGGTTATGATACGATGATTGGCGAAAGGGGAATTCGGCTTTCGGGCGGACAAAAGCAGCGCCTGTCCATCGCCCGCGCTGTTTTGCGGGATACGCCCATTCTCGTGTTGGACGAGGCGACCTCCTCCGTGGATATGGAAACGGAGCACCAGATACAAAAGGCCATCGAAAACCTGGCCGGCAGCCGTACGGTGATTGTTATTGCCCACAGGCTTTCCACCATCGTCAGCGCGGATCAGATTCTTGTATTGGACAAGGGGACAATTATCGAAAAGGGCAGCTATGATGAGCTGATTGAAAAGAACGGCGTATTCGCGCGGCTATGTAAAAAGTAAAGAATACCGACTGGACCCCCGCGCTTGACAGAGGCGGGGGTTCAACGTACAATCGGTGTATGGAATTGAGGTGAATTGGTTGCTGGATAAGAGCGTTCCATACGCGGATGTATCCATGCGAAGGCCGAAGGGCCGCGCGATACCGCCATTTGAATTGCCCGATGGGTTTTCCTTCGTTTTGTACAGCCCGGGGGATGAGCAGGCGTGGGCGAAAATTGAGACCTCGGTTTTAGAATTTAGTGAAGAGCAGTCAGCGGTTGCCTATTTTCAAAAGGAGTATTTGGCAGACCCAAAGGAAGTGCGAAGGCGCTGTTTGTTTATCGAAAATGAAAAGGGCGAAAAGGTTGCCACAAGCTCCGCCTGGTGGGAGAAAAAGGGCGGGAAGCGATACCCGCTTGTGCATTGGGTCGCTGTGATGCCAAACTATCAGGACATGGGTCTCGGCAAGGCGATTGTTGGAAAAACAATGCAGATGCTGCTTGAGATTGAGGGCGATCAGGATTTTTATTTACATACGCAAACATGGAGCCATAAGGCCATCAGGATTTATGAAAAGGCTGGTTTTGATATAGCGAAGGAATCGCCGATTAAGTCCTATACAACAGAAGAATACGATAAGGCCATGACGATTTTAAGCAGCATAGCTACAAAAAAGGAGGAAACAAAATGACATTTATTGATTTGGCGCTGAAACGGAAGAGCATCCGCAAGTATGCGGAGGGCGGAGAGGTAACAAAGGAACAGCTGGATGCCATTTTAAAGGCTGCCCAGCACGCGCCCAGCGCGGGAAACAAGCAGCCCTGGCATTTCTATGTGATTCGCAATGCCGCCGTAAAGAAGGCGCTTTGCGAGGCCGCCTATGGGCAAGGCATGCTGACAAGCGCGCCGGTGGTGATTGCCGTGATTGCCGATAAGGAACGCTGTGCCGAAAGGTATGAGGATCGCGGCAGGGAGCTGTACTGCCTGCAGGATACGGCGGCAGCGATTCAAAACATGCTGCTCTGCGCTTGCGATTTAGGGCTTGGCACCTGTTGGATGGGCGCCTATGATGAGGGAGAAGTTGTGAAAATCCTCGATTTAAAAGAGAATATGCGCCCTGTGGCGCTCATCTCCCTTGGCGTGCCCGCCATGGATCCCGCACCCAGAGGGCGGCGGGATATTGGTGAAATCGTCACCTATATCGGGTAAAATCGTTCTAACGGCATTGGAGGAAGGATGTTTCTATATCACTACTATGAAAAAAGCATTGGGCCGTTTAAAGCGCTGACCTCCCTGCCCTACGAAAAGGCGCGGGATATTCTGTATGCGAAAAAGGCGCAGGGGAAGTTTGGCAATCCGGATATTGAAGGGTTCTTGAAAAGGCGCTATGACAGCGACAGGCGGCTGTATGATGCTTTTGTTTTAAGGGGCGGGAAACCGAAAAACACCTTTCCGATTTATATGACGCTTGGTGCGCACCCGCAATGGGAATCGGCCTATGATGAAGCGGCGTTTATCAAGATTCCACTCAAGGAATTTCAAAAGGACAGTGTTTCATTTACCTACGGGGATTCCTTCGCCATTTTCAACCCGCGGCTCTTTGGGGAAGAGGCGTATTGGAATAAAATCTATTTCGCGGACGAAATTGCGGATGTGATTGACAGATACGGCTTTCCGCCTTATGTGGAATACGATTTCAAGAAAGGGATTTACCCAAAGGATAAGCCTATCAACCACCATCTGAAATATGTTGAGGCCCATGTTTGGGATGATGATGTTTTGAAACGCTTTTCGGCCATGCCATGCACAGACACGTAGAAAGATCCTTCGCTACGCTCAGGATGACGGTGGAGGGCGGGACAAAGTGAAAGCACGATAATGTCATTGAAGTATACAGAAGACGCAATAAATAGCGAAAGCAAAAGGTGCGTGAGTTGATGAACGTTCTTGCTATATCAGGGACACCCAGAAAGGGCGGCAATTCGGAAATTCTGCTGGATGCGGCATTGGAACCTTTTCGCATGGCGGAATGGGGGATGACAAGAATACTGCTATCTGAGACAAGCATTGGCATGTGTGTAGGGTGCGAAACCTGTATGGAGACACATCAGTGCGTCATCCGCGATGATATGAGCATCGTCTATAATGCCTTAAAAACGTGTGACGCGATGATTATTTCCGCGCCTACCTATTGGCGCAATGTACCGGCGCAATTGAAAGCGCTGTTTGACAGAACCTTCGCCTGTGATAAAAAGATGATCACAATCAAATTCGGCGGCGCGATTGCTGTTGGGCGCGGCACGGGCGCCGGGCAATCAATAGTATTGAATGTAATTCATAATTTTTATCTTTCATGCGGTATTTGCTGCGTGCCAGGGGAATTGAACGGGCTCACCGCCGCTGCCGATAAACCGGGCGATATATTGCACCAGCCGCGCCGCTTGGAGCAGGCACGGATATTGGGCGAAAATGTGCTGAAATACGCAAGCGGCTTTCAGGTCTAGGAGGGTCAGATGGCGATTAAGCTAAGAAAAATAACCATGACCGAAAGCGAAAAGCTGCACGACATGCAGGTGGAGGCTTTTCGGGAGCTACTTGAAAAGTATGAGGATTTTGAAACGAGCCCCGGCGCGGAAACGTTAGAGCGCGTAAAAAGGCGATTCCGGTTCGATACGGTGGAGCACTATTGGATTCTCGCGGCGGCGAAAAGGGTAGGCTGCATTAGGATTCAGCAAAAAGAGAGGAATATCTGCCGTTTATCGCAAATGTTTATTCTGCCTGAATTTCAGGGGCAGGGTTACGCGCAGCAGGCCATCGCGCTGGCGGAAGGCTTATATCCTCATGCCGAAAAATGGGAATTGGACACCATCAAGCAGGAAGAAAAGCTTTGCCATTTGTATGAGAAGATGGGATATCGGCAAACGGGCGAGACGCATCATATCAAGCCCGGCATGGACTTGGTGGATTATGTGAAGCCGTGACGCGACAGCGGGCGTGACAGGGGAAGAGAGTATGGATAATGCGGTAAGGCCTCCCGCTAGCCGGTGCTTTTTCCATAAGCTTTTCGAGTGAATAGGGGAGGTGCAACAGGATGTCAAGGGTGTATTCAAGCCTGGAACAGCGCATGGCAAAGAGCTATATTGATATGTTTCCAGCATTTGTGCCGTGCGAAAACGCGCCGGTCAGCATAGCGGAGCAAAAGGCATTTTATGATTTGATGGAGCGGCTGTATCATCTGGCCTTTGATGAGCCGCAGCTTTTTGTAGCTGTCCTGCATGAGGATGACGCTTACCCGACACGCTTTAAGACCGGCTATGGAAAACCGAAATTGATTTTGGACATGCGCAAATTCATCAAAGCGGTGGACGCGCTGATTGAAAAGATGTTTCTGTTGGGGCAGGGTAGCGCCGTGAAGATGAATAAGCGGGAACAGGACATTTTAGCAAGGCTTGAGATTGATGATGTAAATGGTTTGCCTGCCGCGTGGAGGTGGATGGCGACGAGGGACGGCGCAGGCTTGACTGCCTTCAAGTATTGCCTGTTCGATGAGCGGCATCTATATACCTCGGATATTTATGCACGGCTGCTTGGCGAAAAGGGGTTTGGGAAGCTTGTAAATTGGATGCTTGAAAAAGGCTATAAACCGATGGATATGCATGATATCACCGCCAGCGACTGCAAGCTGTCGCTGAGCATTTTCAACCCCAAATGGGGCAGAAATCCGCCGAAAGGCGGGTATGAGTACGGCATTAAGCACACGGGCATAGCGGCCTTGTATGACTATTATGTGGAAACGCCTACCGTGCTGGGGCTGTGTATTCCAAACGGCATGCGAACCTACCTTGAAGCCTTTGATGAAATGGAAGAAGCGCTTCAAAAATTTGTTGTCACGCGCACGAAAAAATGCGATGGCTGCCGCTATTGCGTGCAGACGGATAAGACGGGGGCGCGTCCCCTCGCGTATGTTTCGATTCAATTTGATGGGAAAACACACCCTCTTTGCCCGTATTTTCCCGGCTATCATTATTGCTGGACGCATATTGATGAAGGCCTTGCAGAGGAAATCATGCGCATCCTGGCCTTTATGGATCGATTTGCGCCGGAGGGCTGATATGACAGAAAGCGAAATTTTATGGCATATCAACGAGGGGACGGAATGCTATCTGGATTTCCTCGGCGATGGGGAGCACATGATTGCTGTGGACAATGGCAGATATAAAACCATCTGCCCGAAGGAGAGGGAAAAGGGCGTGCGTTTTGTTTACCGCGTACGCCATGAGGCGGATGCCGCCGAGATCGCGGCGCTGAACATGCCCGTATGGTGGGGCTTGCAGGGGGATGAGGAAAGCTACATGGCGGTAACGGATATCGCCAACGTGCCTGAATTTGGGATGGCGGATGTGAGGGAAGTGGGCAGCGCCTGTGAATTTGAAATATGGGCGGAGGCCGTTAACGCGTATTTGCATGAGGGATATCCCTATATCCACCCGCGCAACCACTACAAGCACTGTGAAACAGGCAGGCTGCGCTGCTATGCTTTATATGAAGGGGCTGCGCCTGTTGCTTTCGCGGCGATACTCAATAACGGCGGCATTTGTTCCCTTGAGTTTGTGGTGACGCATCCTGATCGCAGGAGGAAAGGCCACGCGAAGGCGGTATGCGAAAGGGCGGTGCGGGAAGCCTTTAAACGGGGAGCGAAAATGGTGACGTTAAGGGCGAGCAACCCGGGAACGAAGGAATTGTATACGGCGCTGGGATTCAAAAGCTATAATCACGCGATATAAGGAAGAAAAGCCCCATTTTGGCAATACAAAAAGCAAGGAGTGGCAGCGAATGAAGACGTACAATGTGATTATGGTGTTTAACCCCGCCTATGACAAACTGCTGATGTGCCACCGCCGAAAAGAGCCGTACAAGGGGCTTTCAAACCTGGTGGGCGGAAAGGTGGAGGCAGGGGAAACCGGGATGGATGCGGCCTATCGGGAGCTTTATGAAGAAACGAGCATCGGCAAGGCGGATATCACCCTTACGCATCTGATGGATTTCAATTATCCCTTATCCGATTGCTATTTGGAAGTGTATGTGGGTAAACTGAAACATGAAACGGATGTACAGGGCGATGAAAACGAGCTGTACTGGGAAAATACGGATGCCTCGTTCTTTAATGCGACGTTGTATGCGGGGGAAGGGAATATCGGCCACATGATGGCGCAAGTGGAAATTGAAAAAGAAAAGCTGTGGTGAAAAGACGGGTTGTCTTTATGAAAACCTTCTATTTAACTAAAAAACAGGGGCAACAACGGCTTTCCGACGGAAGAAATTGCCGTATCATTCTGAGCGTAGCGAAGAAGCTTTCTTTAAAAGTTCCTTCACTTCATTCAGGATGACTGTTTTATTATAGCAGAAAGACTAAAACCGCCCTCTGCTGTGATTCAAGCAGAAGGCGGTTCATTTTATTCATACCCTTGGCCGGATTGTCTTTTAAATAACAAAAGTGATGGAACATAGCCTAATTCAGCGGGTTTTCAGCAGTGTAGGCGTTGTCGTTGCATATGCCTGTCAAGCGGAAGGCCGGGGCGATTTCCACGGTGATATCGGCACTCCCCATACCAAAGGTGAGATAGCGCGCCTTTTCGGATTCCATATCCGCCCGGATGACGGCTTCATAGGGTCGTGCGTGTTGCAGCACGGCTGCGCCCAGCAAGTTGCTGTAATCAAACAGCTCCTTTTTTAAATTGCCGGGCAGGGGCAGTGAGGCGTGATATTTGACTTCGCCATCGGCAGGCCCGTCACCGCGTTGCATTGCCCCCAATTTACCCGCGCTGGTAAGTTCCATGGTATAAAGAACCGTTCCGTCGTTCTCCGATGGGGAAACATCAATATGCCAAACACTATCAGTAAATTTGCTCGCTGCGAAAATATATTGCTGTTCAATGGCCTGTGTTTCATTTGGGTACAAGGCCGACAAATAGCGCTTCGCGGCGGATTCAGCATCCGGAGCATTTAGAAGCGGAACGGCGGCCACCGCTTCACCAAAGACGGCATTTGGCATGTAGTACGTATCGCGTTTTAAAAACGGGAAAGCGGAGAAACGGATGTTTCTTTGCGTAACGGATTCGGCGGTAAAAAAAGCGGAAACAGTCAGCGTAATAAGCACAGCCGCCGTGAGGACTGCCGCCGCTTTTTTGATGGCCTGCATGTTGACAATCGCGCTGACACGACGTTTAAGCCGTTTGCCGGTCATGGTCAGGCCTGTGGCTAAAATACCCGCCTTTGGCCTATAGCTCTGCTTTGATGTCAATATGAGGGTATTGCCGTAGTGCAGGCGCTCCTCCTCATCCAAGCCTGCGATAACCCATTCATCGCAGGCCAATTCGCAATCCATCGAAACGAAGCGCTGAGCTATCCACACCAGGGGATTGAACCAATGCGCGGCGCAGCAAATGCATCTAAGCAACGCCCACCAGGGGTCTTTGGCTTTGTAATGGCAAAGCTCATGACGCAGCGCTTCCTTCAGCGATTCAGGAGGCAAAAGAAGGGGAAGCGCGATAATGGGTTTTATGACACCTACCAGGCAGGGCGAGGGCAGCGGATCGACGAGGATGACGGTAAGTGGTTTCATGCCCATGTCCGCGCACAGTTTTTCGTATAGATTCAGCTGTTCACCTTCCAAGTCGCCTACGCTTCCCCCCTTAAGCTTCCTCCTAAAGCGGAAATGGCGAAGAGTAAATACCGCTGATGTGGTCAAGCCACCTAAAATGTAAAGCAGCAGGTACACCTTTCCGAACCAACCTCCACGGGTATGCGAACTCAGGTCTGATGCAATCTGCGCGAGTGCCGTTTGACGGTGGTGGATGATGAAGCCTGAGGGATCCACCTCTTGTGTGCTCAAATC
>JGI994J12354_10002441_pt1 | contig 18136 bp, 24 predicted proteins | sample IntmicLarv3ML3BL_FD_12354 | JGI IMG/M metagenome (IMG submission 12354)
AGTCTTTAAGTGAAAATATCATGTGGCACCATCCCTTTTCGTTATTCGGGAAGTCCTGGCGCAACCGCAGCGTGCGACCGCCGCCGAGCGTCCCCTTTTAGGTTCTGTTTTGATTCTATAATAAACTTATGAAAAAAGCTACGACTATTTATACAATGGTACTGTTTTTTGATTTTTCGCGTGCAAATGGACATTTTTCTGGGAATTTACAGTGATGTGCCGCACCAAAAAAATATCGCGGACATATGTCCGCGATATTTTCATTTATTCTATCGGTATTGAGTAACCTTGTATGCCGAGGCCGTCAATATACCTAAAATATTGCGTTCCCCTGAAACCATCACTTTTGAACTGGTAGCTGTTTTCGGGGTCGTTCGCGATTTCGCACATTGCCTCATAGATATTTTGGACAACACTCGACTCAAGGTCGGTGACAAAATGGCCGGAGAACACATGGTCAAATTCATTTATGCGCGCGGCAAGCCGCCCGATTGTATCGCGGTACTCTGTAACTTTTGCGCCGCAGGCAGTACGCATGCTTATGATGTCGTCGCCGGCAAAGAACACCCTGTTTTTCTTGTCCAGAAATCCGGCGTGACCTACAGTGTGACCGCCCATAAACACAAGCTCGACCTCGTGTCCGCCGCCCAAATCCAATGTATATCCGTCCGGGCAGGCGACCACCTCGTAATTTTTCCACGGAACTATGTCATCTCTGTCAAATTCGGCCCAAATCCCGCGCCCGGTTTCCTCTTCAAAGAGATAATCCCATATGTGCGCGTCCTGCGAACGCAGGCTCGGCGCTTCAAGCTCATGGCAGTAAACTTTTTCAAACTGGCAGTTTCCATACGCGTGGTCGTAATGTCCGTGTGTACATGCGACAACCAGCGGCATTCCGCCTGTAATTTCATCAATAAGACCCTGCAAGTCACCGATTCCGAAGCTGGTATCCACGAGTAAAGCTTTTTCAGGGCCTATCGTCAGGTACATCCACGCATCGCCCATGCCATCCGCACTCTCGGTCAGCAGTCCGTACAGGTTATCGCGGAACTGGTAAACCTCGACATAGGGGTTTATGGGATAGATTTTCTTGGTTTTATTCGTTTCGCGCAGGAGCTTCATATATGCCCAACAGGTTTCGTTTATAGGCTCCTTTTGGTAGACTCGCTTGATTTTCAGCTCGTTTTGAATCGGATAGTTCTGCCGTGTCCACTGTTCTTTAGGCAAACGATTCTTTTCTTTGCCCCAGAATACAGCGTTTTTCTCCTCGCTCATCTGCTGACCTCCATTCTATTGTCAATACACGCACAAGTCGCTGCCGATGTTGCGCAGATGGTTCTGATATTCGTGTGTGCCGTAGAGAGCGTCGCGAAGGTTGCATAATTCGATGTTGTTTTCCTTTATCCAGTCGTGCAGCCGCTGTGAACAAAGTCCCTCAACGTCATATGTGCGACTGAGTGTGTAGTAGCGCATATACGGGCCCGGGTCGCCTAGCCTTGCAACGTAGTAGTCAACATATCCGGGGTGGAAGCCATGCATAACTGCCGCGTCCTCCGGCAGTTCGGAGAGCTTGTGAGTGTCGCGCAGAAGCCAGCCCACAGCGTCGTAGTCCTCAAGCTCGCGCAGGGTTTCTTTTATTATGCTTTCCCTACCGATTGCGCCGTTGTCTGCGAGATATATGTGCTTTGAATCCCACTTCGGGGAGGCTTCGCCGTAGCTAACGGTTCCGTCGGGATTCAGCTTTATCCTGTGTCCGAAGTCGTAAACCATGCCGTATTCCTTTGTGACGACCGATACCGCACGCGCAAAGGGAGTGTCCTCTTTGTCGCTACCGCCTACGTCCGGAGCTTTCCCCAGAATATCCATACACAGCTTGAGCTGGGTGCGGCACTCGGCTAGAGCTTCGTTGTAATCTACGTCCATCGCCGTTTTCACATCGAGGCGGAAACGGTTTGTTCCCGGAATAACCATACTCTTTACCTCGCTTGTGTCGAGGACGGGACTGTTCCAGAAATGCGCGTGCCAGCCGATGCTGACCCACGGCATATTTTTTAGCCGCTTCAGCGCGGCGACAGTGCCGGGGGAATCCAGCATTACGTCTGCCGAGGTTGAATATCCGCGGTCGTACGTCTCGAAAACACCGATGTCATGAACCTCTGTGTATCCTACGTCGTCTGTCCTTACTATAAGCTTTTTCATGTCCATTCCCTTTCTTTATCCTGAATTTTGTCCTGTATAGGGATATATGCCGCAGGGAAGAGCCCTGCGGCATATCCGTTATTGGCTGTATCTATTATCTCTGATAGTAACGGTCGCACGCAGCGTCTACAATTTCAAGCAGGCGGTCAAGCTTCATGCTTACGGTCTGGTTGACATACGCGTTCCACGCGGCGTCATCGTTCGGGTCCTCAATTCCAACCATAAATCTCGAAGTGCATTCGAGCATGTATGTTGCGAGGTCGCCGTAAATGGCCGTGTATTCTACGCTCTCGTCCGCGGTGTAGGTGTAGCCGAGCGGTAGGCACCACGCATGGTCAGAGGAGCTTTGCCAAATCTCAACAGCTTCGCGCTGCCTTGCGTCGGGATATGTGTCAATTTCCTTGTCGAAAATTACGAACGGCGGGAAATGCCACAGATAACGCTGCTGCGTCGCGCCGAGATCCATGTCTGGATTGTTCGCTATTTTGTCTGTCCACAGGGGAGCGCCATTCACATACGTAAATGTGTCGCCCTCAAAGCCGTAGTTTGTAAGGAGTTTGCCGTCCTCGGTGAAGCAGTAATTGAACCAGCTCATAACAAGCTCGGGCTGCTTGCACGAAGTCGTGATTGTGATGTTACTGTTCAGGGTGTAGTTGGCGGCGTTGTACTGGTGGTATTCGCCGGTGTGAAGCTCCATACCCTTTTTGAACTTTGGTTCATCAATCGCGGCAATCGCAAAGTCGGGGTCAAGCGACATTCCTTTTTCGGCAGCTATCCCACCGATGTAGTATGCCATGCCGAAGCCGAAACCGATTTTGTCGTTGTACCATTCACTTTCGATGTCCGCGCGGCGAAGGTTTTCAACTGCAGGGTCAATGTAACCGTCTTTTACAAGTCCGTTATAAGTGATGAGGAAATCACGGTATTCCTGCTGTATCGGACCATAGCACATGTTCCCGTCACCGTCATAGATAAACGCTGGTGCCGCGTTGAAACCATAGGCATACACGCGGCTGACATTTCCGTAAAAGACGTCGGCAATGGAAGCAAAACCGAACGGATACTGCAAACCGTATGCGGATTTCATCTGGTCGAGGACTCCGCGCAGGTCGTCGTAAGTCTCGATTGAGGATTTCGCGATGCCGAGTTCGTTAAGCCAGTCCTCGCGTATGCAAAGCCCAGCAGTAGGTCCGGTTTTGGACTGATACTGCACAACGGGAATCATCGGTTTTTTGCCGCTGTCTGTCACGCATGCGCGGCGCAGAACCTCGCTCATGTCCATGTTTGCGAGGATGTCTGGCCCGTGGCTTTGCAACAAATCGCTGAGCTCCAATATGACGTCATCTTCGATGTAGCGGTCATATCCGCCCTGCCACGTTCCGCCGAAAAATACGTCGGGATATTCGCCGGAGGTGATAATCAGATTGAACTGCTCAAGCGAGGCGGTAGATGTTCCGCCGCTGGGATGCTGGGTTTCGGCCTTGACGTTAGTGAGACGCTCAAGCTCCTTGAAAACGTCCGCGTCAGACCACTGTGTAAGTCCACTCTGTACGCTGAACGTACGCGAGCACCACATGGTGAAAGAGGTGTGTTCGTTTACGAGAGGAAGTTTGCTTGCAGGCTCATCGTCTGTATCCGACGGAGCGGAGGAGGGGCTCTGCGAAACGGGCTGTGTGCTGGGGGCGGATGACGGATTGCCTGCATTATTCTGGCAGCCCGCCGCAAGCGAGAATAGGATTAGAATTGCAATTATTAACGATAGAGTTTTTTTCATAGTTCCCTTTCCTTTCCATAGTTCGTTGGGTTTATGTGGTGTATCTTTCTAAAACACCTCCTATTTGCCAGATGCGGATGCGGGAAGTTTTACCTTTTTCTCGGAATCTACCTTGAAGTAAATTAAGAGGACAAACACAAGTGAAACTGCCGCAAATGCGAAAATGTATTTTAGTCCGAATGCTGCGGACATAAACCCCCACAGGCTTGCGCCGACTGCGTTACCAAGATCGAGAAAATTAAAATAGGTCGAGCTCGCGATTCCGCGCCTCTCAAACGGCGCGCGCGTAATTGTTATAGAGTTGATTTCCGGCTGTAATGCGCCAAATGATAGTCCGTAAACTGCGGCAATGGCCATAAATGCGGGCAGGGTCGTAGCAAACGACATCGCAACAAGCGAGAGCGCTATCATTATCGCGGCAGGAAGAACCACCCTTGACGAACCGTACCGTGCCGAGATTTTTCCTGCAAATATCCGGGAAACTGCAATAGCGCCGGCCTGCACTGTAAATGCAGCCCCGATTCCGTCCAAACCGAGAGAAAGTCCGTAAGTCGGGAGAAAAGTGCCGACGGAAGTTGTGGCAATGCCGATGAACGAGGCGCAAAGCGCGGGTAAAACCGAGCGCGGCTCAATAAATTTTCCGACAAATCCGATAAATTTCCCCTTGGGTTGTGCAAGTGGAGGGGGGACGGTTGTGGCGATATTTTCGAAAACTATACCCGACTGCTTCCTTTGCTCCAGCTTTGCAACGCGGAATTTTTCCACATTTACTGTGCAGGCTAAAATCAGCGAACCAATCGCGAACGCCGCGAATATGTTGAAAATATTGTCGTATCCGTAATTTCCGATGATGAAGATTATTGCAACAGGGCCTATAGCCTGTGTCAGCGACTGCGTCAACCCGTAGTAGCCTATGCCTTGCGACAGACGACTTTCTGGGGTCATGTCCGTTATGGAGGTCGAGATTGCCGTAGTCAAACCCGCAAACCCGATTCCCTGAATCGCGCGCAGCACATACAGCATTGGCATTGACTTGATGAAGCCGAACGCGATGACTGTAATCCCGAAAACTGCGATTCCGCCTATCATGATGGGTTTTCTGCCGCGTTTATCGACGAGCCTGCCAATAAAAAGACGCGCAACCAGTGCCGAGGTCATGAAAACTGAAACAAGTACCCCTGCCTCGGCAGTACTACCGCCAAGAATATTTTGGATAAAGAGGGGGAGAGAAGTGTTTTGAAGCTGCTGGCACATGCGGATGAGAAACGAGACGAGCAGCACAAGGAAAAACTGGCGGGAAAGTATTTTTGGATTTCCGTTTTTATCGTATGTAAAAGGACCCCCTGTTTTTTTCTCCCTAAGTGACTCCAATGCTGCACCCTCGTTTCTTATTACTAAACTATAATTGGATAATACCATTGCAATAACAGATTGTCAAGAATATTTTTTACAAATTTTAATTTTATTATTAAATTATCTATAAATATTAGTAATAGTATATTTGTTTGTTGACTAGTATTTGCAAATTGAGTATAATTGTCATTGAAAGAACTTTTCGACGGAGGTGCAGGATGTCAAAGAAGAATGTCAAAATAACCGACGTTGCAAGTGCGGCCGGAGTTTCTCAAAGCGCCGTATCCTTTGTTTTAAGCGGACGTGGCGACGAAATGCACATCTCAAAAGATACGCAAAAAAACATTTGGGAAACGGCGCGCGAGCTGGGATATAGCCCTAGCAACCTCACGCGCCGTATAAAAAAGCCGATTACAATCGGTGTGCCGACTATGACCATCTTCTGGACGGTTGACCGCAGCTATACAATGCTGACGCGCTCGCTTGTTGCGCTGCAAAACAGCATTGTCAAAAAGAATCTGAATTTGCAGGTTGTAATGAGGCCGTTTATTTCCGGACACCTATCCGATGCACTCAAAAAATCGACCGAAGACTATTTCAGCGGCGCGATTATCGGTGGCGCGACGGATATAGATATGGAGGCTGTGTCGGGGCTTGATATTTCCATGCCGATTGTTTTCTTTGAAAGGACGGCGACTAAATTTAACTCCGTATACACAAATTTTGACTTTGGGCTATCGCTCGCCGAGGCGATAGCGGACAAGGGGTTCAAAAATGTGCTGTTGCTTTTGCCGCATGATGTTGGCCCTAACCTCATTCTTCGCTGCGAAAGTATTCAGCGCGAACTGAAAAAGCGTGGAATTCGCAGCCGCAAAATTACGGCAAAGGACGGGATTTCGAACCTTGACTTTGGAAAAGAGATTGCTGTCAAAACGATGACAGGCAATTTTCCCGCAGATGTTCTGTGTTTCATGCAGGAGGAAATAGCTGTAGGCGGTGTCGACGGGCTGCGCAGCATAAACCTGACAGGAGGGCGGGATGTTGAGCTGATTTCGTACGGAACAGGCAGTCATCTCGACTATCTCGGTATGCCGATAACCCGAATTATCCCACAGATTGAGCAGCTTTCTGATTTGACAATCGACGTTCTGCTTGAGCAAATTTCAAATCCGGGCAGCGCCCCGCGAAATGTCGCAGTCGGCTGTGAAATCCAGCTGGAGGGACGGCTGAAGTAAGAGAATGAAAGGTAATCAGACATAACAAACCGGTGAGGGAATCGAAAAATTCCCTCACTAATTATTTTCAGAAACCCAATACAAAAAACGGATTTCAGAAATAACTGCAATAACTTCCTGAAAATGTAGGATTGCTAAAAAAGGAAATATATGATATAAATATATAATTGGATATTGTCGACAGACTTTAGCTTCAGGCAGATACTAAACCGGAGGAGGGTGGAGAAAATAGTTACAGCGCTTATAATATTGTTGTTTGCCGCGCTCGCTTTGGATGTTTTTCTTCTTGGCTTTGCCTTCACCCGGAACTATCGGCGTGAGGCGACTTGTCTTGCGTTGCTTTCGGGTACACTCGGAATTTATTCTTTGGGCTACGCACTCGAGCTTATGGCAAAAACTTCCGGTGAGGCGATGATGGCGCTGCGAGTTGAAAACATTGGTATTCCGCTTGTTGCGCCTTTCTTTCTGCTGACGGTGCTTGCTTTTTTCCATCCACGGCTTCTGCGCCCATGGATGATAAAGGTTAGCGTTTTTTACGGTGTTATGATGGCGGTTATCGTGTTTTTCAATGATTCGCATATGCTTTACTACTCATCAATAGAAATGGGGTTCAACGGCGCGTTTATCGCCGCTCGCCTTAGCAGAGGTCCTTTCTACTTCATACAGCAGGCGTTTTCGACAGTGACAATGCTTCTGGCGTATATTATGTTGTTTGTACGGTACATACGCGGACCGAAAAAATTGCGCCGCCAGATGAATTTGTTCATCGTCGGTTCGCTCTTTGGTTTTGCTGGAAACGTTGCTAATTTTTTTGGCGCAGTTCCGATGAACATTGACCCGACACCATTCGCCCTTTCAATTGGGCTTTTGTTCTCTGCCATAAATCTGTATCAGCACAAGATGATGGACATTGTGCCGGCAGCAGTCGACAACGCAGTGGAAAACATGGACGACGCGATGATAGTCCTTGATATAGATTGGGGTTTTGTCTACTGCAACCAGGAGGCAAAGGAGATTTTCCCCGCGCTTGAGAAATTTTCCGGTACAGAGGAAATCCAGAGAGTGGAAGGGTGGCCGGCCGAGCTTATGCCTAACTCAGCTGCCCAGGTAGTTTTCTCTGTTGCGGCGTCGCCGTCCGTGAAAACGCTGCACCGCGCGACAATTACTCCGATTGTAAGCAAACAGGGAACAGTTATCGGGTTTTCGCTGACCATCCGGGATATAACAGAAATAACAGACATGCTTGCGCGGCTCGAGGAGCTTGCGATAACCGACCCGCTGACAGGAGTTTTAAATCGTAGACATTTTATGGAGCTTGTCGACCAGCACATGGGGATTGCGCTCCGTCACAATCTTTCGATGGGTTTGCTTCTGCTTGATATAGACCATTTCAAGCGGGTCAACGACAGCTACGGTCATTTGGCGGGCGACTATGTTCTGTGTAAGGTTGTGCAAGTGGTGACAAATCAGTTGCGCGCGCACGACATAATGGCGCGTTTCGGCGGCGAAGAATTTATCATTCTTTCTATTGAGGACAGCGAAACGGATCTAATAACATTTTCGAACCGCCTGCGCGAGGCAATCGAAAGCGAGCTGATTTCGTTTGAGGGCGTAGACATTCCAATAACTGCGAGCTTCGGTGCAGTTTTGATTGAGCCAGGACAGAGCTACAAGGGGGCACTTGACGCTGTGGACAGGGCGCTCTACACAGCAAAACGGAGAGGCAGAAACCAAGCCGTACTCGGAAAAATATAATAGTAGACTCACATATTCGTATGAAAACCGCCTGAAAAGGCGGTTTTTGCCGTACAAACGGGGAAGATTTCGAAATTGTCGTTGTTTTACTTTTAGCTGATTGACCGTAAAACAATGTTGTGCTAAAATCAAGACAGTACATTGATTTTAAATCGGGGCAATGCTGCCTTTCTTTAGATTTATAGGCAGGCAACGAACGTAGTTGGAGAAATTATGAACCGTTTTCCGTTTTCAGAGACGTATTTTCCATATTTCGGCCAAAGCTTTAACGAACGCTTTTCTGTGATGCTTCAATCCCCTATCACAGTTGTTGACGCGCCCATGGGCTATAGAAAAACCACGGTTGTCTTGATAAACAGGAGGTAAATGCAGCGTGGATTTCCCTCATTGACGAGCAGGAAGAGGATTTGTACCCTCTGCTCTGTAATGCGCTGGTCGAAATTTACCCGCAGCACGCGTACATTGCGGCGGAGATGCTCTCAATCGGGCTTGACGCGGACAGAACTGACCTGCGTCGCATAAACGAAATGCTCCTAAGCATAAATTTTGATCGTCCTCTCGTTATAGTTCTGGACGATTATCATCTGGTGAACACCCGCGCCGCCAACCACTTTTTCGAGCTTATCGCCCAGTTTATTCATGCGGATATACACTGGGTACTCATTATGCGTGACGCGTATATCGGCAACTCGGACTTCCTCACGCTCAAGGGGTACATGTCCGTTGTCGGGGTTGATAACTTCATCTTTTCGCGCGAGGATATCGAAAAACTCTTCGTCCTCAACGGAATTACGCTGAAACCGGGTGAAGTTGAAACCCTGTTTGACAGCACCGAGGGTTGGGTTAGCGCACTGTATTTCTACCTCCAGCGATACCAGAAGGAGGGGGCGCTGATTTTGCCGCCCGCCATTTTTGCGCTGATAAATCAAGGGGTTTTTTCGTCGCTTTCATCCAGAATCAAAAACTTCCTTCTCTCGGTCTGTCCGCTCGAGGAGTTCACTTTTGAGCAGGCGGAGTATGTGTGGGGAGACGACGATACGGGGGAGTTTCTCCAGCTTCTGCGCTCTGAAAACCCCTTCCTCAGATACAGCGACAGGCGCGGGAGTTTCCGCTTCCATGGCCTGTTTTCCGCATTCCTTGAGACGGATGCACCGCCTTCCTGTTGACCGCCGTGGCGCGCTCTGCACACGCTGCGGCGACTGGTTCCGACATAGCGGCGACATGTTCTCGGCTATCCGCTACTATTATCGCGGCAGGAACTATGAACAGGCGCTGCGCGCCGTGGAGGAGGACTGCGGCAGGAGTATAGCCATCGGCGAGTGGGACTTCTTCTGCGAGCTTATGGTGGACTGTCCGCGCGAAGTTATCAAGTGCCACCCTTGGGCGGTGTTTTTCGTTGCGGTATGCGGTTTCCTTATTGGAGATCTCGAAATCTTTGCGGAGTTGCAGGGGATTTTAGCCGGGCTAGAACCCCCGGACGAGAACCGGCGTGAGCTTGCGGGTATGCTTGCTGCTCTTCGCGCGCTTGAGGCGCACAACGATTTTCGGCAGATGGCAAAGGAGTTTTCGTTGGCATTCGAGAAGCTGAACGGGCATCTCGAAATTCTGTCAAGCAGTTCGCAGATGTGGACGATTGGTGCGCCGTCTGTTTTAATGTTATACCACCGCCGGCCGGGTGAACCTGAGGACGAAATTTTTGAAATGCAGGAAGGTATGCACCATTTCTACAGCCTCGCGAACGGGCACGGGCTAGGCGTCGAGTACCTTATGCAGGGGGAGGCCGACATGTTCGCGGGCAAGGTCGATTCTGCTAAGGTTCACGCTTTTTCCGCCGAGGAGATGACTATGCAGGACGATTTGATTGGTAACGCTAGCAGCGTAAAGTTCCTACTTATGCGCTGCGCTGTCCTTGAAAGCGACGGACCCGCCTACCAAAAGCTATGGGACGAAATGCGCCGCATTGCAGACGCAGACATCTACCCAGAAAAGCTTGTTCAAACCTCGCTCGATTTGTGCCATGCGTTTTTCAGCCTGCACCTCGGAAAGCCCGAGGATATGGCACTGTGGATTCGCGACGGCAAGCGCGACGAGCTATATATGTTCCCGCAAGGGTGTACTACACGATTGCGTTGCACTACTTGCTGCTAAAGGAAAACTACGCCCAGCTTATCGGGCTTTTGCATGTACTTGACCGTGACCCTAACTACCGACATTATGCGCTGTTTCGCATATACAGCGCGATTTTCAGCGCTGTCGCCCAACATCGTATGGGCTGGGGGAACAAGGCTGTAAGCGTTCTTCGCGAAGCTCCGGACACCGCGCTGCCTGACAGCCTCTATCTTCCGTTTGCCGAACACAGGGCTATTCTGTGCCCGATACTTGAGGAACTTCCAGCGGGGGAATATATACGCTCAATAACGGAAATCCGCGCCGCACTCGCTTGCTGCAAACAATCCGCCGCGCAGAGGAGCAGAAATCTGTTCTCACTCAGCGCGAAATGGAAATTGCGCGCCTCGCCGACAAGGGATTCAGCAACGGCGAAATTGCCGAAACACTGTTTCTTGCCGCGAGCACGGTAAAGCGTTCGATGGTTGATATTTTCCGTAAGCTTGGGATAAATGCGCGAAAAGACCTCAACCGTTGTCGCAAGCATTTCATCGAGTAATTCTGAATTTTGAAACTTACCCGCAAATACCCACCGCCTATCCGCACCTACCCGCACACCCATCCCCCCACTCGGCACATACATATAAACCACACCCGCACCCCCTGTTTTTCACCCGAAAAGTTACAACTGAACAAACACCTGCACCCCACTTTAAAGCGGTGAAGCAAGGATATATAATCATCGCATAAACCACACTAGGAAAGTTTGGTTTATGCGATGATTTTTTGCGGGCGGGAGGTCTTTTGCCTCATGGAAAAGCGTGAACTCCTTAAAATCACAATTGTATACCGGTTCTTCTCAATTCTCGCTTCGACCACGACATATCTCGCACTCACGCCTAGAGGTCTGAACCGCGAGAGAATCCTGATAGTTTGCGGGATGCTTACTGCCTGTATTATAGGCGCGTTTTTATATATCCAGAACTATTCCTCAACCGCGTGGGAGAAAAATGTCACCCTCGCGCTGGAGCTTGTTGCCTACGGCGTGCTGCTTGTTCTTAGCGGTGGTTTTGCGAGCGCGTACCTGTGGTACTTCGCAAGCGTCCTTGCGGTTATCATAGCGATGGACCGCGAAACCGAGGTGCCGGAGGGGAATGGAGATACCCTGCGCGGAAAGATTCCCGTGCTGTCGCTGATTTCGGTTCTGTGGTGCGTACTGTGCGGGGTTGTCGGCATTGTGTACTTCTATCCCGACAATGTGTCCGTTTTCCCGGAGCTGAACGCGGGCATAGGCTTTGTGATTCTTACTGTCGGATTTTACATGCTTGCGGTTCATGTGTGCAAGGTGGAGAAAAGCAGTGCAGAGCTTTCAGTTTTGAACCGCAAGCTCTCCGCCTAGACGTTTCAGCGCGAGCAAGCATTGCGTCAGACAGTGGAGCTTTACGACGCGATTAATCTTTTTGCCTTTACCGACCCTGAAAAGACGCTCGAAAACCTCGCCGCGCTGTTGAACCGTTCACTTGCGCCAAAGGGATGTATTCTTTTTAAATACGGCGAGCAGGACAGTCTTAGATACGTCGCCGGATCGGGAATAGACCGCGAAACCGAGCTTGGGCTTCTGTTGCAACTCCGGCAATGGATCAAAACAAACGACTCGCTCACAAGTCAGGGAAAACTTCTTTTTAGCGGCAGGATTTTTGCAATTTTCCCACTATAAAACTACCGTCATCACCTTGGCGGTATAATCCTTTCGGCAGATGACACATACGAGTGGGAGTGTGATGCCTTTTACCCGCAGCTTGCGCAAAACGTACTGTACGGCATGGAAATGCAGGAGATGGCGGGCGACTATATTGTAAATCAGGAGCAGCAGCGAATCGCGAACTCGATCCACGACACCGTAATCCAGAAATTGTTTGCAATTACATGCAGTTTGCACCTTATGCGCAACGGCGTCGAGCTGCCTGCTGACGAGCTTCGCAAAAAGCTGACGGACGTTGCTGTACCCAAGCCCTCTATGAAAGAGATAAACGCACCGGCTGCATTGTCTTTCCAAGCGGCGGCGAACTGCTCGGCGGACATGCCCGCAACCTCGGCGTACTGTGTGAGGTCTTTACTCCCTGTCGCGACGGCGACATTTATCATGTTCAGAGCTTTTGAAAATGCCGTGCCGCCAGCCTGTGCTTCCAAACCAAGCGAGGCCGCAGCTCCGGCGATACCGAGTATTTCAGCCTCGGTAAGACGCGCCTGTGCGCCCGCTGACGCGAGGTTTTGCGCCATGCCCGCGATTTTAGATTCTGTTGTAGATAGGTTGTTGCCGAGGTATGTAATGGTCGAGCCGAGACGGTCAAAGTTCGACTGGTCCATTTTTGTGATATTCGCAAACTGTGCGAGCGTCATTGCGGCAGATTCGCCCGCCATATCAGTAGCGACACCGAGGTCGGCCATTACGCGGGTAAAGCTGACAAGGTTTTCGTTTTTAATTCCGAGCTGACCGGCTGTTTCTGTTATTTTCGCAAGGTCTGTCGCGGCGGTGGGGACGACAAGCGCAAGGTTACGGATTTCCTCGCCCATTGCTTTAACGCCCGCGTCCGTCAGGTCAGTTGTTTTTGCTACACCTGCAAGCGCGTCCTCAAAATCAACGGCGGCTTTGCCCGCGCCGACAAGACCGGCAGCCGCAGCCCCTGACAACGGGAGTATAGCGTTGGCTATGCCGTTTATGCGCTGCTGGGCTTCCTCAAGGGATTTAACTACGCCGTCAAAGCGGATTCTGGCGAGTTTTTCAAGCTCCTGCTCCGCTTTTTTTGGCTGCGTTTTCTGCTTTTTCGAGGTCAATACGCACCTGCTGGATTTCCTCGGAGGTTTCCTCATAGCCATCTTTGCGGAGCTTCTCCAATGCCTGACGTTGGAGGTCAACAGCGTCGCGCGTTTTAAGTATGTTCTGACGCGTAAGCTCAAGTGCGCGCTGGAACTTTTCGTTATCCCATTCAAATTCAAGGGATTTTTTCAGGGCGCCTATCTCGGCGTTATTACGGCTGATTTCGCCGCGCACCTCTTTTAGCGCCGCGCCGAGCTTTGTAGTTGTGCCGGAAAACTCGACCGATACTTCGCGCACAACCTTTGAGGCTGATTTACTCATATTCTATTAGCCTCCTGTAAAAATATTTTCAAAAAAGTACTTGACAAATACGCATAATATGCGTATAATATAATCAAGAGGTGAGACAATGAAGCGTAGAGACTTAATCAAAAAACTGAAAGCAAACGGTTGGTGGGAACTGCGAGACATCGGGCCGCACACGATATACACCAACGGAAAGCAAAACGAGCCAATCCCGCGCCACACCGAAATCAACGAAAACTTAGCAAAGGCAATCATCAAGAGGCAGGGGCTGAAATAAGCCCCTCGCCGAATGATTCATATAATCAAAACAAAAGGAGAATTTGTTATGAAAAAAGCATATCCAGTCATATTAACGCCGGATAGCGACGGTTTTTTCGTCACAATACCCGACATTGACAGAAACACGCAGGGCAAAGATATTGCGGAGGCTATCTATATGGCGCGTGAAGCTTTGGGCGCATGGGCTATATGCGAGCAGGACGCAGGACGTCCGGCTCCCGAACCGGAAACAGTGGGCTATTCAAAATCAGAAATAGACATTGTTACGTATGTTGACATTGACTTTGCAGAGTATCGCAAGGCTGTTGATATGACCGCCGAAAGAACAAATGTAACTTTGCCGCGATACCTGAAACGCCAAGCCGAAGCGCGCGGGATAAACTTTTCGCAAGAGCTAACGGAGCGACTAAAAGAAAGGCTTGAGCTATAACGATGGAAAGCGCTCCCTTTCGGGGGCGCTTTTACAATCCGTAAAATTCGAGAACACTTGCAGGGATATCGTCCGCACTAACGCCGGGGTCATATGTTTCCGTCAGGATTAGATATAACAAAACGGGGTCTTGCCTGTCGATTTCAGACGGCAAAAGCCCGTGATTTTTCAAGAGTGAGTTGTAGAGAGAGCGGATAGGGTGACCTGCACCGCCGACAACCTCCGAGGTTTTTGACTTTTTTGCAGACTTGACCGAGAAAAACAGTTTAAGTATCTGCTCCACGGCGGGCAGGAGCGTTTTAGCGTCGAAAGAAAAAATTACACTCTCGCCGTGCGCAGTATAGGCAAAAAGGTTCGAAAGTCCGAGTAGCGCAGCGTTATCCATATCAGGCTTCGTGTCCGGCTCGTCTGGGTACATCACGTCATACATCACGCGATAGCACTCCATATCAAAAGGGCGGGTGCGGATTGTTTTGCCTTTTAGATTAAAAGTAATTATTCGGCTCAAAATTTCACCCAATTTCAAAAAAAATAATTATAAAAACACTTGACAATACACACTATAGTGTGTATAACATAATCAAGAGGTGAGGCAATGAAGCGGAAAGATTTTATTAAGCTTTTAGAGCGTAATGGATGGTGGGAAAAGAGAGACAAGGGCGGTCACACCATTTTCACAAACGGGAAAGATATAGAGCCAGTGCCGAGGCACAACGAGCTGAATGAGATACTTGTGCAGACGATAATTAAGCGGCGGGGCTAAAATAGTCCCCGTGAAAGAAAGGAAATGACGACATGACAAAAGTTTACCCGGTTATCATCACCCCGACAAAAGACGGATATGTTGTTTATGTGCCGGATTTTAACGTAAACACACAGGGAAGCACCCTTGCAGACGCAATATATATGTCGCGTGATGTTATAGGAATTTGCGGTATAGACATGCAGGATGATGGGAAACCACTGCCCGAACCGTCTATATCTACACCAACTCACGACGAAAGGGACATTGTTTCATGGATTGATATAGATTTTGCGAAATATCGACTTGCGAACGATATGTCAACCATGCGGATTAACGTATCACTTCCGACGTACCTAAAAGCGCGCAGCGACGAAGCAGGGCTTAGCTGCTCACAGGTTTTGCAGGAAGCTTTAAGGGAAAGACTTCGCATAGACTAATCAAATACCAGAAGAGGGCTAAACCGTCAGGTATAGCCCTCTTTCTGTGTGCTTACGTTTCGGGAATGGTCGCAGAGACAACCCACAGAGGGGAAGTAAACCACCCTGCGGCGATTACATCAGGGGTTACACCCACAGGGAGGTTCGGGTCGTCGTCTATCATGCGGCGGTATGTATTCAACGCCTGACTCATTGCGATTGCAGCTGGAATAGTTCCATCCTGCCAGTTTATGGCGTTTGTGCCTGTGCCGGTCGTCTCGTCAGCAACAGCGGGTTTCACCTTGTAAACCCTAAGGTAGCGGAAAGCCCCGTTTGCTTTGCGAATACGGTAGCCGAAAGCCATTTCGATAGGGTTAATCGCCCCTTCTTCAAGCAATCCGTTTTCATATTTCTGACCGTACCACTCGGCACGGTCTTCCGGCGGAAGGTCGGGGCACTGAATGCCGAGGGTCATGTCGCCGAGCTGGGCGGCGGTTGCGTAGGCGATATTGTCCGCCCAATATGTGCCCGTCTGGGCGTTTGGAGCAAATGCAATCTGAACCATGCCGGGAAGCTTTTTAACTTCAGAATAAGTCAGCCCGTCAGGGTCCCCGGCGGTGTCGGTGAGGACTTTCGCCCAATGACCCATGCCAACGCCGGTTTTTGGCAGATAATTCTTTGTGTTAGCCATGTGTAAAATCTCCTTTGTTATAAAATTTCGTTAATTGTTCGCATGAAGATGTCTGCGGCTTCTTCGGCGACATCGTCGGCGGATGCCTCCGCGCCGTCCTTTACCCAAAAAGTTGCGGGCATAGGGTTTTGACCGTTATCGTTTGCGCCGAATTCATGGATAAACCCGATTTCAGCGTTGCGGGTGATTGTTTTACCTCGCGTTCTTGTACCGCGTGGGTAGATGGTTGCGAATTCGCCGCTTTTATCAACTATTACAGAAATTGATTCAGCGAGTTCCCCCGTGTCTACGAGGTTTTTGTCCTTGACGCTTTTCTGTAAATGAACTTTGATGATTTCGCCGCCCTTTGGCAGAAGCTCCGCCTTGACGCCCTTGCGAGCGGCCTGTTCGAGTTGTCCGAGCTTTGAAACGAACTCGTCCATTGTAAAAGTTCCGACTTTCGCCATTCACCTCACCTCCGCGTATTCGCATTCGAAAATTCGGCGCTGTTTGCCGCCGTTGCCTGCGACAAGCCCCTCGATTCCTCCGTCTATGTCGGCGGGGTATGTGAAGCCTGCGGCGAAAAGGCGCTCCGCCGTTGTTCTGCGCAGCGCGAGCGAATTGAAGCGGCGTGGGCAAAACAGATTAACAAGAACGTCGTACAAGAGAGCGGACGGCGCGTTGTCCTCGTGATGGTACGGTCTTGCGCGGACGGTGAAAACGAAATATACATCCGCATCACCATCGTACATATCCGACTCGACAGGGGCGAGGTCGGAAAGCGCGGCGATTATGCGCTTGTTTACCGTCATACGCTCGTGATCCTCCTTGCTACGGACCCCGGAGCGGTATCGAGCGAACAGTTAAGCTCGACGATTTCGCCGTTCTTGGTAAACGAGCGAACGACACTGTAAACGGTGATTTCATCCGCTCCGGGGTGTTTGTATTCGATTAAGGTTTCGCCCTCATAGTCGGCGGCTCGCACGTTGAACACGAGGGCTACAGTCATGCCTGCCTGCTGCGCGGCGTAGAACTCGCTGCGGCGCACGGACTGAACGTCAACGAAAACCTCGCGTCGGGAAGTTTCGGTTTCAACTGTGTAGCCATCGCTATCCGGCGCAGACTCGACCTTGATAAGGGTTGCAACGTCTCTCCAGAGCATACTAACCTCCTGTCACGGTGTAGCGGTCTGAATTGATTAACCGCTTTTTCAGGTCATTGTAAGATAGCCTGAAATCGGCCGCGTCGTCATTGTCAAGTCCGAATTCCGCCTTGAGGTATGTCGAAATCGCCTGTTTTATCAGCGGATCGTCCTCGTCCTGCACTCTGTCAGCGCGGACGCCGCCGAGAACGAGGTCGTCTCTGGCGGCGTTTATCAAATCTGTGATTTCCTCGTCAAGGCGTGGGGTTGTGGTACGCAGACGGGCGCGCATAGAGGCGACATACTCAGACGAAGTCGTGTAGGCCGCGAATTCGCTCATAATGCGCCACCTTAAGCTTTCTTCGTGCGGAGGAATCCGTTGTATGTAGTCACGTTGCCGCCGACCATAACCTCGCCCATGACGGCGAGCAAACCCTCTGCGAACTTGTAGTCGGAAGAAACGGTTACATCATAGGGTCCGAACAAATTGAGCTGATACGCGAGCGGCTTGCCGTAGGACATGGTATATGCGCCGGAGGCAGCGTCTGCAAGCGCCGGGAGTGCGTTATTTATGCAGAAGCGGGCTGCGAGGCCGCCCTCTTTGATTGTGCCTGTGGTGGTAGAGCCGGGGTCGAAGGTGAACTCATAGATTGCCTTCTTTTCGTTTGTTCCGCGAACATCTCCGAATGCAATAAGATCCTTTTTGTTCAGGAACAGGACGCCTCCGCCCTCTACTGCGTCATCGCCGCCATACGAGAGCACGATTTTGCGGAGGGTTGTCGCGTCAATTGCGGCTATCTCGATGTCGGAGGTCGCCTGAATAGCGGCCGCCTTGAGAATGCCGGTAATTTCGGGTGTCGCTGCGGCAGGGTCTCCGGCAATAATCAAGCGTCCGATTTGCTTGCGGAG
>JGI994J12354_10002442_pt1 | contig 18130 bp, 15 predicted proteins | sample IntmicLarv3ML3BL_FD_12354 | JGI IMG/M metagenome (IMG submission 12354)
GGATGGTCCACGTCTTGGCTGTTAAGTCTACTTCGCCCCATTTTGCGCCTCTGACTTCGCCGGAGCGCGCCGCTGTAAGTATGGAAAACTCCAAGGCGCGGGCCGGTAAGCCGTGGAGTTTGCGAAGTACCGCCATGAACTCAGCAATGCGGGTATGTGGCAATGAGTCATAATGCTTTACGTTTTGAACTTTTAACGGTGCGGGTAAGACGTTTACAAGGCCGCCTTTCCATATGGCGGGGTTTTTACCTTCGGGCCGATATTTCAAGAATTCCGCCCATGACAATATGGCCTCTATGCGGCAACGCACCCTGTTTGCTGTTTCATTCTTAGCGTTCCAAAGCGGCGCGATCCCACCGTCTTTTGTCACGCCTTGACGCAACACGCGCAACACGGCGGCGGTATCTACGGCGGCAATAGACATTTTCCCAATGATGGGAAATGCGTAGGTTTCTAGTGAATTTTTCCATTGGTCAGCGTGTCTTTCGCTTTTCCATCCGGCGCGCTTACCCTCTATATAGTCAATAGCGCACTGCTGGAACGTTCGGGCTTTTTCGCGCTCAATTCGGGCCGCTTGCCGTAATTCTTGCGGGTCTATTCCAGCTCTAATGTTTTCCCTCAGCTCTCTGGCTCGTTTCCTGGCGGTTTCAAGGCTAACTTCTGGATAGCCGCTTTTTTGGTCGAATAAAGCAACGCTTACCAGCCGCGTAACGGTTTGTCCCTTTCCATCAACTCTGGTTCCCTTGGCATATAGAAACAGCCAATGCGCCGTGTTGCCCGTGACTCTTAAATAAAGCCCATCGCACCCATCGCCCCCAACCGCTATCTTTCCGCCGTTGGGTTTTGTCCGTAACTTTTCAATCTTAGCCCTGAGTTGAAGCGGTTTAATCGGCGCGGCTTTCCTTGACATGGTTTCCCCCTATGTACTCAAATAGATACCCGTCAGTGTAATTAAGTACGTACCTAATACACTAAGGGCTTTTATGGGTTTAGTCAAGACTAAAGAGAACGTCGCAATGGTGTAACATATTATTTTAATAGGTGAAAAATATACAAGGTAGGACTGCTTAGGACTCCGTGGAAGATGATATGGATGGGTCATTCATAATGCGCGACATGATCTTCAGAAAATTGATCGTGAGTCCCGGATGTAGCTCAGTTCCCATTATTTGCCGCATGGTTGAAAAAATTTTGGAGGCGGGCAAGGCTGGTTGGTAGGGGCGTACGGTGCGCATGGCGTCAAAAATGTCGGATATGGCGGTCATGTGGCAGCATAGATTAGGCTTCCATGTAGACGGAACCTTAGGATAGCCGGAAAGATTATATTTGACGTGGTGTCCAAACGCATTGGCTATGGCAAGACGCGGTACATTGGGGGTTTCCAGCAGAAAACGCGCGCCTTTCATTGGGTGTTCTTGTATCAGACGAAATTCGTCACTTGAAAGAGTTCCTTTTTTATTAAGGATTTCTTCCGAAATAAACAGCTTCCCAATATCATGCAACATCCCGGCTACGCCGATATCAGTCAATAATTGTCCTTCAATGCCAAGAGCCATTGCTTGCGCTAAATTCAGCAGACAAACGTTGGTGGAATGGGTAAATGTGTATTCGTCAGATTCGCGGAGCGTGGCCATAATTAACAGAGCCTGCCCTTCGTTTTTGAAAAGAGCCACAAAATCGGAAACAATATTGATGATGCCCCCTAGTTTGAGCTGTCTGCGATGTTTGATAGTTTCGTAAATTTCTACGAATTTAGTGAGCTCCTTGGCAGGCATTTCGTGTATCATGGCGCCTTGGCGCGGCACTTGAGAAGCGGATTCAAGGGCGACTGCAGATTCTTTTAGTCCGGATATCCCCGCAGAGTTTACGCTCTCTTCGTCGATATGAATTGAGCTCATCGACAGATCCAATCGGCCAAGTTCAAAATGTTCGCTGGAACGGATGGGCGCTGTTTCTTCTCCGGAGCAGGAAATGGACAGGATAAAATCTCTGATTTCTCGTTGAGTTATTCCTGCAAGAACTTTGATGTGCCCCACGCCGTGTTTTTCCATGGTGTGGATGAAGCGATCAAGAAATAAACCATGATCTTGGGGTTTGCCGTCGATTACCAGTTCGTTTTCAATAATTGCAATGGAAAATTCCGAATAACCTTCAAGAGCTTTAAGAGCGGTTTCGTATGCCTGAGAGGTCAATCTTAGTACTTGAGGGTGTTCTATGCCATAGAGCTGGAGATTCGTTATGGCGGAAAGAAGGCGCTGGATAAAATCTATGATGAATTTGTTATGTTGGCTCATGATTCTTTTCCCGGGAGAGTTTTAAGCATTATTCGCGCCTGTCTGGCAACTTTTCCGCTTCCATTCGCTATTTTGCTTAGAATGGTTCGCACTGCCGCAGGTGGATAGCAACTCAGGGAATCTAGCGCCTCCAGCTTCAACTTGCTGAGTACGAATGGATGAATGAAACTTTTTGATGTCAAAAGTTTCGATAATTCTGGTAATGCCTCAACACGACCGATGTCCTTCAAAACGCTGATAGCGGCTTTTTTTAACTCGTATTCAGCGTCAACTTTCGTATACCCGAGGGATTTTCTGATAATCGCTAAAAGTTTTTTAAATACGTCGGGGGATTTTGTTTTGTCAGCCATGTAAATGGCTGACAGCCGCGTCTCATGGTCTGAGCTGTCCATATCATGGAGTATTTGTCTTTCGGCGGCTGGATCGCGAAAATACATGCAAGTACGAAGAGTTTCTTGACGGACGCGGGGATGCGGATGGGTTAGTAAAGGACGGATGCTGTCCAAGATTGTCGGATCATCCAACTGTCGCAGTAGTATAATGGTATTACGCAACATAAACCAGCGTTTGTCGGAAAGGCGGTTTAATAATCCCGCTTTGGCTTTGTCTCCGAATTCCACTATTCGTTGCATGAGAAAACGCCTCAGGGACAGCGTCTCTTCGTGCGCCAATCTATCCAGCAAGGCCTCAATGAAGGATTCGCCGATGACTCTTATCAGACGGGTAACATAATCATACTTCTTCTTACCCCATATTGTCAGACCAACAAGTATCTCGTACAAATTATCATGCGAGGAATATATCTGGGCAAGCCGATTTCTGGTATCCGGGGGAATTTTCTCCGATTGACACTGTTGTATAAGGTTACACATCTGCGAATAATCGCCGGTTGAAAGTAAATAATAAAAAATTTCTTCCAAACTTTTAATCAAATGGGGACTTTGGAGAGAGGTCGTGTCGAATTGTATAATGCGGATGACGATATCTGAAATTTGATTTTCAATAAAGTCTTCATCAATGGTTTTTAATAACTTAGAGAGCTCAGCTTGGTTGACTCCGGCATCCTGTTCGCCGGGAATCATTTTTTCAAGTTCATATTTATATGCTGTTGGAACAAATTTTTCATATGACTGCTCGCGAAATATGTCTCTTATTTTTCGCTGAATTTCCAGTGACTCGTTTGCTTTTAAGACTGGAGAAATTCGTTGTTGTTGAGCATTTGCCCTCAGTGTTTCCAAAATTCCCACGAATGATGGCTGTACTTCAAAGCGGTTGCGACTGATATCGTCAAGCGTTTCCTTTATTACCTCCAGCGAAAGGTTAGGAAAAATTTCTTCGGCAATAGCGCCGCCGCTTATGGAATTGATGTCGAAACTGCTGCGGAGAAACTGGCGTCTGATCTCTGGATGCAAACCGTTTATAAACAGAGCCAGTTTTTTATAAGGTTCTGTTAAATCCACGTGATCGCTATTAACACTCTGGCTCAGTAGCCAAAATGTTGTCATACCTTCCTGAGCGAGCTCGTCTGCAGGGGTGTCTTCGGCGTCGTCTTCATTGATGTTCATGAGTCCGGAGCGATTGGAAGTCGGTACAGAAACTTCTTCATTGGTCTCGCCGTAACCTAACTGCCTATTGACGATTGCAGCCAATAATCCAGGGGCAATTTCGTCGTTCGTTATGACGATATCTCCCATTGAATTGTCTAAGGCTGTGTCGGCGGGAAGTCCTTCAAAAAAACGTATTGCGGGTGCGCGGTTATCGCCTCCTTTAATGGCTCCCGTTGAATTATCTAAGGCCTTGCCGGCGGAAAGTCCTTCAAGACGTATTGTGGGAGCATTGCCATCGTCTCCTTTAATGGGGTGAGGGGGAGATGATGGGCCTTGGATTTGAATAAGCGAGCGCGCAAAGCTCTCCCAAAGAGCCTGCGGTATATTGCCCTTGTTCTGTTCGGAGGATGCGTCAACCACATTAAAGAGATCGTAACGGATCGGCTGTACCCCCATCGCCATAATTTCTGCGTTGGCCCATTCTACCTTTATGCCGCCTCGTTCTAACAGTTCGGCGCGCTTTAAACATAAAATCTCAGCAAAACGTTTAAGCTCGCTCGGAGTGAGACCATGGCGTAATGTTAAAGCTCCTATGCCATGTTCGAACAAAATCCTGGCAAAATCCTTAAAAAGAATGTTGTTTTTATCAAGAACCATACCCTTCGCAAGCAATGAGTTACGGGTAACGCCTATTATTATTTCACCCTGTTTTCGTATAAAGCGGTTATAGGTTGACAGAGCTTTGGAAAGAGAAGATTCAACAAAAGGATGGTTTTTAGGGTAAGAAAGTAGGTTTCGCCGAGCTGCGTTTAATTCGGCGATTAGGCCTAAAAACAAAGGAATGTCAAATTTAGATGATCTATTTTCGCGCTGGTGAATATCCACGGGGTCCATGTTAGTCAACATCAATCATAAATTTTGTGGGATATGAATATGTGTTATTTTAGTATAAATTATGCTGACCTTCAAACAATATAATTACAAAATGATTGCCGAAAAACAGAGATAAAATGTATTTAACGAATCTGTCCTGCGCGTGGGAACGCTTAGGTGTCAGTAAAAAACGACTGTTTATTTACAAATATTGACGGACTTACGGGTATTGTTATTGTGGTGAATATATTGATTCAGACGAGTTTGCTATTCATTGTTATGGCGTAGCCAGGAGAAATAAAATTGTGCACATAAAAAGAACATGCGGTGTTTTGCTGCATCCGACTTCGCTGCCTGGCCCTGACGGTATCGGTTCTCTAGGAAGTAACGCCAGATTATTTGTGGATTTGTTGGTAGATATGGGTATGTCGATTTGGCAGATTCTTCCCTTGACTCCTCCGGCTTACGGCAATTCTCCATATTCGTCCTATTCCGCTTTTGCTGGTAATCCTCTTTTAATTGATTGCGAACAATTGGTCAAAGAGGGCGATCTTTCTTTGGACAATATTTCCGCTATTTCCAGTGGCAATCGCGTCGATTTTGCCGAAGTTTCTTCGCACAAAGAAAAATTGTTGCGCTGGGCCGCTCATTCGTTTTTTGAGCGAGGTGATGCGGATCGTACGAAAGAGTTTAAAACTTTTTGCGGCGCGACTCCGTGGCTCCATGATTACGCGCTTTTCATGGCCATTAAGCGTAAATTCAACGGAGCTCCATGGAATCTTTGGCCGGACGAAATTCCCTTGGGATCCCCGGAGTTGTATGAAAGTCTGTCGATTGAGTTAGATTGGGAAATTGGCGTTCAGAAGTATCAACAATGGCAATTTTTCCGCCAGTGGGGCGACTTGCGCAAATACGCCTCTGAACGCGGAATCCGTATAATTGGCGATTTGCCGTTTTTTGTGGCGTATGATTCGGCCGACGTGTGGCGCGGACGAAAAAACTTTTTATTGGATGAAAAAGGCCTGATGGAGGGAGTTGCCGGAGTTCCGCCTGATTATTTTAGTGAAAACGGACAGTTATGGGGAAATCCTCTTTATGACTGGGATGCGCTGAAACAAAAGGGATATGCCTGGTGGATAGATAGGCTTAAACAGATGTTCAGTATGTTTGATACTGTCCGTATTGACCATTTTCGCGGTTTTGAAGCTGTCTGGCGCGTTCCTGCTGGCGCCGATACAGCGCGCGACGGAGGGTGGATTCCTGGCCCGGGAGCTGATTTTTTTGAAACAATCAGAGCCTCTCTTGGTACTTTATCCGTTATTGCCGAAGACTTGGGGATTATTACTCCTGAGGTTGAAAAACTGCGTGATTCTTGTTCCTTTCCCGGAATGAAGATACTGCAATTTGCGTTTGATTCCGGTTCCGATAACCCATATCTGCCGCACAATCACACAAAAAACAGCGTCGTTTATACCGGCTCCCATGATAACAACACAACCCCCGGATGGCTTTGCGAGCTCTCCCCAGAACATCTAGACGCCATTAGAGAATACATAGGCTGCGCTCAAGATGAAGTTGTCGAAGGTATGCTTCGACTTGCGTTAATGTCGGTTGCTGATCAGGCGATAATTCCTTTTCAGGATCTGTTAGGATTGGGAGGGGGGGCGCGCATGAATACTCCTGGAACAACGGAAAATAATTGGGAATGGCGTTTTTCCTGGAAAATGGTTCCCCATAACCTGAAATCCGAAATAAGAAAAATGGTGAAATGTTATGGAAGGCTCGCGTCTGGTTAAAACGGGGGACAAAGCAAATTGCTTGACAAAAGGTATGCGTCTACTATACTCAAAATCTTTCATTTTAATCCATTTTCTATTGGTTATGGATGGGTCCAGTGAAAATTCGTATTGATCAGATCCAGGACAAACCGATGGTTTTGAACCTAGAGGAGCCTGTCGCATCTTTTCCGCTTCTGATCGGAATGCAAAATGACGCCGTATGTTCCTTTGATAGCCCTGTCAGTTATAATGCTACCATAGTTAAAGGGCATAATAATCTGATGGTTTCTGGTCGCGTTGGTGTGACTGTGTCTCTGACCTGTTCTCGTTGCCTTGCATCTTATAAAACGGCTATTGCATCTGATTTTACGAGAGTATTCAGTCGAGAAACCACAGAAAAAACGCTTTCGGAAGACGAAATTGAACTCAACGAGCAGGATTTTGTCTCTGTATATCGTGATGATGAGATTGATATGAATAGTGAAATCGAAGAACAGATCGCGCTAGAAATACCTTTTCGTCCTTTGTGCTCCGATGACTGCAAAGGTCTTTGTCCGGAATGTGGAACCGATCTGAACCATATAAGCTGCTCTTGCGCGTCACAGCAATTTAATTTCAAATTCAGCGCGCTAAAAGATTTTAAAGTATCCAAATAAGCGTCTATAGATGGCCGCGTGTTGGCCTATGTAAAAAAGGAGATATATCGTCATGGCGGTATCAAAGAAGAAAACATCCAAATCCAAAAAAAACATGAGAAGATCGCACGATTTTCTGACTCCTAAATCAATATCGGTTTGTCCTCAGTGCAAGTCTCCCAAGCAGCCGCATCGGGTATGTCCGACATGCGGAACATACAAGGGAAAAGAAATACTAGCCCTTTCTAAAGAATCTTGAAGACTGCCCTTAAATCGTGACATCTTCAGCAATGAGAGTCGCTGTTGACGCAATGGGGGGAGATAACGCCCCTTCAGTCGAAACCGAAGGCGCGATAAACGCTTGCCGCGAATTCGGCATCCCTATAACACTGGTGGGCGATCGTAGTCGTCTTGAGGAAGAGCTTAGCAAGTATGGCGGCTCGGATCTGGATATCGATATCGTTCACACCACCGAAGTTGTGGGAATGCATGATTCTGCGTCTGACGCGATTCGGCGAAAAAGAAATTCATCGGTTAGGCTTGCTTTCGAGTTGGTGAAAGAGGGCAAGGCCTGCGCCGCCGTAAGCGCGGGTAATTCCGGGGCTACTATGGCTGCGGGAATGTTTGTGCTAAAACGCATCAAAGGCATTGAACGACCGGCCATTGCCCAACTTTTCCCTACGCTAAAAGGAAGAACCCTTGTGCTGGACATTGGCGGGACTGTGGATTGCAAACCAGTTCATCTGGCGCAGTTTGCAATAATGGGAGAAGTTTACGCCCGTTATGCTATGGGTATTTCCAACCCCACAATAGGTTTGCTATCCAATGGCGAAGAAGAGTCCAAGGGGAATGAACTGACGCGCGAAACCAATCTGTTGCTGAGAAAGACATCGCTGAATTACTCCGGATATATCGAGGGTGGGGATATATTCAACGGAAATATTGATGTGGTGGTTTGCGATGGTTTTGTGGGTAACGTTGTCTTGAAACTCTCCGAAGGATTGGCCGACGCGGCTGGTCGGATGCTGAAACGAGAGATTTTAAAAAGTTGGACGTCAAAACTCGGTTATCTTTTAGTTCGCAACGCCTTCAAACACTTCAAAAAGATCGTTGATTACGCTGAATACGGCGGGGCGCCCCTGTTGGGCATTAATGGCGTGGGCATGATTTGTCATGGCAGCTCAAATGTGAAAGCCATAAAAAATGCCATCCGGCTGGCCCATGATTTCGCCAAAAACGGTGTGGTGGAACATGTTGTTGAAAAACTCTCCGAAAACAGCCTAGATATCCTGCTAAACGATAATCCCACTAAAAATCAGGTGGTCGCAAACTGAAGTTTATTGCTCTCCGTCCCCTTTCTCTTTCAATTAATGTTATACTCGGTCTGGCCACTGTTTTGCGCCTGAAATAAAGACGTTCTATTTTGAAAAAAAATCTTGATTGATGAGGTAATGATATGAGAAAAACAGGCTTTATTTTTCCTGGTCAGGGTTCTCAGAGTTCTGGTATGGGAAAGGAGTTGCGCGACAGCTTTAAATGCGCGCAGGAGATATTTGAAGAGGCGGACGATGCACTGGGTTTTAAAATATCCTCCATATGTTTTGAGGGTAGCGATGATCAACTGAAAATGACAGCCAATACCCAGCCTGCTATCCTGACCACTAGTATTTCTATTTTGGCGGTTGTCCTTACGGAAACTGGTCTGAAACCCGACTATGTCGCCGGACATTCTCTGGGTGAGTTCTCCGCCTTGGTTTGCTCTGGTGCCCTCTCGCTCTCCGATGCGGTTCGGACAGTGAGAATGCGGGGAACCTTCATGCAGGAAGCTGTTCCGGCAGGAGTTGGCGCAATGGCGGCAATGCTGAATATTGAAAACAATATACTTGAGGATATCTGTCAAGAAGCGGCCCAAGGCGAAACGCTCGCTCCGGCGAACTTTAACTCTCCGGGTCAGATTGTCATTGCCGGACATTTGGGCGCGGTGCAAAGAGCCATTGATATAGCTAAAAAACGCGGATTCAGAAAAGCGTTACTTCTTCCGGTCAGCGCACCGTTTCACTCTTCTCTAATGAAACCGGCGGCGGATCGTTTGGCCGAGATTTTGGATCAGACCGAATTAGCAGATATAAAAACGCCGTATATAGCAAACGTTGACGCCGAACCCAATACTGATAGCGCTAAAATCAAATCGTTGTTGGTTACCCAGGTGTGCGCGCCGGTTTTGTGGGAACAATCGGTGTGTAAAATGGTCTCTCTAGGAGTTGACAGATTTGTGGAAGTTGGCCCTGGAAAAGTGCTTTCCGGACTTGTTAAGCGTATTTCAAAAGAATCCCTGATTAACAATGTCGAGGATATCGCTAGTCTGAAAGCTCTGTAAAAGTCATAGAAACGGAGGTTATACATCATGGTTAAAGACAGAGTTACCGTTATAACTGGAGCGTCTCGCGGAATCGGTCGTAGTATAGCTCTTGCGTTTGCGGCGGCTGGCGCGAAGATAGTCGCGGCTGACGTTACTCTTGAAGGATGTCAGAAGCTTGTGGATGAACTGGCCGCCCAGGGCGTAGAAGGGCTGGCTGTGGAATGTAACGTGACATCCAAGGAAGACGCGGAACGTCTTGTTGACACTGCGGTGGAAAAGTTCGGACGGATTGATGTTTTTATCAATAACGCTGGTATTACCCGCGATGGCATGCTTATGCGCATGAAGGACGAGGACTGGGACGCGGTTCTCAATATTAATCTAAGAGGCGCTTTTATCTGTACTCGCGCGGTTGCAAAAGTTATGACCAAACAGCGCGGCGGCAGAATTATCAACATTGCTTCTATTGTGGGGCAAATGGGTAATGCCGGGCAAGCTAACTATTGTGCCAGTAAAGCCGGTCTGATCGGTCTTACCAAGTCAAACGCCCGCGAATTGGCGAAGCGTTCCATTACGGTGAATGCTGTCGCGCCTGGTTTTATCGCGACCGCAATGACCGACGCGCTACCAGAAAAAGTCCGTCAGGAGCTTGCGGCCCAGATACCGCTGGAGCGTTTGGGCAGCTCCGATGATATTGCTAACGCCGTTTTATTCTTGGCTTCCGACGAATCGTCGTATATTACCGGTCAGGTGCTGGCGGTCAATGGCGGCATGTATATGTAACTCGGTAATTAATCTTTTGACTTTTGCTAAATTCGTTGTTAATTAAGCGCTGGTATTAGTGTGCTCAACCTAAAATAAACCTGAACAAGGTTACATCAAACGGAGGTGGAAGATGTCTGATATTGGAAAGAGAGTTAAAGAAATTATTGCGGAACAGCTTGGCGTTGAAGAATCAACGGTTGTGCCAGCCGCTTCTTTTATGGATGATCTGGGAGCTGATTCTCTCGATACCGTAGAGCTCGTCATGGCGCTTGAAGAAGAGTTTGATATTGAGATTCCGGACGAAGACGCCGAGAAAATCCAGACGGTTAACGACGCCATTGAATACATCACCGAACACGCGTCGTAAGAATATTTCGAACGCATGCGCAAGAGGGGACTAGTTCCCCTCTTTCTTTTATGGAAATCTGTGTCGCAACGAGTTCATTCCCCGTTTGCTTGCGCAAAAAAATCCACTCAACGGCTGTTTTCAAATTACGTAGAAAATTTCACCCTAACAGGTCCTTCGTTTACTACGTGATTAGCATGTGGTAAAACAGCGAACAATATCTATTCCTGGGAGTCACAACTATGAAAAGAGTAGTCATTACCGGCGTTGGCTCAGTTTCCCCAGTTGGCGTGGGCAACGACGCCAACTGGGAGGCGCTTACGAATGGACGGTCGGGAATTGGCCCGATAACCCGCTTTGATCCGTCTGGTATCCCAGTCAAAATTGCGGGAGAAGTGAAGGATTTCAACGCTGAGAACTTCTTTGAAAAAAAAGAAGTCAAAAAAATGGATCTTTTCATTCAGTACGCTATGGCGGCAGCGCACTTTGCCATGACCGATTCCGGACTTGTTATTGACGAGAGCAATGCGGAAAGAGTGGGCGTGTTGGTGGGAGCCGGGCTTGGCGGTCTCCCCGCAATAGAGAGATATCACACGGCCATGCAGGAAGGGGGGATTAAAAAGATTTCTCCGTTTTTTATCCCCATGCTCATAATCAACCTTGCCTCTGGACAAATTTCTATCAAGTACGGCGCTAAAGGCCCTAATATTTCATCGGTTTCGGCTTGCGCCACTGGCACCCATTCCATTGGCGACGCCTATCATATTATTAAACGCGGCGATGCGGAAGCCATGATCGCGGGCGGTACGGAATCAACGGTTACTCCGTTGGCGATCGGCGGCTTTGCCGTTATGAAAGCGCTCAGCGATTCTCGCAATGACGATCCTGAAAAGGCTTCTCGTCCATTTGATAAAGGTCGCGACGGTTTCATTCTTGCGGAAGGCGCTGGCGTTGTCGTAATGGAAGAGTACGAATCCGCAAAAAAACGAGGTGCTAAAATATACGCCGAAGTTGTCGGATACGGACTGACGGCGGATGCTTATCATATGACCGCTCCCTCCGCCGGAGGCGAGGGTGCTGCGCGGTGTATGGCAATGGCTCTTAAAAACGCCGGAGTCAATCCGGATCAGGTAACCTATATCAACGCCCATGGCACTTCGACTCCATTCAATGATTTGAATGAAACGCTGGCGATCAAATCAGTTTTTGGTGGTCATGCGAAAAAAGTGATGGTTTCATCCACAAAATCCATGACTGGGCACATGCTGGGGGCAGCGGGAGCCGTTGAAAGCATCATTTGCTGTATGGCTATGGATAAGGGCATAGTTCCGCCGACCATCAACTACGAAACGCCAGATCCAGAATGCGATCTTGACTATGTTCCCAATACTGCCCGTGACGCGGACGTCGCCTACGCCATGAGTAATTCGCTCGGCTTTGGCGGAACAAACGCGACGCTTTTGTTTAAGAAAATTTAGCGGGAGAGCTCCCTTCATGATAGTAATTGGCAGCGACCATGGCGGTTTTGATCTTAAGACGGCGATTTTCAAATTCCTGAAGGGTGATCGTAATATAGAAATTCTGGATGTGGGAACTAACGGCGAAGATTCGGTGGATTATCCGCAGTTTGCTCTTAAAGTTGCCAACATGGTAGCTTCCGGCGCGGGTGAGCTCGGAATATTGGTTTGCGGTACGGGTATTGGCATGTCCATAACGGCCAACAAGGTTCCTGGAATACGTGCGGCACTGGCTACGGATATCTTCATGGGACGCATGGCAAAGGAACATAACAACGCCAATATTCTAGTTCTTGGTGGCCGCATACTGGATGAAAAGCATGCTTGCGATATTGTTGCCGCCTGGTTGGACGCTTCTTTTGCAGAGGGTAGACACGAGACGCGGCTTAATCAGATTGCCGGAATCGAGAAAAAATATTGCAAGTAGCGACTTAATAGGCATATATTTTGTTTGAGACGGGGCTTCTCCAAGTCCCGTTTCCTTTTTGTAAATAGTAACGAAAAAGCCCTGTTTTATAAAGGAGATATCATGTCCGTCCTGTCTGTGTTTGATCCGGAAATCGCCAATGCAATCAAAGAAGAAACAGATCGTCAGGAATATAACCTGGAACTCATCGCGTCGGAAAACTTTGTATCACCCGCAGTGCTTGAAGCTCAGGGCTCGGTGTTAACAAACAAATATGCGGAAGGATATCCGGGAAAGCGTTATTACGGCGGGTGCCATAATGTCGATGTGGCGGAATCATTGGCCATTGAGCGCGCCAAACGTCTATTCGGCTCCGATCATGTTAACGTTCAACCCCATTCTGGATCGCAGGCCAACATGGCGGTCTATTTCGCAGCCTTAAAACCCGGAGATACAATTCTGGGTATGAACCTTTCCCATGGCGGCCATCTAACCCATGGCAGTCCGGTCAACTTTTCCGGTCGTTTTTTTAACATAGTACCCTATGGCGTCTCTCTGGAAACACAGATGATCGATTACGCCGAAGTGGAACGTCTGGCGCTTGAACATAAACCCAAAATGATTGTTGTCGGAGCCAGCGCATACCCAAGAATCATTGACTTTGCAAGTTTTCGCGCCATAGCGGACAAAGTCGGGGCCATGATAATGGTTGATATGGCTCACATCGCCGGTCTGGTTGCCGCAGGGCTTCATCCCAATCCGGTGCCGTATTCCGAGTTCGTTACCACGACAACGCATAAAACGCTCCGCGGGCCAAGAGGCGGGATGATTTTATGCCGGGATGAATTTGCCAAAAGCGTCAATTCCCAGATTTTTCCAGGAATCCAAGGCGGACCGCTTATGCATGTAATCGCGGCGAAGGCTGTGGCTTTCAAGGAGGCGCTGCAGCCGGAATTCAAAGAATATCAGGTGCAGATCGTTGCCAACGCGAAAACACTAGCGGCGGAGCTTGTGAAACGCGAGTTTAAACTGACAAGCGGAGGCACCGATAACCATATGATGTTGATGGATTTTTCGGGGACAGATATTACTGGCAAGGCCGCCGAAGAAGCCCTTGATAAGGCTGGAATAACCGCAAACAAAAATACAGTGCCTTTTGAGACCCGCTCGCCTTTTGTAACATCAGGTATACGTATAGGAACGTCGGCCGCTACAACGCATGGTCTTAAAGAACCTGAAATGATAAAAATAGCTGGGTTTATCGCTGATGTCGTAGCTAATATAGGCAACGATGAAAAGCTTGCCACCATAAAAACGCAGGTAAACGAGATGATGAAAAATTTTCCATTGTACGCAAACCGACTGCCGGGCATATAAGAACGCTTTAAAGGATACGATCTCCCAGGGGCGGTTTTACTGCCCCTGGTCTTGCGCCATGAAACCCTTGTCGACCACGTTTTTGGGGACTTTCACTAGCCTTCAAAGAAGGCAAAAGGCATTGGCAGTTTATTAGTTTTGATATCTTTTATTAATACAGGTGTCATCTAGCTTGCTGTGTTGGTTTAGTATTTTTTATAGAGTAAATCAGAATATGAAATGTCTCAGAAAATTCAAATCAAAACTTGAAATCAAAAGTCATTGGTTGATTTTGATGACTGGTCTGTATTTCGTTTTTGTCTTGAATTGCAGTTTTTGGAATTTTATTTTAAACAACCTAAAGATAACAGATTTTTCCACCCTTTTCTTCGCGATCTCTCTACCTGTTTTTATCCTTGCGCCTCTGTATATCCTCTTTAACTTGCTGTTGGTCCCTTATGCCGCCAAGCCGCTTTTGATGTTTTTTATTCTGATATCCAGCGCGACTAATTACTTTATGTATGCCCTAGGCATGCATATTGATTTAGACATGGTACGCAACGTCTTTGAAACAAGCGTCAGGGAAACGACGGATTTGATTAGTTTTTCCTGTCTAACTTGGGTCTTTATGACAGGAATTATCCCGGCTACCCTTATAGCCATAACGAAAATCAATTATCAACCGTGGAAGAAAGAGATGTCGGGAAGGCTGGCTCGCATATGCGTGGCCTTGTTGATTGCCGTAGGATTAACGGCGGTCTCTTACAAAGAATATGTTTCGTTCTGGCGCAATAACCGTGAGGTGCGTAAAATCATAAACACAATCAACTACACATATTCGACAGTGAGGTACTTTCAGTCGCAGTATCGCGAAGATAGGGAATTCAAACAAATAGATCAGAATGCGTCTCTTGTCCCTTTTGAAGATCCAGCGTTCACAGTTTTGATCATTATAATCGGCGAAACGGCTCGCGCTAATAATTTCTCGCTTTATGGATACGAAAAGGAAACGAACCCACTTCTTAAAAACCAGGACATAGTCCGTTTCAACGAAGTGACCTCGTGCGGAACATCTACAGCGGTTTCCGTACCGTGTATGTTTTCACACTTGAAGCGTGATGATTTCGACGTGGCAAATGCCAAGTACGAGGGAAGTCTATTGGATATTATGCAAACGGCGGAATACCGAGTGCTGTACCGCGGTAACAACGATGGGTGCAAAGGGATATGCGACCGCGTAGAGGTCCAAGAGATGAAGAGAATCAACAATCCGAAATACTATGGCGGCAAGTATTGCCATGATGAGGCCTTGCTTGACGGCCTTCCGGAAATCCTGGCTGAGATAAAGCAGGACACCGTGATTGTTTTACACATGATAGGGAGCCACGGTCCGGCATACCGTGAACGCTATCCCGATCGTTTCAAAAAATTCACACCAACCTGCGACACCTCTAATATCCAAAACTGCACAAGGGAAGAAATAGTCAACACGTACGATAACACCATCCTTTACACGGACTATATCGTTTCTTCTGCCATCGACATGCTCAAAAAACATCCTGAGTATGAATCCGGACTGATTTATTTGTCCGACCACGGAGAATCACTGGGCGAAAACAACGTCTATCTACACGGCTTTCCCTACAAGCTGGCTCCGATAGAGCAAAAGCGCATCCCAATGATTTTATGGATGAGCAAAACCATGCAGAAGTGGGATTACGTGGAGTATGATTGCATGAAAAAAGAGTCGAATCGTAACGCCTACTCCCACGACAACCTGTTTCATTCCATCCTCGGACTTTTAGAAATCAAGTCGTATACATATGACGAAGAGTATGATGTTTTTCAAAGTTGTCGTACAAAGAAGCTTCCGTTTTAGTCTAAAACTTTATGAGGCCATACCTTTACAAAAAATGCTCTATAAAACTAATGAGACGCTATGTCTGCCACCAGCTTCAAGTCCGGCTGGAGTCGTTTTTTGAAAATATAATTTCATAAAGATCTATTTTGCTAGATCGTTCAGCTCAATCATTTTTTTCAAATTCAAGCAAATATTCCAAGGAAGTAACAATATGATTCGCATTTGTGAGAAATTTGTCCGGATAGCTGTTGGTAACGGCAATCGCGCGCAACCCTGCGGATAAAGCCGCATTGATTCCCGCCGGAGTATCTTCTATGGCATAGGTCTTATCCTTTGTGATCTCCGCATCGTTTTGGATGGCGCTTAGTTGATCAAAGGCAATTTTGTAACATTCTGGGTCGGGTTTGCTTCTGGCAACGTCATCCGCAGTTACAATACAGTCGAAACAATCAGAAATTCCAAGTATTTCTAGAATAGGAATAATATCCGACCTGAGAGCCCCGCTACATATGGCCAGAGGAATTCCGGCGGCGTTGAGTTTTTTTATCAGCTCCACAACGCCCGGATATGCCGTGATTCCTTCTTCGTAGGTTTGGTGAAAGATTTCTGCTTTTTCCGCAATAAGTTCTGTCAACAGGTTTTTGTCTGCCGGCATGTCTCTTGACGCAAACGCTTCTTTAAATGCGTCTCGGTCATCAAACCCCATATAATCGTCAACATATTCTTTCCAAGTGAAACCAAGCCCGCGAGGTTCAAGTATTTTCTGAAATGCCCGGTAGTGAAGGGGTTCGGTGTCAACAATAACGCCGTCAAAATCAAAAATTATAGCTTTGGCTATAACGGAAATATTTTTAAAAATAAGCATATTATTTTAATATCCTTATGTAATAGCATTAATTTTTATGGCGCAAGATTTTGATATTTATGAAAAAATAATGAATTATCACAACAATAAAAGCTCCGGTTGCATCCGCCGCTAGATCAAAAATGTCCGCATGACGATACGTGGTCACCATGCCTTGCAGGAGTTCAATAATTCCTCCAAGCAGCGTAGCGTACAGAAAGCCAATGACTGTTGATTGTAAGAGGGAGACACGCAGCGCGAGGCATAGTCGCACGGTTATAAATGCCATTACTCCTAAAGAGACAGCGTGCTGCAACTTATCTTGTTCGAATAATCCGGTGCCAATATACGGAGGTTCCGGAATAAGGGAAAAATACAGCAGAATGAGCGACGCGCTTATCGTTGATATGATCCATACAATCGGTGGAGGGGAAGGGGATACTACAGTACAATCTCGCGCCATACGTAACTAACTCCTAGGGTAACATTAAACAAAACTTTTTATATATATCATTTTGGGTGATGGGTTGGCAAACCAAAAGGCAGATTCCGCTCTTGTATTCATTCCTTGCTCCGCGCTAATATTTGTGGTTCTTGACTTTTCCTGCCCCGATTGGCAGTATATCGAGCCTATGAAAAAGACAACAAGACAGATCAAGGTAGGATCCGTTCTCATTGGGGGCGGCGTTCCGTGTTCGGTTCAGTCCATGTGTTCTACCGATACCCGCGATATCGCCGCGACATTGGCCCAGATCGGGCGCCTTGCCCAGGCGGGGTGCGAGATTGTTCGTTGCGCTGTTCCTGATATGGACGCCGCTGTTGCTCTTGGAAAGATCAGGCGAGAAAGCCAGGTTCCGCTCATAGCCGATATTCATTTTGATTTCAAGCTTGCCTTAAAGGTGCTGGAAGAAGGCATTGACGGATTGCGTTTGAACCCAGGAAATATCGGTGAAAAATGGAAAGTTGCCGAGGTTGTTAAAGCGGCCGCCGAGCGCCGGGTTCCGATTCGTATCGGCGTTAATTCCGGTTCTCTTGAAAAAGAACTCTTGAAGCGTTACGGACACCCGACGCCGGAGGCTATGGTGGAATCGGCTCTTGGACATGTTCGTATTCTGGAAGATCTTGGTTATAGGCAAATCAAAATTTCCCTTAAAGCCTCGGATGTCATGAAAACCGTAACTGCATATCGTCTGCTTTCGGAAAAGGTTGACTATCCTCTGCATATTGGGATTACAGAAGCGGGAACATTTTTCTCCGGAACGGTCAAATCCTCGGTCGGTCTGGGGATATTGCTGGCCGACGGTATTGGCGATACTTTGAGGGTCTCGCTTACCGGAGACGTGCTGGACGAGGTTAGGGTGGGGTACGAAATTCTCAAAAGCCTCGGTTTACGGCGGAGAGGCGTCAATTTCGTTTCTTGTCCCACATGCGGTAGATGTCAGATAAATCTCGTTGGCGTTGCTGAAGAAGTGGAGCGGCGTCTTCAGGGAGTCGATAAGTCTATTACTGTGGCTGTTATGGGGTGTGTGGTGAACGGCCCGGGTGAGGC
>JGI994J12354_10002443_pt1 | contig 18126 bp, 11 predicted proteins | sample IntmicLarv3ML3BL_FD_12354 | JGI IMG/M metagenome (IMG submission 12354)
GTCGGATCCGTCCCTGCGGAGGTGCACATAATAGCCCGTCAGGCTGTCAATACTGCCTGTATCTACTGTATTGGCATCTTTTCCGTAAAAGTAAATACCATCCCACACCGTGTTGTTTTTTGTGTTGATGTCCACACTGGCGGAAAAATTATCGGTTACAGTGCCGTTGTACACCGCAAGCTTATTGCCTGTGCCGTTGTCATACAGCGAGCCGTTGTCTATTGAAAATTTGTTGGAACCGTTTCCGTAAAAGGTAAAGTCTGTACCGGTAAAGGGCACTTTTCCGGCATAAGCCGGCAGTAATGAGCTTGTAATCAAAATCAGGGCCGCTAAAATGGCTGACAGTTGCTTTGATAGATGTTTCATAGGTTTTCTTCCTCTCTGTACTGTTTTATTTTTTTGGAAATATCTGCGGACTGAGGGCGGTTGCCGGCCAGCCTGCGTCATCCCAGACAATGGTACTGATGGCCAGCTGGGACGGCTGGTTTTTAAAGAAATATTCCGTTACAAAATAATATTGACCGTCTGTGTCTTTGAACAGGGATGCGTGGCCCGGGTCTATAATCTCGTCTTTGGGTTCGGAAATAACCGTTCCGCCGTTTTCCATAAGGCTTTTTCCGGCCTTATCTACAAAGGGGCCGAAAATGCTTTTGGAACGTCCGATTTGGTTGTGATAGGTTCCGCCCATGGGATTGCGGGCGCTGGCCAAATAGTAATATTCACCGCGTTTTATCATGAACGGAGCTTCAATTGAGTCCTTTGTGATGTCCGGTGACCGCTGAGCCAAATCGTACGTTTTTGTGTCGCTGTTGTCCAGCATACCGGTTTTATTGTTGATTTTGCGCATTTTTATGCCGCTCCACCAGGAGCCGAACACCATCCAGGCCTGTCCGTCATCATTTATAATAATGTTGGGGTCAATGCAGTTGTAGGCGTCACCAATCGTAGAGCGCATGACCATGCCTTTGTCCACCCATTTAAAGTCGGGCGAAGTATGGTCAAGGGTTGTGTTGGCGGCCACGCCGATGGCTGAGTTCTGACTGCCGCCTGTAGAAATGCAGTAGTACAGATAATAAACCCCGTCAATTTCATACACACCGGGGGCCCAGATGCTGCCTGCGGGGACTTCCTTTCTCATCCATTCAAAAGGAAGTGTCGGGTCTTTGGGAAATGCGCTGCCTATGGTTTCCCAATGTATCATATCCTTTGAGGCTTTGATGGAAACACCTGCTGCCATGATGTAGGCATAATACATATCGCCGAATCTCACAATTTCAGGCGTGGAGGAGTGAGCCACATCTCCGGCAACGGGCAACAGCCTTGGCAATTCCCGGGTTCCGTCATCAAGCTTTTCAAATGTCCAAAGCTGTGCGGGCGATTCCCTGTCAGCCTCCTGAACGATTTTTGCGCCCTCGGATTTACTTTCTTTTTCAAGGGCTGCCGCCAGCCCGGAGTGATTCACAATCAGCTTATATACGTTCTCTTCATCGGTTTTACCAAGCTTGAACTTTTGCAAATCACTGTCGGATTTTGTATTCACACACAGAGGGATATCGGCTCCGGTTGATTCCTTTTTCAGCGAAAGCATACGGTTGGTGGACATGTTTTCGAACCCGTAAGTTCCGTCCTCCCATAAAATGGCTTTCCACACCTGATTCAAATCGCCTTGATAGGAACCCTGCTGCACATAAGCGCCTTCCAGCAACCCGAACTGGGCTGATTCAATTACACGTCCGCTGTGCCTGGAAGCAATTTTATACAAAGCGTTGGCTTCCAGCGGTTGATAATGCTGCGGAGGGTTTGACGCGGCGGCGGACGATTCTTCTTTTGTATCACCGCAGGCCGTAAACATGCCCACTGTTATAACACCGGCTAAAAAAAGCGAAATTATTTTATTTGTTTTCAAATCCATCACCTGCTTAACCGCGTTTATTGATTGTGCTCATATCAGCATCATAAAAACCTTTCAGCTTTTTGCTGAGCTGGGGCGCAACGTCCGCCGGTTTTGATTCACCGCGCTCCAGCTTCCCCCATATATCCTGTTCCCATGTCCAGGCCCAAAAGGCGCCGAAGCCGGGAATCCATTTTCCTGAATCGGGTGAGGCATTGGCAAGGGCATTGTATACCGCCGCGTAATCCTCACCGGGGGTAAGGGCTTTTACAATATCCCAGATTTCAGCGTCATCGGCAATGGGAAGAGCAGCCGGAGAGGAATGCTTGAATGAATAATATTCCTTACGTGCTTTCCACCCCTCGGAACCAAAGGTCATATATTTAAGCAAAAGATACGCTTCCTCAGGATTTGTGCAGGTTTCCGCCACAGCGCCCAGATCAATGACCGTTTGCACACGTCCCGAAGACCCTGTGGGCATAGGATACACCATCCACTCCATACCTTTATCGGTAAAATCGGTGGATTTCATGGCGTTTGCTGTCCAGAAATAGTCAAGCTGTATGGCAAGCTTCCCTGTTTCCGGAAGCCAGATGTCCGGGTTTCCGTAAGCGGCCTGCTTTTCTTCGGCTGTCGGATTTCCCGCATATTTGGATTGAAGGAGGGCTTTGGCGTCATTGTATCCGGCCGCCCACTGGGTAAAATCAAAATCCTGCGTTTTGGGATTGAATCCCCAATGGTACAGCTCTGCGGTGTTGGCGCAAGGGTAAATGGTAGGGTAATACTCAATGGGATTGCTCACGCCGAAAATATACTGGCTGGGAATGGACATCTTTTTGGCTATCTCCGAAACATCCTTCAATGTCCAATTGTAAGCCGGCATAGCCACATTGGCTTGCTCAAAAAGAGTTTTATTCAAGAAACAAACCAAAGGATATTGGCGAATGGCCATACCGTACCGTTTGCCGTTATACATCCCCGCCGTTTGCATTTTTTCCGGGATTCTTTTGGTATATTCATCATTTGCATATATATCGGTGATATCCTTTGTCCAACCGTTTACAGTGGCGCTTGCCAAATCAAAAGACCAGAACACGTCCGGCAAATCTCCTGTTGTGGCCAGATTGAAAAGCCCCTGCTCCCATGTGGCTTGGTCAATTTTCACCACGTCAACGGTAATGTAATTGTATTCCTGCTCGAATTTCTTGACCATGAATTCTGTGATTTCATCTTCTTCCCAACTGGCGTAGGTCAATGTAACTGGTTCTTTGTTTTCGTCAGACTTGCCGTTTGACGCCACCCCGGACTTGCTGTTTGCAGAGCTGGTGTTTTTGTTCCCGCATGCGGTGAGCGACAAAAGTATGCCTGCGACAATGGTAAGTGCGAATAAAGATTTTACGATTTTTTTCATGTGGATCCTTCCTGTCCTTTGATTTATTTTTAAAAACATCTGCATTTTTAAAACTGGATTTATTCTTTAAGCCCCACCATATCCACGCTTTGCACAAAGTAGCGCTGCATGGCAAAATACAACAGAAGCAGAGGCGCTATACAAAGCATGGTTCCGGCCATGACAATGGATTCATTGATACGGCTTACACTGCCCGCTTCCGGATACAGCAGCTGATAGCTTGCCTCAAAACGGCTTAATTCTATAAGTAAAGTACTGATGGTTTCTTTATTGCCAAGCCCTGTTCCCGCCACAAAGAGGTTTGTAAAATAGGTTTCATTCCAATACCACACAAAGGAAAACAAAAACCCTATAATAAACGCGGCTTTCACCATGGGAAGCGCAATTTTATAAAACACCTTTATGTGTCCGCATCCGTCCAGCTTGGCCGCTTCGACAAATGAAACGGGTATTTGACTGTAGAACTGATAAAATATCAATGTAATAATCGTGCTGTTAAAGCCCTGTCCCAGTACCGCCGGAAGGATCGCCGCCTTGGCCGTACCGATGATATCCAGCTCTTTAAAAAGCAAAAAGGTAGGCATCATTGTCGCCTGCTTAGGCAGCACAAAGGTAAATATCAGCGCCGCCATTAAAAGACCCCGGCCGCGAAAACGGTAGCTTGCAAAGGCATAACCTGCCAGCGAAGCGGTAACAACCTGCAATAAGGCCGGAACCAGCGTCAGCAGTAAGGTGTTAAACAGTGTATCTTTAAAGTGCATTACCGATAAAGCTTGCCGGTAGTTGTCCGGATACATCTTTGACGGAATCCACTTAACAGAACTGTCAATCAGGTCTCCCAAAGATTTAAAGCTGGTGGCCAGCATATACAAAAGCGGATACAGATAGACATACGCAATAACTGTTAAAAGAATATAGATAACGCTTTTAGGCAGAATCCCCATTTTTTCGTTTCCGCCAAGCAATACGCGTTTTGCAGTCTGCCGGACTCCTGTGTTTTTCGCGTTCTTCAATCGGTTTTTTATGTACCCTGACGTTTTGGAAATCAATCAAACACCTCCTTTGCTCAAGACTTTTTTACTGCATACGTTCCTTTGCTATGCGCCTGTCCGATTTTCTGCGCAGTACCAAAAATGAAAAACCGAGGAGCAAAAGAACAATGACCGCATGAATCCATGCCATAGCCGACGCAAAACCGTAGCCCCGCTGCGGTTCAAGCATACTTCTCGAAATCAGCGCAATGACTTCATTTTGTTCTGCATTGGCAAGAAACACTAAAATATAAACGGTATTAAGCAAAACAATCGGACGAATGGCCGGCAATGTAATTTTCCAGAAAATTTCCCATGAGGTTGCACCGTCAATCCGGGCCGCTTCAACCATATTCAAATCAATCTTTTGCAAAATGGTTAAAAACATCAAAATCGGAACCCCTGAATACCATAAAATCATAATCAGCTGTTCAAAAAGAGAAACAATCGGGGCGGCCAGCCATTCCGGGAAAATGCCGCCTATGGTGTCGCCTATCATCTGCTGTTCTATTACAGGGATTGTAGCCGCCCCCTGGGACAGCAGCCTGTTGATAATCGGCCCGCTGACTACAATGACAGGGAGGAAAAACACAGTGCGAAAAATGCCCTTTCCTTTAATTTTGCTGTTTAGCATCAGGGCAATGAGCAAGGCGAAAATAACGATAAGAGGAACCTGCAAAAGGGACGACAGAATGAAATTCAAAGCACGCTTAATGAAATAAATGTCACGAACCCATACGCTGATATAATTTTCAATACCCACAAAGGCGGTTTCACGGCCTGCCGCTGTTATTTTCACATTGCACAAGGAATAATAAAAGGACTGAACCAGAGGAACCGCCACAAGCAATAGTACACCGGCCAGCCAGGGAGCCAAAAAGAAATACGCAAAATAATCCGACCGCTTATATTGGCGAAGCTTTGTAAATATTTTCACGGCAATTCCTCCTTTATCCTGTTACTTGAAAGGACAACGGTTTCAGCATCAAGCCATTGTCTGCGGTTTTTTCGGTGTCGTTAAAGTTCACATACACAGAAACGCCGTTTGCGTACACTGTTTTTGACACACCGTCATTGGATTCATGGTCTACAATTTCACTTCCGTCTGTCTTTTGAAAAAGAGTTGCAAACTGATTGTAGTATTCATTAATCATGCCCAGACTGTTTTTATAATAGGCGGCATATAGGTTTTTTGAGTCCGTATACAATAGGCCTGATGTTTCGCTGTACGTCATTAAAAATCCGGGGGCTATGCCGCTTTCGGCAAGCTTTAAAAAGTATTCCTTTTGATTGGGCTGATAATTGGCGTATTCTCCGTAAAGAGCCATGCTTCCTTGAAGCACTATGGCAAAAAACGGAATTTCTTTTGACGAAAATTTGTAGTTTGATCCATACAACTGAAAATCCAGAAAATCGTCCGAATATTTCCACAAATAAGAAAACGGAGCTGACAGGGAAAGCCGGATTTTTTCATGAGCCGTTTTCATGGAATTTTGCAGGATGGAAGCGCTTTGGGTTCTGGATATCATTTTTTCGCCTTGACGGAAAGAAACCAGATGCTTGGACGCACCGTCCACAAGCATTTTCGTTATGCCTTTTTTTGTAAGACTGTCAGAGGTTTTGGCAACGGTTTCCGATATGGCTTGCGGCGTCATATAGGTAACCGTTTTATGCAATGGCAGGCCACTTGTGGAGATGAGCTGTTTTTCATTCAGGCGGAAAACCGTTTGAGCCTCTTTGGTGCCTGTATAATTTCTAAGAAAATCGCCGCCCAAAGCAAGGTCGGTCTGCTTGTCTGTAACGCTCAGTTGTTCTATGCTTCCAAGGCGGATGTCAAGCTTTGCCTCTGACAGTATTCCGAATCTTCCCCGGGGCTGCCATGCATTGTATGTGGCCAATATTGACCCTTTTTCCTCTGCGGAAAGAGTGTTTAAAATCTCAGCCACTTGTTCCGCTGTGGTCATGGGAATGAATTTGTTGCCAACCATTGCTTTTTCCGCATCACCGCCGAGAAAATCAAGCCGGATGGCTTTTTGTCCCTGATGAGCCGGCAAACGACCATGAGATAAAAGATATTGCCGGTAGGCCTTGGCAAGCCCTGCATAATTCGCTTCTCCGCCATTGACGAGCAGGTAATTCACCACGATATCAAAACGTTGTATGTCCTCTTCCACCGCCGGGAACCCTGTTTTTTTGCTGGCGGGAAGAATGTACTGGTTGCGGTAAATAAATTTTGCCGTTATCCAGTTGTATTGTGTTACTGCTCCGTTGGGATAGGCCTCAATCTCAGCGTTATATTGGCCGGATTCTATTATGCCGATAAAACCCATTTGTTTTTTAGAATGCACCATCCCGAACACAGGGGCCAACACGGTTTGTGTTTGGTTGAGCTCGATGGCTTCCTTGTAAGGTGTGAACGCACCGGTTGTTTCTTCAACAATTCCATAATCATATCCATATACCGGGGCTTTAAAGGGCTGTTGGAATTTTTCAAAATTGTCTTTCAGGTCAATCAAAGCGCCGCAGCCGTCGGGGATCAGCATATACCCTTCCTCTTCCCCTCTGAAGGTGTATCCCAAAAAAGGGAAGGCATACACGGCAGACAGCTTATTGGCAGCTGTTTCTTTAACAGATTCTGCGGGAATCACCACTTGAAGGCCCGAATCCGTCAGCTTGGCCATCACATCAAGCTGAATGCCAAGCTCCGTGTATTCAATATGCGCTATAAATCCATCCCGTATCGGTTCCACCGTTTTTTTCGGTTTTTTGAGGAACATATCCGCCCGAAGGGCTGTGGTGCTTGTGCCTGCATAATATTCAATGGAAATGCCGGATTTGATAAAGTTCCGCCACATCAGGTTATCATTTTCATCCGGCTCGGCTACAGCGGAATGCATAATTTGCCCGGTTTGATTGTTTTCAATAAGGATGGACATGGCTTCATGATTTACATACAGTGAATATGTATTGTTTTGGGCTATAAGCAAATGATTTTCAACCGTCTTTGCTTCCATTGCTTCCAACGGCTTTTCAACTTGCACAATATCAGGTATAAGATTTTCATCGGGTACAATCAAACCGGCCGGAGAACAGGAGGAAAAAATCGTAACCATACTGAAAATGAGGGTTATTATGGCCGCTATGTTTTTGTTAGCCGAACACACGATATCTCACCTCATTTATAAATTCAAGGGCAAACTCCGCAAATTGCTTGCATAAGACATAAATAATGAATAAAGCCGCAGCGGCAACAGCAAAGGAAAACATGGTTAAGGCCACATTTTTCAAGGTTTGCGTATAGGAGTAATTGTTAAGCTCCCGAATCATAACCACATATAAAACCAAGCAGGCCGCTATGATAAAAACATCAAGAAACCGTATAATGAACACTTCGTTATAGGTTAACACCAGAGAAAGGAGGATTCGTAAGGGCTTTAGGATGAAATAGGGAGCGCAGGCATATATGGTTCCGCTGTATATGTCCTGAAAACGTGCTTCGCCGCTTGAAACAGAGCTTATAAGATAACCACATACAGCAATGAGCATCAGTACGCCAAGGGTTATGATGAAGTCCGTGCCCGCCGTAAACCGCCCCTGCGGCACCGTTTTGAAAATAAAGCCGGAACCGTACCTCTCAACAACAAAAATCACACAAAACAGCATATATAGAGCGGTTGATGAGGCAAGACTCGTTTTCCCCTCGTGCTTTATCCCGTAATAGGCGTTGGCCGGATGCTTAGGCACACTGCCTGCAAACAAAATTTGCCGGGCAAAGGATTTGAGTTTTCCGGATTTTACCGGCGTGCTTACAACGGGCATTTTTCTCTTTCTTTTAAAAAGCTTTAGTAGCTGAACAACACCTGCCGCCGCAAGCAAGCACACAAGAATGAGGACAATATGGGATTTGATGTATTGGTTTCGAAGCTCTCCGAAGGCTTCGGAATAGCCTTCTTTGTCATTGGCCAGCTTAAATGCCCGGATAGCTTCTTTGTATTCTCCGTTTTTAAGCTGGGCTTTGCCAATCCCGATATGAGCCATTTGAAACATATCGTTCCGGGCCAATACAGCCTGCCACGGCTGGCGGCTTTCCAGGTATTTTCCTTCCTGATACAAAGTAAGCGCTGTATGAACACGTTCTGAAAATTCAGTTCTTGTAAAAACTTGGAGTTCGTTTGTTTCACTGTCAAGAACATACAAACGGTTTGCACCGTCAACGGCAATGGCTGATGCAGACTTGAAAAGACCTTTTCGCTGGCTGCTGTCATCCTGGCCGCCAAAGGCAAAAAGCAAGGTTCCGTCACTTGTCAATTCAAAAAGATACCCTTCCGTTGTGCAAACATATACAAAGCCCTGTTTGCTGACGGCAATATCCGATGGATTGCTGATTTCAAAGGTATCTGAAAGGGTGTTTGCCCCGGAAACATTAAGCTTGCGAACTGTATCAACACCGGAAACGCCTGTTAACGCATACACCAGCCCTTTTTTGTCAGCGGTAACATTGGTGGGAGAGGGCGGTAAATTTCGGTTGGTTTGATTTTTTTGATTTTCAGTGAATATTTTTGATGAAATTCTTTGCCATAGGGACACGATGGTTTGATTGGCGCCAAAATAGCCCAGAAATTCGCCGCTTTCCTTTGAAAGCTGAATCAATCCGTTGGTGTTTCCTTCTGAAACAATGAAAATAGAATCGTTTTCGTTGACGGCAACCTTAACCGGCACATAGGCGGTGCCGGTGCCGAATAAGCTTTCTGTAGGCCGGGCATACTCCCGCAGCAACTCTCCTGTTTGCGAAAACACAAAAACCTTTTCCGCTTCCTGATCCGCAACATAAAGGGTATGGCTGTCATCCGTATCAACATAAATTCCTGTTGGTTTTTTGAGTATGCCTGTTCCGATGCTTTTAACAAAATGTCCGTCCTCTTGTCCTGCAAGAACGCGGGAATTTCCCGTGTCACAAATGTAAATACATGTTTCTGTTACCGCAATATCAGAGGCGTTGCTAAGGGTTTCGCCTTCCCAGCTTGCAATGGAAAAAGAAGGGATATACGCAACAGGCGTTTCAACAAGCGATTTGTTCCGGTCAATGGAATAGGTTTTATAGGCTGTGGAGGCGCTTGCCGAAAACAACAGGGACGCACAGGCTAACAGGCAAAGAAAGGTTGAAATTTTTTTGAGCAAAACAGTCTCCACATCCTTTCTATTACTTAATTCCGGATTGGGTCATGGTATTCATGACCCGGCTTTGCATACAAACAAACAGCACAATGTTAGGCACAAACATAATAAACGCTGACGCGGCGGCTATACCCTGCCCTGCCACAATGTTGGCATTGCCGGTAAGGGTTCCCATGAAAAAAGCCAATGTCCTCAAATTTTCCGAGTCTATAAATAAATTTGAGCTTTCCATGTTGTTCCAAACCTGTTGGAAAGCAAGAATCGAAACCGTGGCAAGGGCGGGCTTTATCAAAGGAATCACAACGCTTGTATACACCCGGAAGCTCGAGGCACCGTCAATGGTCGCCGCCTCAATCAGGGCATCCGGAATCTGGTCAATAAACTGTTTGATTAAAAACAGCCCCACCGGCATGGCCAAAAGCGGAAGTATATGGGCAAAAACCGTATTGTAAATTCCAGAAAACTGTATGACAAGAAACCGCGGGATAATGACGGCTACAGGCACAAACATAAGAGCAATGTTGTTGATGTTTAAGAGAAATTCCTTGCCTTTGAATTTCATTTTTGAAAGGGCAAATCCGCTCATGCTGGCAATCACAATGGTAGAGAGTACCACAGCGGCTGTAACCAAAATGCTGTTAAACGCATAGCGACCGATGGGGATATCGGAAGCCACTGTGGCCTGTGCCAATCTTTTAAAATTATCAAAGGTTGGATTTTGTACAAGAAACCTCGGCGGAAAGGCAAATAGCTCATCCGTTGGTTTAAATGCGTGATTGAGTATGTAAATCAATGGCAGAATCATAAAAACGGCCAAGGGGATGACCACCGCATATAGAACAATCCGGTTTGACTTGATTGCGCCAATCCCGCTGTTTTTTTTAGATGTTTGCAACTTTCTCACCTGCCTTATTATCATCAAGAGGGGTCGTGAAGGGTTTTTTTGGCAATTCGGGAAAACACATATACAAATATCAATAGAACCACTGAAACAGCCGAGGCATACCCCATCTCATACCGAATAAAGCCGTAATCTTCGATATGGTTAACGATAAGCTGCCCTGCGTATTGCGGCGTGGGATTGGAGCCGCTGAGCTGTACGCCGATGGCGCCCTGCTGAAAGGTGGCCACAATAGCCATAATGGCGCCGAAATACATTTGAGGTTTTACGGATGGCACGGTTATATAAAACAACTCCTGCAAGCGGTTTTTCATACCGTCTATCATAGCCGCTTCGTAAAGGCTTTTGTCCACATTTTGAAGTCCGGCCAGCATAGCCAGAAAGCCAACGCCCATACTGCTCCAAAGAGCAATGGCAATAATAATCGGAAGCAAAAATTCTTTTGACTGCAAGTATATAATCGGTTCTGTAATTATACCCAGCTGCAAAAGATAATTGTTGATAAGCCCAAGCTGGTCTCCGCTGAACAACACCTTCCAAATGACAGCCATGGTAGTACCCGCCGTTAAAGATGGGGAATATATAATCAGCGCGAGAACTGTTCGCGGGATTTTGGGCAGTTGCGACAGCACCCATGCCAAAAGAAAAGAAACAATATATCCGCCCGGCCCCACAACAACGGAAAAGATAACGGTGTTCGGCAAAACCTTCTGCATGAAAATATCGTCGTCCAGCAACAGGGAAAGGTAGTTTTTCACCCCGGAAAACGCAGGCATCTGGATTGTATTGAAATTGGTAAAGGACAGCCCTATAGCCACGACGACAGGAATGATGATAAAGGCGGTGAAAAGAAGGTAGTGAGGGGCAAGAAATAAGTAGGGTGTTATTTTTTTCGTTTTCATTCTCCGCCGCCCTCCCCCATATTCCTGAGTTCTCTTGTGTAAGACGGAATCAAAAACTCTTTTACTGTGTTTCCATTTTTCATGTATCCGAATTCTTCCAGTTTGCGAAAGGTTTCCTTTTGTGCCCGCATTTGCGCCTTGTCCATTACATCCCGCACCTTTTCATTGTAAAGCGCCGCAGAAATAAGGGCGTTGCTTACCTCACGCTCCATCATGTAGCTTCCGGGAACCCGGGGTACCTCAGCCACCCACTGCAACTGCTCTAAAATGACTTGCTTATGACTTTCATTTAATGTCAGCCGGGCAAACGCTTCCAAATTGGCAGTATTCCAAAGATATTCTTTTCCGTAAGTGTTTTTAAGGCGGGATGCAAATTCCGTTTGACTTTCCTTTCCCGTCCACCATTGTAAGAAGCTCCACGCCTGCTCTTTTTTATTGCTGTTACTGAATATAACAGCGCTTTCCGCCGCACCGCTTGTCCAACGCTGAACCGCTCCGTTTTCATCGGTACAGCCCGGATACAAAGCAATGTCCCAAGCCCCGGCAATTTCCGGTGCCGTATTGAGCAGCAGGTTATACGTCCCGAAATCCGCAATTCCAATGGGAAGTTTTCCGCTTCTGAAATGCTGATAGAAATTAGAAACCTCATAGGGTATTCCATATACGGTAAACATTTCCACCAGTTCGGTCATACCCTTTAATGTATTCTCTGACGTCAGCGTGATTTTTTCACCGGTGTTCCCATAAAAATCACCTGAATTTTGATATATAAAGGGCATAACAGCCGCAAAGGGCTTATATCCAAGGTATCCGGCTGTATTGAGGAAAAAGTCCATACCCTTCATTTTCAGCTTTGGGATAAGGCTTTTCACCTCATCCATAGTTTCGGGCACGGTAAAGCCAAGGCTTTCCAAAATATCCTTACGATAAAAAAGCACGTTAAAATTCGTCGTTTCCGGCAATGCGTACAACTTTTTGTCTATAAGCCCTGGTGTAATCAGTCCCGGGCTGAACCGGCTTTCAATCTCCGCACAATCAGGATTCTCCCGCAAATTGTACAAGGCCTCTCTTATTCCAAGCTCAAAGGCCATGCCGCTGCCAATTCCCAGAGCTATATCCGGAACATTTCCCGCCGCGTTGGCCAGCACAAGCTTCCCTGCGTCAGGCATAATGCTTACATCGACCTTACTGTCCTTAAAATTTTGGTCGGCCATTTGCTGTATCAGCTGCACATATTGGCGGGAACGCCCCACCCACACCTGAAGATTTTCTGTATTATTTAAAGTATCCGAGGAATAGTCGTTGATAAACGAAAAAAAGAAGCGTACAGCCGAATTCTTTATTTTTGAAAAAAGCCCTTGTGATTTCGGCAGATTGCCGGTGTTTTGATACAGAAAAATTTTGTCCAGACCCAAGGGGGTAAAATACAGCCTTTCCAAAAAGCCGGCCAGATACTGACTGACTGAATTGGCTCCCTGTGATAAAGACGAAAGCTTTTTGGGCAGCTCATCAGGCTTTTGCGCCAATGTCCTCAACTGTTTGGCGGAAATACGAAGAACCGCCAGTTCACTTGGTGATGTATTGCCATTGCATAGCGAACTCAAGTTCAAATACATGGCATCAATACGGTCAGCCCATTGCAGCAGCCTTTCCGCCGCATCAGGCATGTAAGAATCCATTTCAAAATCCCTGTAGACATCCGTATTGTTGCCGGAAATTTTCATAAGCGCCATTGACATATCAGAAATTTCATCAATCAATTGACTTGTTTCCTGAATGCTTTCCGACATTTCGTCCAAATACGAGGTTATGGTGATGGTGTGCCGCCCTTTTTCAAGATAAAAGCCCAACTCTTTTCCATTTGAATCGGAAACCGTAAGATTTTTGAATGAATCCGTATAAGCAAAGCAAACCCCTTCAAAATCCTTTGACAAGGCCTTACCGTCTATCAGTATGTCACGAAAAACCGGGAAATCGGTTTTTATACTTTGCTTATACCGAAATCCCAAGTAATAAAAATCAGAAGCGGGGCAGTCAATCTCATAGGAAACAGACTGTCCTCCCGTGGAAAACGAACCTTCATCAATTGTATTGAGCAATAAATTTGATGAACTGTACGGTGTTATGTCAGAGTTATATTCTCCTCCCGGACGAATGGACAAATCATTTTTATAGGCCATGTGTTCGGCTTCAACTTCACAATAATATGTATTTTTCGGTGCTCCGGCAACCAGTCCGCCAGCCTTTGGCGGCGCAACAAGCTGTATCCACTCTATTTCAATTCCGCCTTGCAGGCATTCCAACGTAAGATTATGGGCGCCTGCGGAAAAATCAAAGGTAAATACAGCTCTTGACAAGCCAGCAGAATCGCGGAAATAACGCTCCTGCCAATCCGGAGCTTTTGTAGAAATTGGAACCATTTCATTTCCGTATCTGCCAATGTCAAATGTATTTGGATTGACCCATTTGGCCGGAAATATCATATTCTTAATTTCGGGGAACTCTTGATTGTCAATGGTTGCTTTGATTTCAGCGGACAGTGATTCCTCCGAAACATCCCTGTATTTCATCAATAAAGCGTATTCCATAGCGGTATCAACAGCAATTTGAATGTCCAAAATATCATTTTTCACAAAAGTAAAGGGTTGGCTTTCAGCGGCAAATATTCGAATTGCACTTGTTTGAGTTGCCTTTTCTTGCGCGCAAACAGAAACTCCGTCATTAAGACTTGTAAAAAAACAGGCCATAATAAGGAATGAAAAAACACGTTTCAGATTGCATACTAATTTCCGCATGCTGATACCTCTTAACATTTATTACATATTACTATATCTACGCCAATAGTATATCACTAATCTGTGAAACAGATATAGTAATATAGTTTTATGCAATTGACTTTTTGTCTTGTTTTGTAAAATGGTAAAAAGTTCCCATTTCCCGATTCTTCTTGTTTTCAGGCAAAAAAAGGCCTTGACTTTTACATCAAGGTCTTATGAATATATATGAAAAAGCACCTGAACGAATCAGGTGCTTACAGACTGAAGACAAAAGTCTTCAGTCTGTAAAATGGGTATCCAATACCCCTTTTAGGAACCCCGGTTTCACGTCCGCTGGACGTGGGTCTTTGTATTCGATACAAGGGGAAAAGCCGCCGCACATGTCACCGGCTTTTTGGAAATTAATGTTTTTTAACAAAATTTTAGGTTTGTGTTAGCGTTGACCTATTTTCCCGGGCAGCCGCCCGCCAAGTATTTCCGGCACGAGTGAGCTTAACTTCCGTGTTCGGGACGGGAACGGGCTTTACAAAGAAGCAAGTGTTTTTTAATAAATTGGCACCAGTCGTATTTATGGCTTGATTTTTTATTTTTTCGATACCCTGCTGATAATATCGCTTATTTTTGAAAGTATTGGCTTGCGAAATATTATTACGATAATGCTCAAAGCAATAAGAAGTATGATGAAAACAAAAGTCCAAAACAAATTGTTTTTTCTTGATGCCTGAGTTGCATCGGATAATGACGTTGTTTCCGAAGAGCTGGTTTGTTCTGCTTGTGAAGCATAACTTTCAGCTTCGTTGGCATCAACATCAGTGCCGACGGCAAACTCTTCATTCAATTTTGTACTATCCTTTACGACAGAAGCGGCTTTTGCTTTTTTTGATGAAATAATATATTTACTGTTGTGTGTAATATAAAATTCATAGTAACCGTTTTCTGATATTTCAATTTTATTCGCAATAGCTTCCAATGAACCATCCGTGCCCTGATAATGATATACATATAAATCTCTTTCTCCCACATAGTCACGGAAAGTATAATCAGCTTTTATTTTAATCAGCGCTTTACAGGGCAATATCCCATTAGGGGCAAATTCAATAACAAGACCATTATTATTTTCGACAAAGCAATTCAACATAACTTCATCGCCGAAGTCATCAAGTTTGCTTATTTTGATTTGCGTGTTGATGTCTTTTGTTGTTTCCGAAATATCCGCGCCTTTAAAAATCCATTGAATGCCATCATTTACCAGCAGCAAAGTTTTATTGGTTCCTTTTATCGCATCAAATGCTTCTTTTTTAACCTTGGCATTTTTAGTGCAGTCAAGCGTAATAACATCGTTATCCTTAGCCGCTTTAATTTTATCAATATAATCATCATTCATTGTACCTGCCGCAACATCACCTGTTATTGCTTTTGTAAGGGTTAAGACCTTTTTTTCCAACATAGTTTCACCGGATTGAGGTTCAACAGCATACACTTTTATATTACCGGCATAATCCATAACCTCAATTTGGGTTATTGTAAAAGTTGAGTTAGGATAATATTGGTCAAATACGTGCTCGCTGACGAACTTTTTTGTCTTTGTATTATATTGCGGATTTAGTATCCAATAATCTATCTGACTGCCGTTTTCGTCAACTCCAATAAAATGAGCTTTTATTGCCGCAACTCCCGAAATATCATCTTTAGCGTCAAATATAATACTAACCACTCCGGGTGCGGCTACTTTTGAACTGCTGTAAGTATAATTTACCAAAGAAGGAGGGTTTTTATCAGAAACAGCGTTTGAAAAAGAAATGTCAATATTTGTATTTAATTTCAGACTCACATCTCCAAACGGATATTCGTTCGGATTATAGGAGTACCAAGCTTGATTTCCGGCGTCATCTTCCAAAAGAACAAAAGCCAGTTTAACCGGTTGATATTTTGCATTTTCGTCAACCGGTAAACTTCCGGAATATGTATTTCCTGAAGTTTTTGAGAGGCTAAATCCGTTTTGATTTTCAGCAATTAAATAGGTCACTTGTATTTTAACGTTCTGGGTTTTGTCATCGGTTGCAACTGCGGTAACTTCAATTTTCCCCGGTGCGGCGATAACCTTGTTTTTAACACTAATGCTTTGTAACACCGGAGGCGTAATGTCAACACCAGGCCTTTCTTTTACAATAAAATCAATATTGCTGAAATGTATGATATCATTATCATATGTGTTTGAAAGCAGATAAGGTTTAAGGTTTCCCGCACCATCCCAAACCTGAATGGCAAAAGCGTTCCATTCGCCGGGCGCCGTTTTATCCGGTATTTTATATGTGGCCGAAAATGAATTTGATGATGAATTATTGTCAAATTCCATTGTGAGTTTTCGATTGTTGTCGGTTTTCAAGCGATATTCAACCATAACATGCCCAATGCCTGACATGTCATCATTGCCCGATATCAAAAATGTTATAGTATCTCCGCCAAATAAAGATTTCGTATGAATAGAAATTGAGCTTATTTCCGGGGGCGTTGTATCACTCACGGCGAAAGCAGGAATAATGACCATTGAAATTAACGCAACACAAAACAATAAAACAGATACCCTTTTCACTATATATGCCAACCCTTTCACATAGAGTACTTCACTTGAGAACTTCAATTTTGATCCTCTCCATAGATATACCATGAATTCAAGAAAAACACAATACTTTTTCGAAAAATGAGTATTTTGGTCTTTACTATATACAAAGAACCCCAAGAAAAAATCTTAGAGTTCTTTGTTAATGTTAGCATTGCCCTATTTCCCCGGGCAGCCGCCCGCCAAGTATTTTCGGCACGAGTGAGCTTAACTTCCGTGTTCGGGACGGGAACGGGTGGACCCTCACTGTCATTAACACTAACTATGGCTCCCCAAGTTGGACTCGAACCAACGACCCCTGTATTCCTGAGTGTCAACATTGTATTTTCGGTACGGTGCGCTGACAAGCATAGCCAGCACACCGCATTGACTGTTTTCTCCCAAAACAAACGGATCCCGTATCTGTATATCTTTAGCTTTGACCATATTTTCCTTCCTTTTGCCAGATATCCATCATCATTTCATACCGGTTGAGGTCCAGGCCGGTGTACACACAGTTGGATGTGCAAAAAATATAACCCCTGCCGCCTTCCATCCCATCCCTGAGTGCGCGGCGAACATCGGCGGCAACCTCTTCGTTTGTCCCGGTTTGCAGCAATCCGCAGTTTACATTTCCACAAAGCGCCACCTTGTCCCCGTATAAGCGTTTCACCTCAGACAGGTTCACGCCGCCCTGAGGGTCCAATGAATGAAGTGCATCCGGCCCTGCCTGGACAATCTGATCCACAATCGGCATGATGTTCCCGTCTGTATGCTTGATGGTGTAAAGCCCCATAGAACGGTATTCATCGCAGATTCGCTTGAGATAGGGCGTTACGAATTCTGAAAACATAGACGGACTCAAAAATGGACTGGTGTTAAAGCAGTAATCGCTGCACAAACCGATTCCGTCGAGCAAATTTCCTGCGTTTACCAGCGTTTCAACGTTTTTGATATGATAGTCCATCCAGCCTTCCACATAGCTGTGTATTTTTTCCGGTTCCTCATAATACATAACGCTTTCTTCCACCATATTCTGTCCGCTGGGTAACGCCAATGTGGGGTCTCCGTGCATCAAAATAAAATATTCATCATTGCTGCGTTCGCGGATCAACTCAAGAATACGGATGTTTTCTTCAACACCCAGTTCCATATCATGATAAAAGATAGCGCTGTGATGATATCTTTCCGCCGTTGCAATGTATACATCCGCGACATCAATTCTATGAAGCTGGCGTTCTTTCTCAGACATCTGCGACCATTGCGCAAACTTGCGGTGAGCCGGATGAATCTTTCCGAAGGCCTCCATGGTAAGGCAAAAAACCAATTCAAAGGTGGGGACAAGCCCCTCAACCGGCTCGCGCCGCAGCGTTGCGGCAAAACGTTGTTTTTCAGTCATACTTACAACCGCCCTTTCGCACACGTACCGTATATTTACG
>JGI994J12354_10002444_pt1 | contig 18114 bp, 24 predicted proteins | sample IntmicLarv3ML3BL_FD_12354 | JGI IMG/M metagenome (IMG submission 12354)
ATTGCGGCTCAGTCAATCGGTGAACCTGGAACACAGCTTACAATGCGTACTTTCCATACAGGTGGTATTGCCGGCGATGACATTACACAGGGTCTCCCTCGTGTTGAGGAACTTTTTGAGGCAAGAAAGCCTAAAGGTCTTGCGATTATTGCAGAGTTTGCAGGTGAAATTAAATTAAGCGAAACCAAAAAGAAAAGAGAAGTTGCAATTACTAGCAGTGAAACAGGGGAAGTAAAAGATTATCTTATCCCTTACGGCTCAAGAATAAAAGTATTCGACGGTGACGTAATTAGCGCTGGTGATGAAATAACAGAAGGTAGCGTAAACCCACATGACATACTTAAGATTAAAGGTTTAAGAGGTGTTCAGGATTATATGCTCCAAGAAGTACAAAGAGTTTATCGCTTACAAGGTGTTGAGATAAACGATAAGCATATCGAAGTTATTGTTCGTCAAATGCTTAAACGTGTTAAGATTGAAGAAAATGGTGACACAAGTTTCCTTCCAGGTAGCCTTGTGGACTGGTTAACATTTGAAAACACAAACGAAGAAATGATTAGCCAAGGTTTAGAACCTGCTAAGGGAGCAAGAGCGCTTTTAGGTATCACTAAAGCATCACTTGCGACAGACTCATTCCTTTCAGCTGCATCTTTCCAAGAAACAACAAGAGTTCTTACAGAAGCGGCTATAAAAGGTAAAGTTGACCCACTTATCGGTCTTAAAGAAAATGTTATTATCGGTAAGCTTATCCCAGCGGGAACAGGTATGGCGAAATACCGTAACATAGAAGTTGTTGATAGTGGCGATATGATTGATGCAGGTGCAGAAATCATGGACGAAATGTCAGTAGGCTGAAATTAAGCGGTAACTTACTATATTAATATTACTAACCACCCTGTTTTAAATAGGGTGGTTTTGTAATGTTTAGCATAGATAATGGTATTTGGGAAAATAAATTCAAGAGAGGAAAAATTTGTAGTTTACTAAAATACTAGAGGTTACAAAACTAATTACTGATATTTTTAGCAACAATAAAACCCATAAAAGCATATGTTTTTATACTTAAAATATAATTCACAAAATCATGTAAAAAACGGTACTGAAAGCCTAGTAACAGTAAGAAATTTTTCTTGACTTTTAGTTCCAATGGTGATAGAATTTTGCAGTGTCTGGAAAAAGGCGTATTTGGTGTGCTTTTTTACCGAATATCTTTTATAGCCGACATAGTAACTAGATTTTATGCATTTAGCAGAGATTTTATTAAATTATTTCGTAAGGAGGTGCACATTTAATGCCAACATTTAACCAGTTAGTAAGAAAAGGCAGACAGACTGTAGAGAAAAAATCAACAGCTCCTGCTTTGCAAAAAGGTCTTAACTCACTTAGGAAAAAGTCAACAAACAGTTCTTCTCCACAAAAGAGAGGGGTTTGTATGACAGTTAAAACTTCAACACCTAAAAAACCTAACTCAGCTCTTAGAAAAATTGCCAGAGTAAGGCTTACAAATGGTATAGAAGTTACAGCTTATATCCCTGGTGAAGGCCATAATCTTCAAGAACATAGTGTTGTTCTTATAAGAGGTGGTAGAGTTAAAGACTTACCTGGTGTTCGTTACCATATTGTTCGTGGTACTTTGGACACAGCAGGTGTTGCTAATAGAATGCAAAGCCGTTCAAAATACGGTGCTAAGCGTCCTAAAGCTGCTAAAAAGTAATAGAAAACAAGTGATGCCTTGTACGAAATTTATATAAATTCTGCAAAATGCGATATATATATTTTGGAAGTGTAAGGCGTGAAACGTGTATTATAAAATACACGAGTACCTGTGAATTAATTTTTTTAAGGAGGGAAGAATCGTGCCAAGAAAAGGTCATGTATCAAAGAGAGAAGTATTGCCAGATCCTCTTTACAAGAGCAAAGAAGTAACAAAGCTTATAAACAGCATTATGCTCGACGGTAAAAAAGGTGTGGCTCAGAAAATAGTATATGGTGCGTTCGAAAAGCTTGCTGATAAATCAGGCAAAGAGCCAATCGAAGCATATGAAGAGGCAATGAATAACATAATGCCTGTACTTGAGGTTAAAGCTCGTCGTGTCGGCGGTGCTACTTACCAAGTACCTATGGAAATCAGACCTGAAAGAAGAAAAACTTTAGGACTTCGTTGGTTAACTATTTATAGTAGGAAACGTGGCGAAAAAACTATGGTTGATCGTTTAGCGGGCGAACTTGCAGATGCTTTAAACAATGCAGGCGGTGCTTGTAAGAAGAAAGACGAAACACATAAAATGGCGGAAGCTAACAAAGCTTTCTCACATTTCAAGTGGTAGGAAAATAGACTTTGTGTGCCCTCTGGTTGCTTTTGGGGGGTAGATAAGTGTTATAGCGAGAAACATATCGTAAAATTATTAAGCAAAAAAGGAGGAGTACTTTTTGGCTAACAGAGCATTCCCATTAGAAAAAACAAGAAATATCGGTATTATGGCTCATATTGATGCCGGTAAAACTACTCTCACAGAGCGTATCTTGTACTACACAGGTCGTAATTATAAAATAGGTGATACTCATGAGGGTACCGCTACTATGGACTGGATGGAACAAGAACAGGAAAGAGGTATAACTATTACTTCCGCAGCTACAACAGCTGAATGGGAAGGAAATAGAGTAAATATTATCGATACACCAGGTCACGTTGACTTTACAGTTGAGGTTGAGCGTTCACTTCGTGTACTTGACGGTGCAGTTTGCGTATTTTGCGCAAAAGGTGGCGTTGAGCCTCAAAGTGAAACTGTTTGGCGCCAAGCTGATAACTACAATGTACCAAGAATGGCATTTGTAAACAAAATGGATATTATGGGAGCAGACTTCTATAATGTTATCGATATGATGAAAGACAGATTAGGTTGTATACCTGTACCAATCACACTTCCTATCGGTCTTGAACAAACATTTGTTGGATTTGTTGATTTATTGGACATGAACGCTGTAATTTTTAAAGACGACCTTGGAACTGACATGGTTGTGGAAGAAATCCCGGCTGACATGCTAGATAGAGCAAAAGAGTACAGAAATGCATTAGTTGAAGCAATTGCTGAAACTGACGAAGTTCTTATGGAGAAATATTTCGGTGGTGAAGAAATTTCTATTGACGAGATTAAAACTGCAATAAGAAAAGCTTGTATAGCTTGCGAAATAGTTCCTGTATTTTGTGGTTCTGCTTATAAAAACAAAGGTGTTCAACGACTTCTTAACGGTGTAGTTGACTTCATGCCTGCTCCTGTAGACATTGAATCAATCAAGGGTACAGACCCTAGCACAGGAGAAGAAATGGAAAGACATTCATCAGATGAAGAGCCATTTGCGGCTCTTGCATTTAAGATTATGAATGACCCGTTTGTCGGTAAACTTGCATTCTTCCGTGTGTATTCAGGTACTTGCGAAGCAGGTAGTTATGTATACAACTCTGTAAAGGGCAAGAAAGAACGTTTCGGACGTATCCTTCAAATGCATGCTAACCACAGAGAAGAAATTGAAAAGGTTTACGCTGGTGATATTGCAGCAGCTGTAGGTTTTAAAGTTACAACAACAGGTGATACTATTTGTGATGAAAATCATGAAGTTATACTTGAATCAATGGTGTTCCCTGAACCTGTTATCTCAGTTGCTATTGAACCAAAAACAAAAGCAGGTAGAGATAAAATGGGTATTGCCCTTTCTAAATTGGCAGAGGAAGACCCAACATTTAAAACACATACAGATTCTGAAACAGGAGATACTATTATTTCAGGTATGGGCGAGCTCCACCTTGAAATCATTGTAGACCGTCTTTTAAGAGAATTTAAGGTAGAAGCTAACGTAGGTGCTCCGCAAGTTGCTTACAGAGAAACATTCCGTAAGGATGTTGATGTTGAAGGTAAATTCGTTCGCCAGTCAGGTGGACGTGGACAGTACGGTCACTGTAAAGTTAGATTCTTCCCTATGGGTACAGGTGCAGAGCACAACTATGAGTTTGTTAATAGCGTAGTTGGTGGATCTATTCCAAGAGAATACATTCCTGCTATCGATAAAGGTATCCAAGAAGCTATGAACAGCGGTATCCTTGGTGGTTATCCAGTTCTCGGTGTTAAGGCAGAAGTATATGATGGTAGCTACCATGATGTTGACTCATCTGAAATGGCTTACCATATCGCAGGTTCTATGGCTTTTAAAGAGGCTATGAGAAAAGGTGATGCTGTACTTCTTGAACCTATTATGAAAGTTACTATCACAGTACCTGAGCAATACATGGGCGATGTTATTGGCGATGTTAACTCACGTCGTGGACGTATCGAAGGTATGGATGATAGAAATGGTTTAAAAATAATTCACACATTTGTTCCGCTTTCAGAAATGTTCGGCTACTCAACAGACCTTCGTTCGAAGTCTCAAGGTAGAGGTAACTACGTTATGGAAGTTGACCATTATGAGCCTTGCCCTAAAAGTATTCAAGAAAAAATACTTGCAGGCAGAAAAGGCGCAGAATAATCAACAGAAAATAGGCTATTTTACTATTGCAAAGCCAGTAGTTTTTTACTATAATTGGCATTGTAGAGAACTGTCGCAAACTCGGCAGATTTTAATAAGAACTAATAAGAACTAATAAGAATTTAAAGGAGGATTTACAAAATGGCAAAGGCAAAATTTGAAAGAACCAAACCACATGTTAACATTGGTACTATTGGTCACGTTGACCATGGTAAAACAACTTTAACAGCTGCTATTACTAAAACATTGCACGACAGATACGGATTAGGCGAAACTGTTGCTTTCGATAATATTGACAAAGCACCAGAAGAAAGAGAAAGAGGTATCACTATCTCCACAGCTCATGTTGAATACGAAACACCTAACCGTCACTACGCACACGTTGACTGCCCAGGACATGCTGACTATGTTAAAAACATGATCACAGGTGCTGCTCAAATGGACGGTGCTATCCTTGTTGTTGCTGCAACAGACGGTCCTATGGCTCAAACAAGAGAACATATTCTTCTTAGCCGTCAGGTAGGCGTTCCTTACATCACTGTATTCATGAACAAATGTGATATGGTTGATGACGAAGAACTTCTTGATTTAGTAGAAATGGAAATCAGAGACCTTCTTAACGAATATGAATTCCCTGGTGATGATATTCCGATTTGTAGAGGTTCTGCATTCCAAGCTCTTCAAGATACTTCAAGTGCATGGGGAGATAAAATTGTTGAATTCTTTGAAACAATTGACAAATATATTCCAACTCCAGAACGTGAAATCGACAAGCCATTCCTTATGCCTGTGGAAGATGTTTTCTCAATCACAGGTCGTGGTACTGTTGCTACAGGTAGAGTTGAAAGTGGTATAGTTAAAGTTTCTGAAGAAGTTGAAATCGTTGGACTTACAGAAGAAAAAAGAAAAGTTGTTGTTACAGGCGTTGAAATGTTCAGAAAACTTCTTGATCAGGCTCAAGCTGGTGACAATATTGGTCTTCTTCTTCGTGGTGTTCAAAGAACAGACATCGAAAGAGGTCAAGTTCTTGCTAAGCCAGGTTCAATTACACCACATACAAAATTCACATCTCAAGTTTATGTATTGAGCAAAGAAGAAGGTGGACGTCATACTCCATTCTTCAACAACTATCGTCCACAGTTCTACTTCAGAACAACAGACGTTACAGGTGTTATTTCTCTTCCAGCTGGAGTAGAAATGTGTATGCCTGGCGATAATATCGAAATGGAAATCGAACTCATCACATCTATTGCTATGACTAGCGGTCTTAGATTTGCTATTCGTGAAGGCGGTAGAACAGTTGGTGCTGGTTCAGTTGTTGGGATTATCGAATAATAACAAGCATTTATATAAGCCCTGTGTTTACGCAGGGCTTTTTATTATGGATTTATCCAGTTGTGAACTTGCGAACATGGAAAAAAATCACCTGCATGTGAACTGAAAAGATGAGTCCAAAAATCATATTCATGGGAACGGAAGATATGAGCCCCAAAATCATATGCTTGGATACTGAAGATATGGAACAAAAAATCATCTGTGTGGGAACTTGTGAACATGGAATAAAAAATCACTGCTTGGGAACTGAAGATATGAAACCTAAAAACATCTGCTTGAGCATCTAAGAATGTGAACCCCAAAATCACCTGCTAAACCGATAAGAAGTGATTGCCAAGTTATAATCACCTGCTGTAATGGCGATTTACATTGTGTTGACAATTCATTTTATTGACAAAATCAGCTGAGTTTGATAAAATTACTCTCGTTAGTATATATAAGAGGTGGTGGACTAGGAGAGAAAATGCTTGAAATCTAATGATCAAATTTAGGTGTTCGTATACATTTAAGATAAGTTTGACAAGCCTAGCTTTGACCAAGGAAAACAATGACAAAGGGTAAAAGTGGTGTGTTACATGCTTTTTCCTGAAGGGGTAATTTTTTTAAGGAGAGGATAGATAATTATGAAAAAGAGAATTTTAGCATTTGCAGTAGTAGCGACTTTATGTGTAGGCGTATTTGCAGGTTGTCAACCAACAGGAACGCAAACGCAAACACAGACAGGTGACACAACAGTAGAGGGTTCACCTGATGACGAATACAGTATTCGTGTAGGACACGTACTTGCGCAAATTCATCCATACCAGTTAGGTTTAGAAAAATTATCTGAATTGGCTGATGAAAAATCAGGCGGACAAATCCAAATAGACGTTTTCCACAGCTCTACTCTTGGCAACGAAAGAGATATGTTAGAAGCTTTGCAACTTGGCACACAAGAAATGGTACTTGTTTCTACAGCTGTTCTTTCAAGCTTTACAGATAAGTTCCTTGTGTTTGACCTTCCATTTCTTTTTGCAACAACAGATCAAGCAAGAACAGTATGTGATAGTGAGTTGGGACAAGAAATTCTTACAAGCGTGGAAGATAGCGGATTTAAAGGATTAGTATTCTTTGAAAATGGCTTTAGAAATGTTACAAACTCTAAAGCGCCAATTCTTGTGCCAGATGATTTGAAAGGCCTTAAAATAAGAACTATGGAAAGTCCAATGCACATGGCTGCTTTCTCAGTATTAGGTGCAGATCCTACACCTATGGCAATGGGCGAACTTTTCACAGCTTTACAACAAAAAACTATAGATGGACAGGAAAATCCTCTTGCAATTATTGAATCTTCCAAACTTTATGAAGTACAAGAGTTTATTTCACTCACGGGTCACTTCTATGCACCAGCACCTTTGTTTATGTCTACAACATACTTTGATAGCCTTCCAGCAGACATACAAGATGTTATTTTAGAAGCATCTAGAGAAGCGCAGGCTTACGAAAGAGGACTTCTTGATACTATGAACGAAGAGTTATATGTTACTCTTACAGATAGAGGCATTATAATATCAGAAGTAGATAAAGCTCCATTTATTGAAGCAGTTCAACCTGTTTATGCAGAATGGATTGGCGACGGTGCAGGTCTTGTTGAAACAGATATCTATAACAGGGTTATGGACATGATTAAATAATAATTAGAACTTTCAGATAAAACAGAAGCAGTGGCGAAAGCCAAAGTTTCTGTTTTATTTTTTATATTTTAAAAAAGTTATTAGACTTATTTTATAGGGTCTTTTTTTATTTGTAAAAAAGGAGTATAATTGTAAATAGTATATGTAAATGACGGAGGCGACAATTTTGAGGATTGAAGAATATATAGACCATACTAATTTGAAACAGGATGCGTTGCCAAAGGATATAGAAAACCTTTGTAACGAGGCAAAAGCATATAATTTTGCAGCAGTTTGTATAAATCCATGTTTTGTACAGCTTGCAAAAGAAATACTTAAAAACAGTAATTGTAAAGTATGTACAGTGGTAGGTTTTCCTCTGGGGCAAAGTACCACGGATGTAAAGGTTTTTGAGGCGCAAAAAGCAGTAGTAGACGGCGCAGATGAAATAGATATGGTTATTAACATAGGTCGTCTTAAAAATGGAGACTTTGATTATGTGGAAGAGGATATACGTGAAGTAACAAATGCAGTAAAAGCCATAGACAACAAAGTTTGTGTTAAAGTGATAATAGAATGTTGTTTGCTTGATGAGGACCAAAAGAAAACCGCCACATTGATAACGGAACGGGCAAAGGCTGATTATGTAAAAACATCCACAGGGTTTTCTCTTTCGGGGGCAACAGTGGAAGATATAAAGCTTATGAAAAAAACTGCTGGTGAAAGACTTAGGATAAAAGGGGCAGGGGGCATCAGAGACTATAAAACCGCTAAAAGTATCATAGATGCAGGTGCGGATAGAATAGGTACAAGTAATGGAGTGGCAATAGTAAAAGAAAGCATGGCTTGAAATAGTAAAAGGAATTAGGGGGATTTAAAATGGAGTATAGAAAACTTGGTAACACAGGATTAGAACTTTCTTCATTAGGTTTTGGAACAATGCGTTTTCCTGTTATAGACGGTGTGTTTAGTAACATCGATATTGATAAGGCGAAAGAACTAGTACGTTATGCTATTGATAGTGGGATAAATTATGTGGACACAGCCTATCCCTACCATTTAAATGGTACATCGGAAAAAGCGCTAAAAGAAATTCTTGCAGACGGTTATAGGGAAAAAGTTTATCTAGGAGACAAACTCTCTGTTTGGGCTTGTGAAACATATGAGGATTGCGAAGAAATGTTCAATAGCCAGCTTGAAAGAACAGGGAGTGACCATTTTGATTTATATTTTTTGCATTCTATGGATTCGCTTTTTTGGGAAAGAGCAAATAAATTAAATGTGTTCAAACTTTTTGATAAACTTATTGCAGAAGGGAAAATAAAGCATATAGGATTTTCCTTCCATGGTAAGTACGAGCTGTTCGAAGAAATAGTTAATGCCTATCATTGGGAATTTTGTTTATTGCAAATTAACTATATGGATACAGATTATCAAGCAGGTATTAAAGGCTTAGAATATGCGCATAAAAAAGGATTAGGCGTTCTTGTTATGGAACCGCTTAAAGGTGGCCAGCTTGCAAACGAACCGCCAAAAAGTGTTAAAGAAATATGGGCGAAAAGTGATTTTGATTTAAGCCCAGCGGAACGAGGAATTTCTTTTGTCCTAAACAGACCGGAAGTAAGCTGTGTTTTAAGTGGAATGAATGCTATGAAGCAGGTGAACGAAAACATGGACTTGGCGGCAAGATTTTTTCCTAATACCTATAATGAAAAAGAACTTGATATATATAAGGAAGTTAGAGCAGAGTTTTCAAAACTCATAAAAATACCATGTACCCGTTGCCAGTATTGTATGCCTTGTTTAGCAGGGGTAGATATTCCGGCTAACTTTGAATACTATAACATGGGGCATATGCATTCAACAGTAGACCATGCGAAAAACTTTTATAACAGACCATTTTTCGATAGAAAGCGCTCAACCCAATGTATAGACTGTGGTGTCTGTATTGAAAAGTGCCCTCAGCATTTAGATATACCGAGAATTTTAAATAAAATAAGTGAAGAGTGGGCAGCAAAGTAAAATAAGTAGCAGGTGGTTGTGTAGAACTGCGTTAGATGTTTGAGTTAATAAATAAGGGATAGGCAGTGGCAAAAACCAGCTATCGAATATTCGAATTAAGTAAATTGAAAAAGGGCAGTGACAAAAACAAGCTATTGAATATCCGAATTGAATAAACTAAAAAGGGCAGTGACAAAAAACTGCCCTTAATATTTCATATAATTTAGTTTGAAAATTTAGTACACCTGCATTTTTTAAAGATTAAGCAACGGGAAAGAATAAAAAAGTGCACAAAAAATAATATGAATTTATTGAAAAATTGGTGAAAAAATTAAGAAATTTTTGCTATTTTTACGAAAAAAAATCTTGCCAAAAGGTTTTCACTAGTGTATAATTCTATTGTTGTGACATAGAGCGATGAAGCGGAGGTTGCTACACACATTGGTGTGGGTTTTCCGCAGAGCAATGTCCAGTTCAAGAAACCGGGCGACAAGGTCACTGTACTAAATATGAAGGGTAAAGCTGTGAAAACAGTGCAAATGCGGGGTTAAACCTCGACACACCCGGATAAGTGTGCAGTCACCACTTGTCGTACTGAAACTAAAGTGCGAAAAGGAGGGGACTTTTTTTATGGCAAATGAAAAAATCAGAATCAGTCTTAAGGCGTATGATCACAAATTAATTGATCAATCAGCAGCGCAACTTATTGAAACTGCGAAGAAAACAGGAGCTCAGGTGAGTGGGCCTATTCCACTTCCAACTAAGAAGGAAATAGTTACAGTCATCAGAGCGGTACACAAGTACAAGGATTCTAGAGAGCAGTTCGAAATGAGAACACACAAAAGATTGATCGACATCTTAATGCCGGCACCAAAAACAGTTGATGCTATTAGCAGACTGGATTTACCGGCAGGCGTTGACATCACAGTAAAAATCATGAATTAATCCAAAAACTTTTGGTTTATATAAGTCAGACTATGAAATGAACTTATATTAAACTAGAATGATTGCCTAAAAGTTAACCTTTATAGGTAATCCGCTGTAGAAAATCAGGAGGTGCAAAGAATGAAGAAAGCTATTATAGCTAAGAAAGTCGGGATGACACAGGTTTTTAGCGAAACAGGTAATCTTATTCCCGTAACTGTACTTGAAGCTGGTCCATGTGTTGTTATCCAAAAGAAAACAACAGAAAACGACGGATATAGTGCAGTACAAGTGGGTTTTACTGACCTAAAAGAAAAACACGTAAACAAGCCACAAGCAGGCCATTTTCAAAAAGCAGGGGTAACACCTAAAAAGTACATCAAGGAGTTTAGACTTGAAGGTGCCGAAAGCTATGAAATAGGCGCTGAAATTAAAGCAGACGTTTTCGCAGCAGGCGATAAAATAGACGTAAGTGGCGTTTCAAAAGGTAAAGGTTACCAAGGTGCTATTAAAAGACACAATCAGCACAGAGGTCCTATGGCCCATGGTTCTAAATACCATAGAGGTGTAGGTTCTTTATCAGCAGGTACAACACCTGGTAAAGTTAAAAAAGGCAAAAAAATGCCAGGACACATGGGTGCGGTTACAATAACAGTTGCAAATCTTGAAGTAGTAAGAATTGACGCTGAAAAGAACCTTTTATTAGTAAAAGGCGCAGTACCAGGAGCTAGAGGCTCAATTTTAGTAATTAAGGATACCGTAAAGGCTTAATATAACTTTACGAAAGGAGGACTACACATGGCAAACGTTAAAGTATACAATATGAGCGGAGCTGAGGTGGGAACAATGAACCTAAGCGATGACATTTTTGGTATAGAAGCAAACGAAAATGTATTACATTTAGCAGTTGTTCAGTATCTTGCAAACCAAAGACAAGGTACACAAAGCGCAAAAACACGTGCTGAGGTACGAGGCGGCGGAAGAAAGCCTTGGAAACAAAAAGGTACAGGGCGTGCAAGACAAGGTTCAATACGTTCACCACAATGGGTTGGCGGTGGAGTTGTATTTGCTCCAAAGCCAAGAGATTATTCTTTCAAACTTAACAAGAAAGTAAAAAGACTTGCACTTAAGTCAGCGCTTTCAACAAAATGTTTCGAAGGAAAAATCATGATTCTTGATGAACTCACATTACCTGAAGTAAAAACAAAAGAAATGGCTAAAGTGCTTGAAAACATCAATGTAGGGAAAGCACTCATTGTTATGGAAGGTGCGAACACTAATGTAATCCTTTCAACAAGGAACATTCCTAATGTTAAAACAACAGGAGTTAACGCAATCAATGTTTACGATTTATTAAAATACAATACTTTAGTTATGACTAAAGGTGCTGTAGCAAAAATCGAGGAGGTGTACGCATAATGGCAGACTTGAAATATTATGACGTAATACTTAAACCTGTTATAACAGAGTCAAGTATGGCTGGCACTGAACACAAGAAATACACTTTTTTAGTGCATCCCGATGCTACGAAAATTCAAATTAAAGAAGCTGTAGAAAAAATGTTTGACGGTGCAAAAGTTGCAGCCGTTAATACAATGAACTACAAGGGAAAGCCAAAAAGAAGAGGCGCAATTTACGGCAGAACTGCTGCTAAAAAGAAAGCTATTGTAAAGCTTACAGAAGGTAGCAAGGATATAGAAATATTCCAAGGCATGTAATTTGAAAGTCTCAAAACAAAAGAAACACACGGTAACGTTTAGATATTTTATAACGAGTATTGAAAGGAGTGGGGAATAAATGGGCATTAAAAGATACAAGCCTTATACACCTTCCAGAAGACACATGAGTGTGTCTACATTTGAAGAAATTACAAAATCAACTCCTGAAAAATCTTTGGTAGTTCATATTAAAAAGAATTCAGGAAGAAATAATCAAGGTAAGTTAACTGTTCGTCATAGAGGCGGCGGTGCTAAAAAGAAATACAGAATAATCGATTTTAAAAGAAATAAAGACGGTATTTTAGCAAAGGTTACTGGTATTGAATACGATCCAAACAGAACAGCAAATATAGCGCTTATCTGTTACCAAGACGGTACAAAAAGCTATATTTTAGCTCCTGTAGGTCTTAAAGTAGGCGATACACTAATGAATGGTGCTGACGCAGAAGTTAAGATCGGTAATACTCTCCCAATGAGAAGTATCCCTGTAGGCGCAAGTATCCATAACATTGAAATGAAACCAGGCAAAGGCGGACAGCTTGTTCGTTCAGCAGGAAACGTTGCACAGCTTATGGCTAAAGAAGGAAAATATGCAACAGTTAAACTCCCTTCAGGTGAAATGAGATTACTTCCAATCGATTGTCGTGCGACAATGGGTCAAGTAGGTAATATCGACCACGAGCTTATAAAAATAGGTAAAGCTGGTAGAAAACGCCATATGGGTATCAGACCAACAGTAAGAGGTTCTGTTATGAACCCGAATGACCATCCTCACGGTGGTGGTGAAGGTAGAGCACCTATTGGACGTCCATCACCAATGACACCTTGGGGCAAGCCTGCACTTGGCTACAAAACAAGAAAGAAACACAAAGCTTCCAGCAAATACATTATTCGTCCAAGAGACTAATAATTGGTATTCGGAAGTTTTCGGATTTGTTATATAAAGGAATCAAAGGAGGATTAAATATGAGCAGATCACTCAAGAAGGGACCTTTCGCCGATGCACATCTTTTAAAGAAAGTAGATGCTTTAAACGCTGTCGGTGAAAAAACAGTTATCAAAACTTGGTCTCGTCGTTCAACAATATTTCCTGACATGATTGGTCATACTATCGCAGTTCATGACGGAAGAAAGCATGTACCTGTATACGTTACAGAAGACATGGTAGGTCATAAACTCGGTGAGTTTGCCTTAACAAGAACATATAGAGGACATGGTAAGGACGCTGAGAAAAGGTCAAAGGTAAAATAATTTAGCTTGGAAGGAGGTTTTGGTTGTCATGGCAAAAGGACATAGAAGCCAAATTAAAAAGGAAAGAAACAAAGTAACAAAAGACAAAAGACCACAGGCAACTGCTAAGTACATGGGTATCCCTGCTTCTAAAGCTAAAATTGTTTTAGATCAGATTAAGGGTAAGGATGTAAAAACAGCAGAAGCTTTGCTTAAATATAACCCAAGAGTTGCAGCAGAGATTATTGGAAAAGTATTAAAGTCAGCGGTTGCAAATGCAGAAAATAATTTAGGAATGGATGTCAGCAAATTATATGTAGAAGAAGTAGTTGCAGGGCAAGGACCTACAGCGAAAAGAATTCGCCCAAGAGCACAGGGTAGAGCATATAGAATACTGAAAAGATCAAGTCATATATCCATAATCCTCAATGAGAGATAAGGAGGTAAATAATGGGACAAAAAGTAAATCCACATGGCTTAAGAGTTGGTATTATCAAAGATTGGGATACTAAATGGTATGCAGAAAAAGATTTTGCTGACTATTTAGTTGAAGATGTTAAAATAAGAAAATTCGTTAAGAAGAAATTATATGCTTCAGGTATTTCTAAGATATTAATCGAAAGGACTTCAGCAGCGGTAAAGGTTTCTGTTTATACAGCAAAACCAGGTATCGTAATCGGAAGAAACGGTGCGGCAATTGAAGAACTTAGACTTGAAATACAAAAAATGTCAAGCCAAAAGGTTTCTGTAAATATAGAAGAAGTTAAGAGACCTGAGGTTGAAGCGCAACTTGTGGCGGAAGATATTGCCCGTCAGCTTGAAAACCGTGTTACATTCCGTCGTGCTATGAAACAAGCAATGACAAGAACAATGAAATTCGGCGCAAAGGGTATTAAAACTGCGGTAAGCGGTCGCCTTGGCGGAGCAGATATGGCTAGAACAGAAAGCTATCACGAAGGCACTATTCCTCTTCAAACATTACGTGCAGATATCAACTATGGTTTTGCGGAAGCAGATACAACTTATGGTAAAATTGGCGTAAAGGTTTGGATATACAAAGGAGAGGTTCTTCCTGTAAAAGCAGCGAAAAAGGAAGGAGGCGCTAAGTAAGATGTTAATGCCTAAAAGAGTAAAAAGACGTAAACAATTTAGAGGTAGACTTAAAGGAAAAGCTTTAAGAGGAAATAAAATAACTTATGGTGAATTTGGTATACAGGCGCTTGAACCTAGCTGGATTACATCAAACCAGATAGAAGCAGCCCGTATCGCGATGACAAGATACATCAAACGTGGTGGTCAGGTTTGGATTAAAATATTCCCTGATAAGCCTGTAACTTCAAAACCTGCAGAAACTCGTATGGGTAGCGGTAAAGGCTCACCTGATTACTGGGTAGCAGTAGTTAAGCCGGGCAGAGTAATGTTTGAGCTTGGCGGTGTTTCTGAAGAAATAGCAAGAGAAGCGTTACGTCTTGCCATCCATAAATTGCCTATCAAATGTAAAATCGTTTCTCGTGCAGAGCAACAAGCGGAAATGGAAGGTGATAGCAGTGAAAACTAAAACTTATACTGAAACTTTAAGTAAAAAGTCAATGGACGAATTGAAGACTGCCCTTGTTTCTGAAAAGAAGGAATTGTTTAATCTTAGATTTCAAAATGCGACAAATCAATTAGACAATACTGCAAGAATCAATGAGGTTCGCAAGAATATAGCAAGAATTCAAACTGTAATAACACAAAACAATAATAAAGCTGGTAATTAAGTGAAAGGAGGCAGTCCGAGTGGAAGAAAGAAATCTTCGTAAGACAAGAATCGGAAAAGTAGTTAGCGACAAGATGGATAAGACTGTAGTAGTTGCTGTTGAAGATAGAGTAAAACATCCACTTTATGGAAAGATTGTTAACAGAACTTATAAGCTTAAAGCACATGACGAGAATAACGAATGTCAAATTGGTGACCGTGTTAAAGTTATGGAAACAAGACCTATATCGAAAGATAAAAGATGGAGACTTGTTTCAATTGTAGAAAAAGCGAAATAATTTCTGTTGCGAGAGGAGGAAACATAAATGGTTCAACAAGAAACCAGATTGAAAGTAGCAGACAATTCAGGTGCTAAAGAACTTCTCTGCATTAGAGTTTTAGGTGGATCCACCAGAAGATATGCAGGAGTTGGAGATACGATAGTAGCTGCTGTTAAAGTGGCAACACCAGGCGGTGTTGTTAAGAAAGGCGACGTAGTTAAAGCAGTCGTTGTAAGGACAGTAAAATCAGTAGGTAGAGCAGACGGTTCTTATATTAGATTTGACGATAATGCGGCAGTAATAATAAAAGACGATAAGAACCCAAGAGGTACCCGTATATTCGGACCGGTTGCAAGAGAGCTTAGGGAGAAACAATTTATGAAAATTTTATCCCTTGCTCCGGAAGTATTATAGGAGGTGTGGTAAATGCCAAGTACTAAATTAAAAACCGGCGATAAAGTAATAGTAATCGCAGGTAAAGATAAAGGTAAGGAAGGAAAAATCCTTCTTGTAGACAGAAAGAAAAACAGAGTTATCGTTGAAGGTGTTAACATGATTTCAAAGCACCAAAAAGCTAACCAGTCTAACCAACAAAGTGGGATTGTCAAGAAAGAAGCATCTATTGATGTCTCAAACGTTATGTATTCATTAGGCGGTGGCAAAGGAACAAGACTTGGAATCAAAATCGAAGGCGGTAAAAAAGTAAGGATTGCCAAAAAGACCGGCGCTAAAGTTGATTAACACGGAAAGGAGGACGTTAAGTGAACAGATTAAGAGAATTTTATGAAGCAGAAGTTTTAGACGCAATGACTAAAAAGTTTTCATATAAAAACAAAATGGCAGTGCCTAAGTTTGAAAAGGTAGTAATAAACATGGGCGTTGGCGAAGCGAAAGACAATGCGAAAGTTCTTGATGGTGCAGTGAAAGACCTTGCTATAATAGCAGGCCAAAAGCCTTTAATTACAAAGGCTAAAAAATCTGTTGCAGCATTTAAACTTCGTGAAGGAATGAACATTGGTTGTAAAGTAACCCTCCGTGGTGATAGAATGTATGAGTTTATAGACAGGCTTATAAATATCGCATTACCACGTGTACGTGACTTTAGAGGTGTTAAGGCTAACTCTTTCGACGGTAGAGGCAATTACACAATGGGTATCAAAGAACAACTTATTTTCCCTGAAATCGAGTACGATAAAGTGGATAAAATAAGAGGTATGGATATCATCATGGTAACAACAGCTAATACTGATGAAGAAGCAAGAGAGTTATTGAAATTATTTGGAATGCCATTCGCTAAATAAGGAGGGAACAAGATGGCTAAGAAATCAATGGTTATAAAGCAATCAAGAAAGCCTAAGTTTTCTACCAGAGCTTATACCCGCTGTAGAGTATGCGGAAGACCTCATGCTGTACTGAAAAAATTTGGAATTTGCCGTATTTGCTTCCGTGAATTAGCATATAAAGGACAGATCCCGGGAGTTAGGAAAGCCAGCTGGTAAACGGAAAGGAGGAAAATAAGATGTCAATGAGCGACCCAATCGCAGATATGCTTACAAGAATAAGAAACGGTAACATAGCTAAGCACGACAAAGTTAATGTTCCTGTTTCGAAAATGAAAAAAGCAATCGCGGATATATTAACAAGTGAAGGTTATATCAAAGGCTATGAAATCGTTGAAGACGGTGTAAAGAGCACAATGACTATAACATTGAAATATGGAAAAGACAAAAACGAAAAGGTAATAACAGGTATTAAGAGAATTTCTAAACCTGGTCTTAGAGTTTTTGCAGGAAAAGACGAACTACCTAAGGTATTAGGTGGCCTTGGAACAGCAATTATTTCAACAAGCCAAGGTTTAATGACAGACAAACAAGCTAGAGTAAAAGGTGTAGGCGGCGAAGTATTAGCTTTCATCTGGTAGAAGAAAATATAGGAGGTGCAGACCATGTCAAGAATTGGTAAATTGCCAGTTGTAATACCAGCAGGTGTTGAAATCAAAATTGAAGATGGAAACTTTATCACTGTAAAGGGTCCTAAAGGTACATTACAACGTAAATTAGCTGATGACATGAACATCGCAATCGAAGATGGTCAACTTACAGTAACAAGACCAAGTGATTTAAAAAGACACAAAGCATTACATGGTTTAACAAGAACACTCGTTTTCAATATGGTTGAAGGTGTAAACAAAGGTTACGAAAAGATGTTGGAAATAAACGGTGTTGGTTATAGAGCAGCTAAATCAGGTAAAAAACTTACATTAACTCTCGGATATTCACATCCTGTAGAAATGGAAGACCCTGAAGGCGTTGAAACAGCTCTTGAAGGACAAAACAAAATTTTTGTTAGAGGTATTGATAAAGAAAAAGTTGGCCAGTTTGCTGCTGAAATCAGAGCAAAACGTAAGCCAGAGCCATATAAAGGCAAAGGTATCAAGTACTCTGATGAAGTAATTAGAAGAAAAGTTGGTAAGACCGGTAAGAAATAATTAGTACACAAATAACTATTTGGCTACTAATATGTTTATATCGGAAAATGACTAAATGTTGGAAAGATAGGAGTGAAATCCATGATTAAAAAGCCATCACGCGCTAAGGCTCGTATTAAACGCCATTACAGAATACGTAATAAAGTTAACGGGACCCAACAGCAACCAAGATTGGCAGTTTTCAGATCAAACAAGCATATTTATGCTCAAATTATAGATGATACAG
>JGI994J12354_10002445_pt1 | contig 18111 bp, 18 predicted proteins | sample IntmicLarv3ML3BL_FD_12354 | JGI IMG/M metagenome (IMG submission 12354)
TCCGACTGCCGCTACCATTTCCCGGCCCGTTGGTCAAGCGGCTAAGACGCCGCCCTTTCACGGCGGAAACAGGGGTTCGATTCCCCTACGGGTCACCAAAATCGAAGGGCTACGCAGAAAACGGTGGGGAGAATAAGGCCCGTACAAGCCGGCCAAACCAAGAAAACGACCCCATCGTTTTCTGTTTGGACGGATTGGGAGGGACTTATTCGACCGCGTCTGGCAAGACCGAGGGTGATTGTGCGTAGCGTTCACCCGAGCGAGCCGCCTCTGGCGGCGAGGCGGGGCCACCGTTTCGGTCGCGCAGCTTGATTGATTTTACGATGGCTACCCCCACCCGGAGTCATAGCTCAGCTGGTTAGAGCGCTCGCCTCACACGCGAGAGGTCATGGGTTCGAGTCCCCTTGACTCCACCATATCTAAACATCATTATTGATACAATGATGAGTTGGCAGAAAGTCCAGCATTGCTGGGCTTTTTTGCTCGTTTGTAACCCTGTTCGCGAAAATGTGTAACCGTTTTAGGAGCGGTTACACATTTTCGCGTTTTGTGGGATTCGAATATCTTCAAAGCTCACTTTGCCCCGCTATCAGCCGATTCGCTTCGGATGGCAGCGGGGCTTTTTGCTTTGCAAACTTACTATGAATAAAGACTCAATGATGCAATTAAAACATTCTTAGACAATAACGGCTTTGATGTCACTGCCTTTGGAACGGGCGATACGTTTACTTACTGCGTTTCGCTCTGTCCCATGTGATTTAGTGATATTGGATGTGATGATGCCCGCTTCGCCGCCGTGGTCAATAAGGTTTATCCAAATCAGAATCACGCGCCGTAAGCATGATAATAGGGACTGTGCTGACTTCCCGTAAAGCAGTACATATTTCAAATCCGTTTGATCCGGTATCGCAGAGCGAACTGCTGAATCATATTTGGCATTGCGACACAGACAGTGAAACAAGAGCCACATCAGATACTCTGTTGTAGCGGCTCACAAGCTCTGTGATTGCAGGCGTTTAAGCCCATCTCCACCTTGGGATGATATGCGAGAAAGCACCAAATTTCATGAAATCAACCTAAGAATGATGACGATTATTTGAGGCTTTTTCAGCGGTCAGCCGACACAACGCAACGGAGTATCAAGTGTGTTGCATGGCTTTGTGAAGAAGGCAAAAATCTTGTGCGAGGCCACCTCGCACACAGTACCCGAACAGGGGCAATTAAGGAGGAAAACCCAACATGAAAAAGAGATCTCTAGCAACGTTCGTCTGCCTGTGCATGGTACTGGCCCTGCTGCCAATAACGGCACTGGCGGCAAACATTGATGTGGTGCTTGACGGCGCATTGACCACACCCTCCGGTGAAGTCGCGGTTAACGTTGGCGCAGGTACCATCACCATTACTGCCGCCGCAGCGGGAGATACGGTGAACCTCAGCGGTGACAGCGATGGCTTTTCCGTTATCGTTGAAAACGCCACAACCATCAATCTCGCGGCTGACACCACCATCACCGGCTCCGCGGGCAAGGCTGGGCTGGAAGTACCAAACGGCTCTACGGTTAACGGACAGGGCGCCGGCATCTCCATCACCGGTGGCGCAAGCGGCGCCGGCGGCGGCAACGGCATTACCTCCGATGGCGATATCACCGTCAGCGGTGCCTTCACCGCCATCGCCGGCGGCGACAGCACCGGCGGTATATTAGGCGGCGGCCGCGGCATTACCTCCATCACCGGCGACATCACCATCAATGCCACCATCGGCACTGTCACCGGCGGCGATGGTAGCAACGGCGTCCGCGGCGGCAACAGCATTCACACTTTCGTCGGCGATATCACCATCAACGGCAACATCACCGCTGTCAATGGCGGCCACGGCGCCACTTTGGGCGGTTACGGTATCGCCAGCTACGGCAACCTTATCATCAGCGGCACAATCGGCAGCATCATCGGCGGCAATGGCGGCAACAATGACGGTGGCGACGGTGTTGCGTCCGCCACCGGTGATATTACCATCAACGGCACCACTGGCAACATCACCGGCGGCAACGGCGACAGCGGCAACGGTGGCTCCGGCATTGATACAAGCGGCATGAATATCAACGATGACGGCGGCAACATTACCATAGATGTGACCGCCACCATCGGCAATATCAAAGGCGGTAACAGCACAACCGGAGACGGTGGCACCGGCATTACCGCCGCCGGTAATGGCACAAACGCCACCAGCGGAGATATTCTCATCAAAGGCACAACCGGTGCGATCACCGGCGGCAACGGCGGCACCGAAGGCGGTTACGGCATTTTTACCGCCGGCAACAATGACATTAGAGCCGGAGTAATTACCATCAGCGGCACTGTCAACGGCGATATCACAGGCGGAGCCAGCAGCGGAACCGGCAACTTTGACAGAGGCGGCATGGGCATTTACGTCCTAAGTGGTGATCTCACCATCAGCGGCACTGTCAACGGCGACATCGTCGGCGGCAACGGTGCCTCCAGAGGCGGCCGCGCCATTTATGCACACACGGCTGATGTTTACATCAGCGGCACGATCAATGGCGATATTGTCGGTGGTAATGGTGGCTCCTCCTATGGCGGCGGTGGTATTGTCATCGGCACGATCAACTCCAGCCCGGGCTTCACCAGCGATGGTATTGTCATCAGCGGCACTGTCACCGGCACGATTGCCAGCGGTACCAGCGGTAACGGCAACTCCGTTGACGCTCTTGATGCCTTGCAAAGCGGCACGACCGTAAGCGGCACGGCAACAGTGGACGGCGATATAACGGGCGATGTAACCGTAACCGCCGGCACGCTGACCGTGAACGGAGACATAAAGGGTAGTGCTTCCGGTTTTACGGGTAGCTTAACCGTAACCGGCGGCACCGTAACGGTAACCGGCAATGTCGCGGACGAGATAACTGTCACGGGCGGCACGGCAACGGTGGACGGCACAACGTATCCGGAGCCGGAGCCTTCCCCCAGCGCCCCCAGCAGCAGCGGCGGCAGCATGACAATCACCAACAATATCAGCCCCGCAGCCGTTGGCTTTAGCAAGGACACGGGAGCCGCCACCAACAAGGACATTGTGGTGACGCTGACGGTTAGCAACAGCAGCCTGTCGGCGATTAAACACGGCACAACGACCCTTGTGGAGGGCACCGATTACACCAAGAACGGCAACACCTACACCATTAAGACAAGCTATCTTGAAACCCTGCCGGTTGGCGCGCAGACACTCACCTTTGATATGAGCGACGGCGCAGACCCGGTGCTGCGGATTACGGTCACCGCAGCGGGTGTCTCGGCGCCGACGCCCCCGACGCCCACGCCCGAGCTGTGGGCCAACCCCTTCGGCGATGTGAGTGAGAGCAACTGGTTCTACGGCGATGTGAAGTATGTCTGCGAAGACGGCCTGTTCGCGGGAACGAGCGCGACGACCTTCTCCCCGCAGTCGCCCATGACCCGCGCCATGGTGTTCACCGTCCTGGCCCGCCTCGCCGACGTTGAGACGGCGGGCGGCGAGACTTGGTACTCGCTGGCCCTCAAGTGGGGCGTGGAGACCGACCTTACCGATGGCTCGAACCCCAATGGCAACATCACCCGCGAGCAGCTGGTGACGCTGCTGTGGCGCTACGCGGGCTCGCCCAGCGTCAGCGCTGAGCTCGACGGCTTCACCGACGCGGACACGCTGAGCGATTGGGCCACCGAGGCCATGGCCTGGGCTGTCTCCATCGGCATCATCCGCGGCAACGACAGCGGCGCACTGAATCCGAACGCCGGCGCAACCCGAGCCGAAGTCGCGGCCATGCTCCATCGGTTTGTGGAAGGTGCGAAGTAACGCAAAAATAGCTTCGGCCATACATCATAGCGCCACAACGGCTCGCCATTCGGCGGGCCGTTGTGGTGTTTGATGGGGATTTGAGTCGCCGCATAGAGGGCAGAGCAATTATGCTGCCCTGACCCTCTACGACAAGCATGGCTTTGCGCGCTGGGCGAGGTTGTGATGGACGATATCGAGTTTTTTTGCTATCAGAAAGCCTTTGTGTAGAAGAAAAACATCACCCTACCGGGTGATGCTCTTCCTTTTTCGGGGTGGTCTCTTCCAGAAGAATCAAACCCTCCCCCTCATCTTCCATATAAAGTGCCTCGGTGCGCCGCTGCGCCTCCTGAAGGATGGCAATGGCCCGGGTAATCTCTTGAAACAGCACGCGGTACATCTCTCTGTAGTCGGGCATGGTAAGCACGCTCCAATACAATTAATAGCAAGCAGATGCTTGCTATTAATTGTATAATGTAATAATATAGCTGTCAATAGTAATGTTTTGGTATATTTATATCTTGCGATGTGGGCGATACACTTTAACGAAGAGGTGATTGTCCATGCCAAGAAGCGCCAAAATATCTATGGAAAACGTTGATAAGTATGTTGAGCTGGGGCTCAACATTGCTTTCTACCGTAAGAGGGCAGGTATGACGCAAGATCAATTCTCGGAAAAAGTTGGCATCAGCCGTCCGTATCTCGGTGAAATTGAGGCCCCGAATATGGTGACTGCTATTTCACTGGAAGTCCTCTTCAACATCGCCCGTGCGCTCAACATTCCCCCCTCCAAGCTGCTGGAATTTCGGGATTGAGGCTGTGACGGCATCAATAACCCAAGTATCAAACCACGCGTATGCGTAGTTTAATAAAGTTTTTGTTCAAACTTTTTTCAAAAAATTTGTCAGGGTTTGGGGTGGAGCCCCAAGGTCTGTTCCGCCAACCTCCACGCGCAAAACAACACCCCGCTCGAGAGAGCGGGGCGTTTATCGTTATGTAGCTTAGTCGCTGAGCACGGTGCCGCAGCCGATGAACCGGGCCGAGTAGTAGCTGGCGTTCATGGATTCATACTCCACCACGCCGCCGGGGGAGGGGGAGTGGATAAACTCGCCGTTGCCCACGTAGATGCCCACATGGCCAACAACGCCCTTGCGGCCGTTGGACCAGAACAGCAAATCGCCGGGCTGAAGCTCGCTGACGTCAATCTTCTTGACGCTTGACTTGTACTGATCGGCCGAGCTGCGGGAAATCTTGATATCGAAATGGGCGTAAACGTAGCTGGTGAAGCCCGAGCAATCGAAGCCGCTGGGGGAGCTGCCACCCGCCTTGTACTTAACGCCCAGAAGGGTCGCGGCGTAATCGAGAATGGCGGCCCGGGTCTCACTGAGGTTTTCGACACTAACCACGGCATGGCCTCCGCCCGTTGAGCTGGTGCCGGTGCCGGCAGTGCTACGGGTGTTCAAAGTGTTGGCAACGATGTCCACATAATCGGGATGGATGTAGCCGGTTTTGCCGCCATCGGTCTCCACCTTGAACCAGCCGGTGTTGATGCCGATAATACGGGTGACCGCGCCCTCAGACAGGCGAGTGATGACCTCTGACTCGGTGGTCGGTTTCTCGCGCAGATTGAGCACCGAGGTGTTGACCTTGGCACCGCCCGGCTGGATGTTCATAATGGGCTGAAGCTCCACATAGTCGGAGTGCAGATAACCCACATTGCCGCCGAAGGCGACCTTGAGCCAGACATCAGTCTGGTCGAGCACGGCGATTCTAGTGCCGGTGTACAGCTTGTCCAGCACGGAATCGCTGGTGGAGGGACCGCCACGCAGATTGACAGCCGACTCGGTGATTACCGTGCCGCCCTGGATATCGTAAGCCGCCGCCGAGACCGTAAGCATCACGACGAGAAAGAGCGAGAGAATCAAAACCTTTTTAACCATACCGTCTGTTGCACCTCCACAAACCCAATGCGATGTCTAGTGTTTTTCTATTTGCCCGAAAGGGCGCGTTCCAACCAGATACTGGCGATGTCCATGGCGTTCCACATACCGACCTTCTCGGTGGATTTGACTACCCGATCCTTGGAGCTGATGTCGGGATCGGTCAACTGCAGCTGAACCGAAACCCGCTTGGAGAGCTTGAGCTCGCCTTTTTTCTCCTGGTCAAGCACCTGAAGCATGATGATATACTTGTCGGCCATGCTGCCGTAGTAGAGGAGCGTGTCCTTCCGCATGACAGGCCGGCCCTTGTAACTGAGCGGGAAAGCGTTGGAATCCATGAGTACCTCCAAAGTATCGTATTCTAATGATATCATAATAGTTACAAAAGTCAAACAAAAAAGTTACAAAAAATAGACAAAAAAGTGGCGCAATTTTTGGAGAGGCCATCAAAAAATAGGCCAATCCACAAGATATGGCGCAAAATCACATTCGCACCACAAGGGACGGGAATGCCCGCCGAAACACAAAAGCCCCGCCTGGCGGGGCTTTTGTCATTTTTGCGGCAAATTATTCAGCCAGGTAGTTGCGCACAAGCTCTTGAAGCAACTCATCCCGGTCAATTTTCCGGATGAGACTGCGGGCATTGTTGTGGTTGGTGATATAGGTCGGATCCTCCGAAAGGATATACCCGACGATCTGGTTGATGGGGTTGTAGCCCTTCTCCTTGAGGGAGACAAAAACGGTGGTCAGGATGCGCTTCATCTCAAGGTCGGCTTCGTCATTGATGTTGAACTTCCTTGTGCCGCTGAACATACAAAACCCTCCCACCAGAATCAAATTGCTGAATAACGCCCAATAATATAAACTATTATACATGTTTTGCGTGGCAAAGTAAAGGGGAAATTGTAGTGGGACAGCAGGCAGACACAATATCTGCCCCTACCCCCGCAACACCGCACCGCACCGGCGCTCCAGCGCCCCAAGAATAGCCGACATCAGGGCATCGGTCTCGCTGTCCACCAAAGTGTGGTCGGGGCTGCGGAAGGTGAGGGCGTAGGCCACGCTCTTCTTGCCCTCGGGTACCTGGGTGCCGGTGTAGACATCGAAGACCTCGAGCCCTGTCAGCATCGGCCCGGCACTCTCGCGAATGGCCTGCTCAAGCTCGTAGGCGTAGAGGCCGGCATCGCATACCACGGCCAGGTCACGTGTCACCGCCGGATAACGGGGCAGGGGTGTGTACAGTGTGTGGCCGCGCTTGAGAGGCCACACGGCGTCCACATCCAGTTGGGCGGCGTAGACCGGTGTGTCGATGCCATAGCCCTCAAGTACCAGCGGATGCACCTCGCCCACAACGCCCAGCACAGCCTCGCCATGGCAAACCACCGCTGTGCGGCCCGGATGATAGGACAGATTATCGCTGCACGGCCTGAAGGCGAAGCCCGCGATGCCGTTCTCAGTTAGCACGGCTTCCACGGCACCCTTGAGGCCGTAGAAATCATCGCCGTAAGCGGCCATGCACAGCTGCTTATTTTCTCGGGGCAGCACGGTGGCGTCAGCTGCGCCCTCCTTGAGGATGGGATGATAGGTCATGGCCATCTCGAAGAGACGCATGCCGGCCACCCGGTGGCTCAGGTTGCGGGAAGCGGCCTCCAGGAGGGCGGGCAGCAGGGTGGTACGCATGAGGCTCTGCTCCTCGCCAAGGGGGTTGAGGATGCGCACCGCCGTGCGGAGGGGGTCGCTGTTCGGCACATTGGTTTTGTCCAAATCGGCGGCGCTCATGAAAGAGACACTGCGGCTCTCGAAGAACCCGCAGCCCATAGCGGATGCCATGAGGTTTTTCTCAAACTGCTGGCGTTCGCTCAATCCGCCCTTGAGGGCCCGGGTTTCGAAGAGGGTGGCCGGAATGCGTTCGAAGCCATACATCCGGGCCACTTCCTCGGCCAGGTCGGCCACACCCTCGGCATCGTCCCGCCAGGAGGGGATGGTGATGGTGTTCCCTTCAACTGAGAAGCCCAAGGGCCGCAGCAGGGTGACCATCTCATCCGATGACAGCTCGATGCCCAGCAGCCGATTGATGAAGGCGCTGTCCAGTTCGACCGTCCGTGCCTGCTTGGGATTGGGGTAGACATCGATGATGCCGCCCAGCACCTGCCCCGCGCCCAGAAGCTCCACCAGCTCAAGGGCCCGCATGAGAGCGGGCAGGGTGTTTTCGGCATCCAGACCCTTCTCAAAGCGGCCGCTTGCCTCGGTACGCATACCGATTTTCCGGGAGGCGGCGCGCACGCCGGGGCCTGAGAAGGTGGCCGACTCGAAGACAATCATATGGGTACTTTCGGTGATTTCCGAGTTCTCGCCGCCCATGACACCGGCGATGCCGATGGCCTTTGAGGGGTCGGTGATGAGCAGTGTGTTGTCGGCCAGGCTGCGGGTCTGGCCGTCCAGAGTTACCGTCTGCTCACCGGGAACGCTACGACGCACGATGATTTTGCTGCCCTCAATGCAGCCGTAGTCGAAGGCGTGCATGGGCTGGCCGTACTCCAGCATGACATAGTTGGTGATGTCCACGATGTTGTTGATGGGTCGAATGCCGGCTGCCCGCAGGCGGTCGCGCATCCACTGGGGCGAGGGCTCGATTTTGATGTCACGCGCCATGCCGGCGGTGTAGCGGAAGCACAGGTCGGGGTCGGAAATCTCGATGGCCAGATGGTCGGCGATATCGCCAGTTGTCTCCTTAACCGCCGGTTGGGGCAGAGTTAGCGGCAAATTATAAGAGGCCGCCGTCTCTCGGGCCAGGCCGAGGATGCTCAGGCAGTCGGGCCGGTTGGGGGTGATTTCAAACTCGACGGTCACCTCGTCGAGGCCCAGGGCTTTGAGGGCGCAATCGCCGGGGCTCAGCTTTATATCAGCGGGGAAGACCAAGATGCCGTCCGCGGCGGCATAGGGGCAGTCGTGCTCAGTGAGCCCAAGCTCCTGGAAGGAGCACAGCATGCCGTTAGAGGGCACGCCCCGCATGACGGTGGCTTGGATATCGCCTCCCGGCAGCTTGGCCCCAACCAGGGCCAGAGGCACCAAGTCGCCGACACAGAGGTTGGGCGCGCCCGACACCACCTGCACGGTGCCGTGCTCGCCGGCATCGGCCTGACAGATGTGCAGATGGTCGGAATCGGGGTGCTTCTCCAACAACCTCAGGCGGGCGCACACCACGCCCGAGATGCTGTCGGTGGGAGAGGAATAGCCCTCCACCTTGGAGCCGGTCATGGTCATGCGGTGGGCATAGTCATAAGGCGTGGCCTCGATGGCCGTATAGTCACGCAGCCAGCTGTATGGTAATTTCATTGTAAGTTTTCCTTTCTCTTGATGGTCGCCTCCGGCGGCCAAGGATGTTTTTGAAAAAACACCCTTGGAACCCCCAAAAACTTTTGGAAATGCGACGTTGTGCGAAGCGCCACTCGACGCTTTTCGTTCGCTTTGCGCGAAAAGCATGCGTTCAAGCACAATTTCTGAATAGTAATAATAATCCAAAAATCATGTGTAACACGATTTTTAAATAAGTTTTTGCTCAAGCTTTTTTCCAAAAAGCTTGCAGGGGTGTGGGGACGGAGTTCCCACGGTCACAAGTAGCCTAAAACTGTGACAAAAACCGCATGTCGCCGTCGAGGAACAACCGCAGGTCGTCGATGCCATATCGGAACATGGTCATGCGCTCGAGGCCCATGCCAAAGGCGAAGCCGGAGTAATTCTTGGGGTCGATGCCGCAGTTTTCCAGCACAAAGGGATGCACCATACCGCAGCCGAGAATTTCGATGAAGCCCTCACCCTTGCACAGGCTGCAGCCCTTGCCGCCGCACTTGAAGCACGAGATATCCATCTCGGCGGACGGCTCGGTGAAGGGGAAGTAGTGGGGCCGGAAGCGGACTTTCGTATCTTCGCCGTACATCTCCTTGGCAAAGACCTCCAAGGTGCCCTTGAGGTCACCCATGGTGATGCCCTCGTCGACAACCAGGCCCTCAATCTGGAAGAAGGCGGGGGAGTGGGTGGCGTCGAACTGGTCGTTGCGATAGGTGCGTCCGGGAGAGATGATGCGGATGGGGGGCTTTTGTTTTTCCATCACCCGCACCTGCATGGGCGAGGTTTGCGTGCGTAGCACGATGTTGTCGCTGACATAAAAGGTGTCCTGCATATCCTTGGAGGGGTGGTTCTCCGGGGTGTGCAGAGCATCGAAGTTGTAGTAAGTGTACTCAATCTCCGGCCCCTCTGCAATGGTGAAGCCCAGGCCGGTGAAGATGCCGTAGAGGTCATCGAGTACCGCCGTCATGGGGTGGCGGCGGCCCTGGGGAATATTCTTGCCGGGGAGTGTGACGTCCAGGGTCTCGCTGGCGATGCGGGCCGCCATGGCGGCCTTGGCGGCGCCCGAGGCGGCGTTTTCCAGGGCCGATTCAATCTGCTCGCGCACCTCGTTTGCCAGGGCACCGATGACGGGACGCTCCTCGACAGTCAGCTTGCCCATGCCGCGCAGAATGGCGGTCAGCTCGCCCTTCTTACCCAGGTACTTGATACGGGCTTGCTCGAGCCCGACCCCCGAGGCGGTGCCCGATATCTCGTCCAGGGCGCCCTTTAAAATGGCATTCAATTGGTCTTTCATGGTAAACCTTCCTTATATGTTAATTTTAGTTTGTTCGCAAAAAAAATGGCCTTCATCCCAAAACAAAGGGACGAAGACTATGTCTACGCGGTACCACCCAATTTCCGAGAACACGATGGCTCTCGGCACTTGAACGCCGTAACGGGGCGCCATCGCCACAGGCTTACCCACCTCGCGAGAGGCTTGGGCCCGGGTGCTCCAAAGGGAACTTCACGCATCGGCATCCCGGACGGCTTCCAGCCTATGGCCGTCCTTCTCTAAAGAGGTGCGGGGGTGCGCTACTCGCTTTGTCATCGCATCCATATAAACTTACCTTCAAGATATACCATAACAATGGATAAAAAGCAAGTCTATTTTGCGGGGAAGGCGCCTATCTATCATCTAGAAAGGGGCGATATCCCATGAAACGAACGACCTCACTTCTGCTGGCCCTTCTGCCTTTGCTGTGTGCCTGCGGCGGAGGCGATGATGTCCGGGCCTTTAGCACCCTCTACCGTGAGGCACAGGGCATCACGGCCACCGCCACCGTGAACACCCTCATCGGTGATGTGGCCATGAGCTTCACCTTCGAATACCGCAAGGCAGGGGAGGAGGCCATCGTCGCCATCCAAGCGCCTGAAGCCCTGCGGGGCATCAACGCCAAACTGCTGGAAGGGGCTGATGGCGCGGTATTCATCGACTATCAGGGGGCCAGCGTCGAGACACTGCTGCCCGGCATCCCCGGCTTTTCGCCGGCGGACGCCCTCCACGGCGTGATAGACGATCTGGCCCTCAGTCTGCCCGAGGCCGAGTCGGCGGACGCATGGGGGGGTATCGATTGCTTGCGCCTCACCTTCGGCAGTGAGGCGGACGGCGTGCGCCTCATGAAACAGGTGTGGTTGAACCGTGAGAACGGCGCGGTGTGCCACGCCCAGTTCTTTGTGGATGAGCAGCTGTGCATGTCTCTTGAAGTGACGGCGCTGACACTTTTTTGAAAAATCGCCCACTTCCGCCTTTTGCCGTTGCGCAATGCCTGTGCCTGTGTTATACTATCCGTGTGTTGTTTGGGCAGGCCAAATGCCCGAACCTTCGACAAATCCAACGCATAGACTGAATCGGGGAGACGCCGCGATTTTTCCGGCGCAGCAAGAAGATTGAGTGTGTGTGACTAAAACCCTGCTGCCTGTGGAAAAATAGTATTGCGGAGCCATCCGACTACTTTTCTGGCGGAGTGATGGATTTGGATACCAACGGAAGCCCGGTCAAACGGGGGGAGATTTACTACGCCGACCTCAGCCCCGTGGTGGGCAGCGAGCAGGGCGGGATGCGCCCGGTGCTCATCGTGCAAAACGATGTGGGAAACCGGCACAGCCCCACCGTCATCGCGGCGGCCATCACCTCCCAGCAGAACAAGGCCCGCCTGCCAACGCACATCGAGATTTCGGCCCGCACCTATGGGCTCTCCAAGGATTCTGTGGTGCTGCTTGAGCAGGTGCGTACTTTGGACAAAAAGCGCTTGAGAGAAAAAATGGGCAGCCTGGACGAACAGGTTATGCAGCGGGTGGACAGTGCCATCGCCGTCAGTTTTGGCCTGCCGCTCGGCAGCGGCCCCAATGTGGAGGGATAGAGCTTTGAATAAGAAAAAATGGACCATCTGGCTGAGCGCCACCCTGCTGGTCGTCATGGCCGTGTCGGGCTATTTTGCCATTGCCGCCGAGTATGGCTCCAAGGAGGATCCCCTGGTCACCTTGAGCTACATAGAGGATGTGCTGTCCCCGGCCACCATGAATACCATCCAGCAGGCCTTCGATACCCAAAAACAGGATTTTGAGGCCCAAATCAACACCAAAATCCAAACGGCCACCGCCGATATGGATCGCATTGTGGCCGAGTATAAAAACGGCCTCGCCGCCGGCACGGTGAGCCAGGAGGTCATCGACGCCATCGCCGACCAGGTGCTGGCCAAGATGCAGGCCGATGGCCTCAGCCCCGGCGCCACCGCCTCGGTGGAGAACAACTGGGCCGTGGTCAAGGTGGATGCCGGTAAAAAGCTCATGGGCGGTGTCGGGTGCGAGATCATTCTGCGCATTGGCACGGCCACCTGCACGGCACCCGGTTCTCCCGGCCTCATCAACTTAACCGGCGGAAACGAGCTTGGCAGCGGCGGGGCCCTGGTGGCCAATCAGCTCTACATCATCACCGTGGCCAATGAGCGGGGCATCGTGGCCGGCAGCGCCGGTTGCACTGTGCTGGTCAATGGGAGCTATACGATTAGTTAGAAACGCATTTTCAACAAAACCTCCGGGATTTTCCCGGAGGTTTTGTCAACTCTAAGAGGCGTCCGGCATACCATGGAATGAACGGCCATGAGGCCGTACCGCCACAGAAGGGGAGGGAATGCCATGGGCCAATGCCCGTTGACGCTGGAGGGTCTCCCGGTGGGGCGGGTGCTCTGGCAGGCCGAGGGCACGCATGTGCGCGTCCGCGCCCGATGCCCCGCCGAGATAGGATTCATCTACCGCATCGAGTTGGCAGTTGCCGGTCAGGCGCTGTCTCTGGGTGTCATGACTCCCGAGGCCGGGGAGTTTTCCATCACCAAAGCCTTCCCCCTTAAAGCGTGGCCCTTCCCCGAGGGCGGGGCTGTTGAGGCCCGCATCCTCCGAAGCCGTCCCGGCGAGCCGGCGGGCCACGCGCTGGTGCGATATCGGCCATTAGAGCCGGAGTTTTTCACCTCGGACCCCCTCCTCAACGCCACATTGAAGCGACAAGCCGATATGCTTTACACCACTGAGAACGGCACGCTCAAGCTGGCCTTCCCCCTGGAAATTGGTGGTGAAACCCCCATGGCTCCTTTTCTGGCGCTTACGCAGTACATGGAGACCGCGAGTGGCGGGTACGGCCTTCTCTCCCTCCCCCAAGCTATCATGGTATGTTCATCCTCCTCCTGATATTCACCATAGCGTCGGCCACAATCAGACAGTTTATTTGAGGCCGCGCCGCTATACTAAAGGCAACAAGGAACCGCTTTGCGGCATCCTGTTGCCTTATTTTTTTTGAGGGAGGTGGCACGTTGCGCGTCGTCTATGTCGATGTTCTGTTCATGAGCAATCTGGCGGTAAACTACCTGCTTCTGGTGCTCACCGCCCGGGTGAGCGGGGTCTATACAAGCCGGCCCCGGCTGCTTTGCGGCGGTGCGCTGGGGGCGGTTTTCGCAGTATTTCTCTTCTTCCCCGAGCTTCCGCCGGCTGCCGCGCTGGTGGCACGCATACTGCTGTGCGCCGCCATTGTGCTGGTCGCTTTCAACCGCGAGCCCCTGCGGGTGGTGCGCCGTGTTTGCCTGATTTTCCTGGCCCTGTCCTTTGCCTTGGCCGGCGGAATGGTCGCCCTCATGGCGCTGGTGGGGCCGGGCGGGCTGGAGGCCCGCAACGGCGTACCCTATTTCGATCTCTCTCTGCGCATGCTGCTGGGGGCCACCCTTGGGATTTACGGCCTGCTCGGCCTGATTTTCGGCCATGCGGGCATGGCTGTCAAGAGTAAAACGGTGGAAATCGCCTTGGAGAACAGCGGAAGATCTGTAAAGCTTAAAGGCTTTACAGATACTGGAAATCTAATGCGAGACCCTATTGGCGGTAAACGCGTCATCGTCATTGCACCCAGCCTGGCCGCACGGCTCTTCCCAGAGGCCGAGTCGGCCTTGCTGGGTGTCGAGGCCGATCCGGCGCGGCTGTTCACGCAGCTCAGCGCCGCCGCACCGGGCCGGTTCCGCCTGATGCCCTGCAAGACGGCCGGAGGCAGCGGTCTCATGGTGGCCGGCAAAATTGACAAAATCACCCTTGATGGAAAGCCTGGTCATGGCTACTTGGTGGGAATTGCCGCCCAAGAGCTTGAGACGGCCGGCGGTTGTCGCGCCATCGTCGGTGTTTGAAGGAAAAAAGAGGAGGAAAATCATGAAAAACACGTTGTTTAGCCTCTATCTCGGTCTGGCCGACTGGCTAGAGCGCCTGGGTCTACGTATCATCCCGGAAATCTTCTACATCGGTGGCTCCGAGAGCCTCCCAGCCCCGCTGACACCGGAGGAGGAGCGCTTTTATATCGCCAATTACACCGGCGCCGAACCGGAAATCCGTCGTATTCTCATTGAGCACAATCTGCGACTGGTGGTCTACATCGCCCGAAAGTTCGAAAACACCGGCATCGGCATTGAGGATTTGATCTCCATCGGCACCATTGGGCTCATCAAGGCGGTCAACACTTATCGCAATGACCGCAACACCAAGCTGGCCACTTACGCGTCAAGGTGCATCGAAAACGAAATTCTCATGTTTCTGCGGAAAAGTGTCAATCAACGTACCGAGGTCTCTATTGATGAACCGCTCAACATCGATTGGGACGGCAACGAGCTGCTGCTCTCCGATGTGCTGGGCACCGATCCCGATTGCGTGGTGCGCCCGGTGGAGGACGCTGTTGAGGCCGAGGTTTTGGGCCTCATGCTGGAAAAATTGAGCGAGCGCGAACGCCTCATTATCTCCATGCGCTTTGGGCTTTCCGGGGGAGACGAGATGACACAGAAGGAGGTGGCCGACCACTTAGGCATCTCGCAATCCTACATATCCCGGTTGGAAAAACGCATCATTGGGCGGCTGAAAAAAGAGATGTTGAGGGCACTGTAATGCCGAAGCTTGACAGAGAAACTTGCTACATTTTGCTCTTGATACGGCCAATGACACTCTTCTCAAGCCGTGAAACCTGGGCCTGGGAGATGCCGACCTCGGCCGCCACCTCCATCTGAGTCTTACCATCGTAGAAGCGCAGCGCCAGGATGCGCTTTTCCCGGGGGCTCAAGGCCCCCATGGCCTGCTTGATAGCGATCTGATCAAGCCAATTCTCGTCGGTTGATTGGGTGTCACGCACCTGATCCATGACGCAGATGGCGTCGCCGCCATCCTGAAAGATCGGCTCATAGAGGGAGATGGGGTCGGCGATGGCGTCCAAGGCGAATACGACATCCTCACGCGGCACATCCATGGCGCGGGCAATCTCATCTACCGAGGGCTCGCGTTGGTGCTCGCCGGTCAGGCGCTCCTTGACGGTCAGGGCGCGGTAGGCGTTGTCCCGTATGCTGCGACTGACCCGTAGGGCGCTATTATCCCGCAGATAGCGGCGGATTTCACCGATGATCATGGGCACGCCGTAGGTGGAAAACCGAACCGGCTGTTTTATGTCAAAATTATCCACTGCCTTGAGTAGCCCGATGACCCCCACCTNAAAGAGGTCGTCCAGCAACTCGCCCCGGTTGGTAAAGCGCTGCACCACCGAGAGTACCAGACGCAGATTGCCTGAGACCGCCTCTTCGCGGGCGGATTTATCGCCCGCCTGAGCCCGGCGGATGAGGGCCATGGTCTCGTCGTTCTTGAGCACGCGGAGCTTGGCGGTGTTGACGCCGCAGATTTCAACCTTGGACTGCATAGGCACTCTCCCGGAAACGCGATTTGCCCGGTGGATGGGCTACTAAGAGTATTGCCATAGGCGCCCAGAATAATCACACCCGCCTCAAAGCGGCATATTTCGAGCGCCGAACGCCACCGGTTTTGTGAATTATAAAAAGCACCCGACCACCGGATATTTCCAATGGTCGGGTGCTATTGCTTACAAGAATTGTATTGATTTTAGACAAAAAACAGCCTTAATCTCCGCTATTCCAAGAACATCGGCACATCGCTTATATGTAATCTTGCGCGTATGTCCTTTGGCAATTCTGTCAAATGTACAAAAATCCAGTCTGCAAGGTCATTGCCGTCAACGATGCTAATATCGTTTTCTTCTGCCATTTGGTATATTTTTTCGCTGACATCACCGCTTGTGATGAGAACGAGTTTGTAATCCACGTATTCACCACTTTGCTTGATCAGCTGCAGTTGCTCGACACCCCACTCGCCAGTATTCCAATTGTGGTGCTTTACTTGCGCCAATATTTTTGTGTCGGTGAAGGTGTCGCGCCTTTTTGCCTCGACATCCGCGTCTGCATACCCGGAAAACGTGCGTTTTCCGAGCACCTTTGCAGAGTAACCTTCAATTTCAAATAGAAGTTTTACTATCGTCTCCAGCCCTTGCCCACCGGTTATCAGATGGGTGTTACCAACTCGTATATCGGTTATGAGCCTTTTTTTGAAGCTTTCCTCTAACGCAATGTTCTTATCTGCCGCTGATTTTTCTATAGTATATTCCGTGTTGGTAAACAACATTTCTATCTCAGCAGAAAACTCATATAAGTCGGTAACGGTAGAGCCTCTGACCCGCAATCGACGTGAGAGCCCCTCCGACAATTCGCTTCGCGGGAGAATACGCAAAGAACCGCCAACACGCTGGTACTTTACCTTGAGCTGGTTTGCCAAATCTGCATCCGCATCAATTTCGCTAAATTGATATTCGCCTTCCGATTTAGCGATAAGTACATTGCTCCAATAGGGAACAATGATTATGTCACCCTTTTTTATATGCTTAAATCGCCACACCTCATTTTTCTTTTTGCCGACAACCTGTGGAGCCGTGCCGGCATAATAATCCTGACGCCCTACAATTTCGGCAGCTTCATCAGAGGTTAGCTTCGATAAGTCCAAATTACTCCAACCAATTGCGACGACGCCCTTTTCGGCAAATTCCCATATCCTATCGGATATGCGAACCATGTAGTAATTTCGTTCCATCAGCATCAACCCCTTTGCCATACCAGTTGCCTCCAATCATTACTATAATAGCATTATCAAAAGGTAAATAATTTGACAGATTCACTACCTCTCAAGTGTGCCCTGTCATTAGCCGAAAAGCAAGCATTTGAAGGCGTTTTTCTAACAAATACAGCCTCATGAACCGTATCCATACTAAGAGAAATGAAGGTTTTCCTTTTGAGGGATTCTATACTTCTTCCCCCTTGACAGCAGGGGGTGAGCCGTGGTATTATTCGAGTTAGTTAGCAACTCTAATTAAAATCTCTGTAGTATTTCCCGGAGGCAACTATGATCAAAATTATCACCGACAGCACCTGCGATATGACGGCTCAGCGGCTGAAGGAATTGGACATCGAAATGGTGCCCCTCACCGTACATTTTGGCGATAATGCCTATGCCGACAAACGTGATTTGGACAATAAGACCTTCTATCAGATGCTCCGGCAGGCTTCCAGCTTGCCCACCACCGCTCAGGTCAACCCGGCCGATTTCGAGGCTGTCTTTCGCCGACACATCGAGAATGGCCACACCGTGGTGGGGCTTTTTCTCTCCTCTCAGCTGAGCGGCACGGTGCAATCGGCCAACATTGCCGCCGAGCTCATGGGTTCGTCCAATATCCACGTGATTGACTCCTTGACCACCACCCTCGGCCTGAACCTCATGCTCGAGCACGCCGCTATGCGGAGAGACGCCGGGGTCACGGCTGCCGAGCTGGCCGCAGAGCTCGAAGCCCTTGCGAGCAAGGTGCTGATTTACGCCGTGGTCGACACCCTCAAATATCTTAAAATGGGAGGCCGCCTGTCGGCGGCGTCGGCGGCCATTGGCGGATTTTTGGGCATCAGTCCGGTCATTTCCCTCAATGGTGGGCTGGTGGAAGCTGTGGGAAAGGGCCGCGGCAAGGCGGCGGCCTATGCCAAGATGGGCGCGCTCTATCGCGCGGCGGAGCCCGATTTGACCTATCCCATCTCGGTGGGTCACGCCGACACCCCCGGCGAGACGGCCCGGG
>JGI994J12354_10002446_pt1 | contig 18109 bp, 18 predicted proteins | sample IntmicLarv3ML3BL_FD_12354 | JGI IMG/M metagenome (IMG submission 12354)
TCAGAATGAGAAGTTGGAGTGGACGCGCTCTTCCGAATTCATTTTTGTGGTGTGGGCCCATCATAGTATCACTAGGTATTACTCTACTAGGTAGAATTATACTTAGTATATTTATACTTATTTGAGATGTATATTTGGGGTAGAAAATCAACAATTTACAGCAATTATTATACAGAAAAATTGATACTAGGTAGCAATAAGTTTTGGATGTGTTTTAATTGCGAAATCCCAATTGGACTCGAAATGAAACTTTAGTTGCGTTTTATTTTCACAGTAAATTATTGTATAACGAGGTTACAGAGACACATCCAGACGTAATTAGATTATCGGAGTTATTGCCTGAACGAAGTGTTGGTTCTGTTAAGGCAAAATTGGGAAACATACATAGTAGATCGCCCGTAACAATAGCTAAAGGTCATGTGGGCGTAAGTCACGCGAGTAGGTTAGACGAGGAGATATGGGAAGAGTATGAGGTAGACCCAGATGGAGTAATCTCTCAGGCAATCGACGCTATGAAAAGTTTTGGATGTGAAAAAGGGGAATTTATTGTTGGGTCCGATGCACTCTTTGAGGGAGAAGATATCGTAGTTAACGCAAAAAGAAGACTACACCAGAACATATTTAGAAATGAGATTTTGAAAGCATATGATGGAAGATGCTGTGTAACTGGTATCTCAGATCCTAACATTTTAAATGCAAGTCATATAAAACCGTGGGTAAATAGTAATGGCAAAGAGAAAACCTCTGTCTCTAATGGATTGTGTCTCAATCTTTTGCATGATAGACTTTTTGATAGAGGGATGATTACCGTGGATTCAAGATACCGATTGATTTTTTCGGAGAAATTACAAAATGCTTTAGACAGGGGAATGTACGATTCCTTCGAGACATTTGTTGGAAAAGATGAACAGACTTTATTTTTGGATAATGTACCAGAAAAGTTACGACCTGATAGAAAATTTTTATCATATCATAATGAATGTATTTTCTTAGACAATAATATCTAAAATTTTTCGTCAACATTCATTTTAATTGGAGATTATTGAATGTATTAGGATTTACTCCGTTCCAATACGGACAGTTAATTTTTCCATTGAGGTTCCGATGCTATACCTTCTTTTGTAGATCATCCTGCACATTCTGTACCTGTTGAAGAGTTTGATTGCATGTTCTTCATCTCCATACACCTTCCAACATCCGGCGCACTTACAATTCCTCCCTTCGTGTTCTATGAAACCTACGATGTCATCCAATGGATAACCGAGGAATATACCGATCTCTGGCGGAAGCCTAGCAGATTCCGAGATCCTTGATTTAAGATGTTTTATCGCGGAACCGGATCTGACATGATCATAATCCAGATCCTTTAGAAGACATTCGGCGTAGGACAGACAATGCTCCACCATGCCTTTTCTGTAAACGTAGATCAGATGGCCGTTCTCTGCAGATCGAAGTATCGTAACCGATACCCCCTTATTTCTAAGTTTGAGATTGATACATCTGATCTCCTGCTGAGTGATCGGGTTGTCACTTCTGTGATGGAAGAGACATCCGCATTTCATGCCAGCAAGTGTCGGTGCACAGTGTTCCACGATATTTCTTTCAAGCGACATCGGATTCAATTTTTCGCAAGGCATGAGCCCAGGTTACGGCAGTCCTCTGCCTCGGCCTTGTTAGGAGTCTCGTTAGCAATGACCCCTCCGGATACCAGAACGGCACCCACGTTCTTACATCTCTGTTCCCAGTTGCGCATCCATTCTCCATCTCCCCATCCGTATGAACCGAAGATGGCAATCTTCTTTCCACTGAGAGATTTTTCCACAGAAGTGAACATGGGTTCAAAGACCTCTTCTTCAAGGACTTCGTCACCCATTGAGGGACATCCGAATGCGAATTTGGTATATTGAGATACCATGGACGCACTGAATTTGTCTGCGGTGAAGACATTTACCTCTGCACCGGCGCTTTTTGCCCCTTCTTGAACATATTTGCACATATCCTCTGTGTTTCCCGTCCCACTCCAATAAACAATGGCGATCTTATCCATATTTTTTCCTCTGTTGCGGTAACACCGCTTAGAATTAGGATATCCTAAATTTATTTAAATTTTGGTATTCCTAAATTTTTGAATACAGAGACAAAAGTGTGGAAAGAGAAAATAAAATATCGTCACACTGTTGATGAATAATGTTTATAAAAATTCCAATTAGGTCTATTTTTACAATGGACTTTTTAGCTGTTCGTTCTTTCAAACTTTTCTGGCCATTGATAATAATCCATGAAGTATTTCATCATCAGGATGATATCAATAGTCAGTGCAGTAAGACCCAAAGTTGTTAAAAGAGGATCTTGAAACTTATAGTTCAAAACTAAAATTCCAGATCCAACAAAAAGCCCCATTGTAAATCCCAAAGTTATACTGCGCCGCGGGTCATCCATCCAGTCTTTAAACCAGTTTCCACGATATGGTTTGTATTTTATCAACATTATTATTCCTACAACGATTGACAAAAGAAGAAAGGGGATCGAGATGATTTCCCAATCTATCCTGAGTGAGTAGAACAGTAGAAAAGGAAAAAGATATCCTCCGAAATATGCTATAAAATCTAAAGGATCCCGTTCTCTAGATTTTGTTCTCACAAAGTGTGTAAAGAAGTGGAATATATTTTACTTTACCGCGCCCTTATGGCTTCATTAATATCAAGAGAGGTCAGCGATATGGTAACCTGTTATAATCTTACATTTAGGCCTAAGGAATAAATTATTAAAATCAATATTATACATTACTCCAGGCGATATTGAATGAATGAGGGTAAGAATTGTGAGAAAACCTATCGTTCTGCAGTAGATAGAATGTTCATATTATCAATATTATTGTTCATTGTCATGTACTTCATTTTGCTGTTTTGTGGATTGGTCTTAGAATCGTTATTGATTTTTGTCATCGGATCTGCAATATGTCTGCCCGCAATTATTGCAATAATTTTGCTTTGTTTCAAAACCGAATACACAATCTCAATCGAAGAATTGACAATAAGGTCTCCTGGATCTCGTAAAGAAAGCGTTTTGTTGAAAGATATAAAATTCGTAAGAAAGGTAAATTGCATGATTTCTGCAAAGGCTCTTTCCACAGAAAGAATTGAGATAACGACCGTGAATAGAGCGCGCATATACATTTCACCGGTCGATCGAGATGAGTTTCTTGATACACTAAACGAACGCAGAGAAAGGTTGCAAAGGTAAAAAGCTCACGTCAATTATTTTTTTGATGGAATGAAAGTCGTCAATTTTTTTCCATTGTATTTCTAATCAATCGATTGTAAACCCTATGCGGAAGTATATTGTACAAAAAACCACATATTTCGAATAGCCCGTCGTGTATCTTAACTTCTGAGTACCGTCTGTTGCAGCTTTGAATATGGTCTTCGCCACCATAATCGGTGCAGAACTCTTTTCGTCTTTTTTATAAAGATTTTTTATTATTTTTTCGTAATAAGAACTATAGGCCTCATGTCCATTTTTGTATGAACCAACTATATATCACTTATGTGAAGTTATTAGTATTCGATTGAAAACAATTGAGTAATTATGAGATAAAAGGAAAATCAGGGGGAAGAACCCCCTTTTAATTGGATGAAAGGGTTTAATCGGACTTTCCTTTCTATTATCGAAAAGTCCTCTTCACGGCAGATTCAGATCCTTACGTTTCTGAAGGATGATCTCCTCCATCATATTGGCCGATTCGACCGCATTGCCGTTGATAAAGAGATAGCCTCCTGTCAGGGCCTTCATATCCTCGGTAAGTACCTTGACTATCAGATCGCTGCCGACAACGAATGGCGGAAGTCCCAGATGAAGTGGTAATCCAAGGGCCAGTCCGAATGCACCGTCTGCCAATGCCTGTTCCTCAAGCCATTGTGCTGCGGACAGCACGAGTGGGAGTTGCGGCAGATCTATGCCAATCGCTTCGGCGACCTCGGTGGCAACTATCTCCAGACGTCCGATGGCAAGACACGGGCCGAAGTTCAATACAGGGGGTATGCCGAGTTGTTTACATACTTCCTTGAGACCGGGGCCGGCTAATTCTGCAGCTTCAGGCATCATCAGGCCGCAATTTTCGATACCGCCGGATGAACATCCCGCGGTCAGGACCAATATGTCCTTTGCGATCAGTTCCTTGGTCATTGCGACCGTCAGCACATCGTGGCCGCTCGCCCTTAGATTGGAGCAGCCGACAACCCCAGCGAGTCCCTTGATCTTACCTGAGACTATCAGATCGATCAGCGGTTGCCATGAATCGCCCAGGAAAGCCTTCAATGAGACCTCACTGACTCCCGTCAAAGAATTATCATTGCCGTGGTCGGGAAGCAACTTCATCTGCACTTTGCCACGCCTGGCTTTGTAAGATGCTATCACTTCGTCGATGATCTCGTCAACTGCAGACACGCGCGTATCATAAGTGAACTCTTTAAGTTCAGCATTTGCCTTTTTCGCCACTGCGTCCACACAGATCTGTTTTATCATGAGTTCGTCACAGATAGGTTCGATCCCCGGAAGGGTGCAGTTGAACTCCGATATCACCGCATCTATGGCGCCTGTGGCCAATATCGGTTCACTGGTGAAATTGTTGCCTGCATGTCCGTTGAATATCTTTGTGCAGTGCACACCGCGGAGCTGCATATCCTGGCCCACACAGGTGCAACCTACGATCTTGAAACCTTTTGCTCCTGCATCCTTTGCCTTCTTTACGACATCGTCTTCGATCAGGCGGTCTTGGATGTATGAGAACCTTGAGTGCTGATGACCCGTGATCATGATATTTATGTAATCCGGATCGATCACACGCAACCCTACCGGCGCCATGCGAAGCTGAGGTTCACCGATGACCACATCATTCAGCAGGTTGGTCAGCGTTAGACCGTAGAGTCCTGTGGATATTCCCAGACGGAGAGTTTGGAACAGCATATGCACCGGATCGGAATTCAGATTCGTTGATGTCTTCACAACACCGGAAAACACTTCAGCTTTGGCTCCTCCCGGCAGTATGCCAAGTTCTTCCCAGCGTTTATAACGCGGAGCATACGCCATCTTCTTTGTGATCTCCATTATCTCATAATCGGGTTTATAGAGATCATTGAGAACCATATCGGCTACTTTGACAGCCTTGTCATAATCATCAGTACCCTCTATGTCGAACATGCGACAAAGACGGTACAATGTCTTTTTCCCTCTGATCTCACCCTTGTCGAGGGCTATGTTCTTCAGATTTATTGCAGCATTCTCAACTATGTGTATGTAACACCCGGAACCGGCTGCGATCGCACGCAAGAAGTTACGTGCCGCGATCACATCGGCTGTCGCACCGCAGACTCCCCTTGGAGAATCCTCGGTTATACGACATGGCCCGTTTGCACAAAGCCTGCAACAGATGCCGCGCAGGCCGAATTCACATTTCATGCTTTGTGTATCCATGCGATGAAACGCTGTGTCCACCGACAGATTCACAATAAAATTCTCAAGTTTCTTGTCTGCACTCGGGCAGATCTCACCACTAAACCATTTAGCCATTGTATGTCATCCTCTTTTTCCGTATATTGTCTGAATCACTGTTTTTAAAGTTTAACGGGCGTTATGTGCGCGTCGAGACCGAGGTCCTTCGCATCCATTCCCATTGCTATACCGTAAAGTTGAGACAGATGTATCACTGATAACGCGAATCCACTGTCTTTCTGTCCTGCATCAAATTGAAGATGACAGAACGGGCACACATCTACTATCATCTTGGCGCCGCTGTTCTCCATGATCTCCAAGTTCACTTTTGTGAACTTCAGAGCTGTATCTCCGAACTGTGATCTTAGGCCTCCGCCGGCACCGCAGCAGATGGGTTTCTCATTGCGGAGCATACTTTTAGCACCCACTGCCTCGACCAGTTCGTCCAGGATCTTCGGGTCCTCCGGATCATCGAGTTGTTTCAGTTTACTCGGTTTCAGGAAGTGACATCCGTAGAACGCTGCAACTTCATATTTGGCGGGTTTCTTTACCGCCCTTTTGATCTTATCGATACCGACTTCTTTGTACAGTACTTCAGCGAAATGTCTTACCTTCGTTTCGCCGCTATATTTTAATCCTATCTCCGAGAGGATCTCATTCACACTCTCCAGGAGTTCCTTGTTTTCATGCAACTCGTGAGCGGCATCGAACAATGAGCCGTAGCAGCCGTTGCATATCGTCATGATATCCAACCCCTCTTTCTCAGCGAGAGCGAGGTTCCTTGCTGCAGCAGCAATCCACGTCGTCTTACTGAATGATTTTATTACTCCGGGTGCGGGGCAGCAGCTTGCGCCTTTCAGATCGACCAATTCGACCTCTAACGCCTTGAATACTTCTCTTGTTGATTTTTCGATACCCGGGTATCTCAGGGGCGCGATGCATCCCGTGAAAAATGCATATTTTTTCATGGATTCACCAGCTCTCTGAATTTTGTCAAAGCAATTATTTTGTCAAAGTCTGCTTTCGCCGACGGATCATCCAACACCGTCGGGGGGTTCTCAGGAAGCTTTAGCTCCCTTCTAAGCGCTTTGATCTTGTCGTTGGTTTCTATCGTGTGACCGGTCCTTATTAAGCTCTCAGCCACCTTTTTATGATTTTCCTGCAATCTTCCGTCGGCAACTGCCATGTTTCTCAGCGCGATCATCACGTCGACAACCTGAACATTACATGGGCACCACTCCACACATGTGTAGCATGTGGTACATTGCCACAGGACGTCGTCATCCAACGCTTGATCTTCCCTCCCATTCTGACACGCTCTCATCAGATATGCGGTTTTCAAGGGGGTCGTAAATCTGGCGGACGGGCATTTTAGCGTGCACGTGCCACATTGGAAACATAACGAGGCGCTTGCACCGCCTTTGGATACTAATTCCTCTGTGAATTGGGACATATTTTCTTTCATGGAAAGGCACCATAAATAAAATGGAATCTTACGTATATAACTCCAATCTTTTTGTTGTTTATTGTGTTAATACGAAGATTTTATTAACTTGGATGGTTGCCCAGAGGATGTAGCTCTGGGTGTGTATTATAGTTGATTACCTGGATGATTAGATGAATCGGTCATAATAGATCCTTCCAATATCTGAAGTGGGAGCTTTTTTGAGGTTTCTTCCATAAAAGTTTTCGATAAGATGCCTACCAATTCAATTTTTTTGGAGAAATTTCTAGTGAGGCGTCGTCAGAAATGCTGGATAAAAGTGGTCCCCACCCCCTGATTTGAACAGGGGACCTGCTGATTTCAGCGGCTGTATCGGATCTCTCCGAGAACACTCTACAGTCAGCCGCTCTAGCCAGGCTGAGCTAGGTGGGGTAGTTCAGGATAAAGGATACGCTATTTAAATGTAATTGCAGACGATGATCATCCGTAGTATCCGAGATCCTCGTGTTCGTTCCTGTCCTCGAACTCTTTCACTTTGGCGGTGAATTCATCGATCTGTTCGGATTTTTCCTTGAGAGCTTGGACATCGATCTTGATCTTCAGTTTTTTACAAAGGACCTTCACAAGTGCCATGGCACTCTTGTGGTCAATGAAATACCCAGAGGTCTCTCCCATGAGGCATATCGAGGGTATTCCGTATATCTTTCCCATTCCAATCAATACACCGCTTGCCCCTATGATGCCGGCCTGCGGGTCCTCCGGAACGAACTGAACTCCGAATTTCGTATATTCTTCTTTGAGGGATAATTCAGAGACCGCACCTAACACGCGTGGCTTATCCACCATCGTCCCTGTTCCGTATCCTCCCAGGGTTATTATGCCGGAGATATCATATTCGAGACAGATGTCCAGGATCTCCCTGCATAACTCGAACTGACCTTCCTGGGTCGATCCCTGATAGTTTCCTCTGAGAAATATGATATCCCTTTTCTTGACGTTCTTTACAAACCAGAGTTCATTGGAGGCCATCTCTATGACGCTGTCCTTGTCAGGGATGACCTGCGGCAGAAAATGCTTGGAGTAGATGGACAGGAATTTGACTGCACCTACAGCCTCTGCGAGGAAATCTCCTGCGGTCTTGCCGACATTCCCTATCCCTGGAAGACACTCGATGAGAAGGGGTTTGTTCAAATCAGGTTTGGAATCATATTTTTTCAGACTTTCCATTTTCCTTTTCCTCCATCACGGATATGCGTCTGTATTCACCATAACGGTCGTCGGGTGAAAATCTTACGGGCACCGGGGTTGAAGTAGGTGAAGAACACGACTGGCAGAGATCATCCAGGGTGTATTTTCCACATTTAGTGCAGCGCCTGAGAAAGGATCTCATTTGCTCTCACGTTTCAATGAGGCTGTACCGCCCGCGGCAATAAGGTTGCTGACCGCGGTGGTGGAGACGATCTTCATGATCTCCTCCGCCTCCTTGTATTCGCTTGCAGTAACGACAATTCTGTATTTTGGGGATCCGACGGAAGTGATACTGGCTTTCGCCTCTCCGGCAGCTTCTAACCCCTCTGTAAGGGCTTTCTTGATGAGCTCAATACCATTCGGGGCGGAAGAGGTCATTTCCAGGATACCGTCGATCTGAACGTACGGTGGGGTGACGTTCTCTCTCGCCACCTCCATGAATGTATCGATCCAGTCTCCTGAGAAGTCCTCGATGAATTCCTCATAGGATGCAACAGCGGATTCAAAGGCGTTGTAGAGGGTTTCGTAAACCTCCAAAAGATCCTTTCCGAACATGTCGTAGGCATCGTCTACGGAGATCGCCATCCTCTCAGATATGATCTCGATGAGCTTCTCTGCCTTCTTCTCGTTCTTCCACTGCTGGATTTTCTCTCTTTTTTGGTGTTCATTAACTGATTTAAGGGAAAGATCAATGTGACCCTTCGATGAATCTACGCCCAAGACCTTACAAACGATCTTTTGCCCTTCCCTTATGAAATCTCTGATGTATTTTACCCAGCCGGTGGCAACATCCCTTACGTGGACGAACCCTTCTTTGTCGTTGTACTCATCGAGAGTGACGAAAGCACCGAAGCTCTTTACGCTGGTTACGGTGCAGACAACGAGGTCTCCGTTCTCGGGAAAGCCTTTGGCCCTTGACATCAGCCGACTACCTCTATGATCTCACCCTTTATGTCTCCGATGCCGCCTTTGGGCACCACAAGGGTTGAGCCACATACGTTGCAGATCACTTTGGTCGCTGCCTTTCTGAATACGATCTGCTCGTTCCCGCAGTCGGGACACTTGACTTTTATGAAATCTTCTGTCATGGGATCACTCCGTAAGTTCGAACTTCTTTGCCCTTATACATGTGGTCAGGTGTGCTTTCTTGCACGCTTCGCATCTGAATCTGATGTTGACCCTCTTTGTGGGCTTCTCTCTGTCTTTCGGCTTTGGCCTGGGGTATCCACCGTAACCTGAGGTTACCTCTCTGAATCTCCTCTGACCCCATTTGAGCTCACTGGCCTTCTTCTTCTTGACCCTTTCAACATCGTGGATGTTGTGTGCCTTGCAGAAGGGGCAGTATGTTTTGATAGTCCTGGGCATTTTCATTTTTATCACCTAAAGTGAATCGGAACGTGCTAATATCGAGGTTGTATTAAAACCTCTCCTCTATTATAAGGGTCACTTTTCCATCTTGGTCACTCTGCCATCCTGGTGGGATATCAGCACGACTGATGCGGTGTTGAGGAACAGACCGTTCTCGACTACGCCCGGAATGACGTCCAAACGTGATTCTAAGAAGAACGGTTTCTCAATCGAATCGAATTTGCAGTCATAGATGTAGTTCCCGCAGTCGGTCTTGAAGGTCTCGCCGTTCGTTTTCCTCAAGACAGCGACGCATCCCTGTTTCTCAAGGGCATACGCGGTCTTCGTGTGGCCGTAGGGGATCACCTCTACAGGCAGGGAACATTTGACGCCCAGTTTTTCAACGATCTTCGACTCATCGACTATGATCACTTCTTTCACTGTGGCGGCAGCGACTATTTTCTCTCTTAGCAATGCTCCCCCGAGTCCTTTTATCAGTTGGAGATCGGGATCCACTTCGTCCGCGCCGTCGATGGTGATATCGACATGATCAACATCACAAAGCGGGACCACTTTGAGCCCGACATTCTCTGCAAGGACCTCCGATGCTCTGGAGGTGGCCACACAGGTCACAGAATATCCTTCCTTGGAAAGTTCTCCGATCCTGTTAATGGCGTAGGCAGCGGTGGAGCCGGTACCCAAACCTATGACCATTCCGTCCTTCACGTAGTCATTGACTGCTTTCTCTGCAACGATCTTTTTCAGGGCGGATGGGTCATTCGAAGTCATTCTTGATCATCTCTATGACCTGCCCTATGATGTAGTCATTTATCTTCTTTCCCAGTTCCGGAGTGGCTTTCGTCGTATCCCCGACCATTCCCGAAGGGAATGAGACACTCGCATCCTCTAGTACCATACACCCTTTTCCCGCATATTTTCCCACAGGACGGAAGGACCTGACATTCTCCGGGCAGATGGCTAACATCCTTGCGGTCTCGGCAAGTCCTCCGTGTCCGTCTCGGATACCGCTCATCTCGGGAGCATGTTCTCCGATGTCACAGTCTGCGAAGAACATTACTTGTGCTTTCGTTTCGGAGACCATCTTTTTGCATGCTTCGGACACTGCGGTCATATGTCCCCCTCCTGCATGTCCGGTCATGACCACGAATTTTCTGATCCCTTGGTAATGAAGTGATGTCAGCATGTCATAAACGACCGCCCGCAGGGTATCGAAGGTGAGGTTCACTGTACCGGGGAGATTCTTGGTCGTAGAATGTAAAGCGAAATTCAGCGGAGGCACGATGAGTATGTTTTCAGAATTCTGTCGATGGAATCTGCGATGAATTCCGGTTGTACGGTGTCGGCGTTCAGGGTGAGGTGGGAGCCGTGTGCTTCAGTGGCACCTAAAATGAGGATAGCTACAGGGTCTTTTCTCACTGCTTCTTTGAATTCATCCGCGGTCATACGGTCCATTCGCATGGACCTAAATCTCAATGGAAGATTAAATAGTACGTAATCTCTCCGAATATCATGCGTTTGGCAGCACTCTATTCCGGAGGTAAGGATTCGGTCTTCGCGATGTATCTGGTACGTCAGATGGGTCATGAGGTTCCGTACGCGGTGAGCATGATCCCGGAGAAAGGAGAATCCTGGATATTCCATGTTCCAAATATGGAGGTTATTCCAAAGACCGTGGAAGCTGTCGGTGCGTTGGCAGTCACAGCATCGACCGACGGGACCGAGGAGGGGGATATGGAAGGACTGAGGGCAGCCCTTTCAGGCCTGGATGTGGAAGGAGTGGTGACCGGAGCAATATGGTCGGATTATCAGTGGGACAGGATCAACCGTATATGTGGGGATCTTGATCTGAAAGTGATATCACCGCTCTGGAGAAAGGATCAGGATCTTGTTTTGAACGAACTCATCGATTCCGGTATCGAGGCTCTCATCATCGGATGTTATGCAGAAGGGTTTGACGAATCGTGGCTCGGCAGACCTATCGATGCTAATACGGCATCGGAATTAAGAAAACTCAGAGAATCCAACGGCATAAGCGTCATCGGTGAGGGCGGTGAATATGAATCATTCGTTCTGAACTCACCGATGCACGATCACCCTCTGATCATAAGGAAATATGAGAAGGAGTGGGACCGGAACAGCGGTACGATGAAGATCACCGATGTCGGATGATCATCTGCTGTTCCTTTCTATGGCCTTCACGATATTGTTTATCTCGCGCTGGGGATCCTTCCACATTCCCGGTGTCCAGACACGGTGTATATGCCATCCTCTGGATTCCAGATATTTCTGTCTGTGGTAGTCCCTTTCCCTTGTGGACTCCGACATCTCGTAGATGTGGCTGTCGCACTCGATACCTAATATGAACTTATCATCCTGCTTTATGGCAAGGTCGATCTGATATCCGCCGATACCCACATCTTTCTCGACATTGTATCCTTTTCTCACCAAGGCACTGTAGACACGGTCGATCACTGGAGACTCACCGGTCACCGGCAACGAGGATTTCCATTTGTTGTCCCCGAATGAATTCAGGATGCTTGCCGCGAGATCTTTCTTGCCGTCGCTCACTGCTTCGGCGTATTTCAGGTATTTTTTCAGGATCTTGGGGCCGTCGTTCTTTGAATTCTCCACCTGCAGGTCATCCGGATCGAAGGAGGTCACGATGTAGATCTTCTTTTTCGCACGGCTGATGGCGACATTGAGACGGTTCTCCCCGCCGCGGTTGTTGAGCCATCCGAATCTCTGCATGAGCTTGCCCTCCCTGTTCTTCGCGTATCCGATAGAGAAGATGATCACGTCACGTTCGTCTCCCTGAACACTTTCGATGTTCTTCACGAACAGACCTACATCCTCTCCGTTATCGAACCTTGACATCTCCTTGTTGATGATCTTTCCGAATTCAGGGTCCTGGCTGATCTCGTCATCGATCAGATCGTTGATGAGGTCTCTCTGCGAAACGTTGAATGTAATGATACCCACGGTCTCGTTGGCGGTGCGGGTCTGGAAGAATTCCTTCAGAAGTTCCACGATCCTTCTGGCCTCTTTGACATTGGCTTTGCCTTCCCAGAGTCCGTTCACTTTATGCACCTCGATAGGAGGTTTCTCGGGTTGAGCTACGTTCGGTGAGACGTACAGCTTTCCGCCATAGAAGGCGTAGTTGGAGAAAGCGATCAATTCCTCGTACTTCGAACGATAGTGGAAGTTCAGCAGGATGTTGTCGTAACGCGACCTGGCAAGGTCCAGAAGGCTTTCTTCCTCAAGCACTGCGGATACTTCGTCTTCTTCATCGTCATATTCCTCTTCGTTCCCGAATTCCAGACGTCCGGATCCGAGACTCGAGGGGCGGAGCTGTTTGTGATCTCCGGCTATGACCACCTTCTTTGCACGGTAGATCGAGGGTACCCCTTTCTCCACATACATCTGAGAGGCCTCGTCGAATATGAGGAGGTCGAACAATCCCATCTCCAATGGCATGATCTCAGACACCACCTCAGGTGTCAAAAGCCATATCTTGACCCCTTTGAAAAGCTCGTAGCTGTAGCGGTTGATGAATTTTCCGAGACTCCATTTGCGTTTGTTCTCGATTATCCTTACTATGTCTCCGCGTCTCTTGGATTCGGTGATGAATCTGAGATTCTCCTGAAGGATCTCCTCCACCTTGTCGCGGGTGATGACCTTCTTTTCCTGGATCTTGCGATCCATGTCTGAGACGATGCTGTCGAAGTCCTGCATGTCCTGCAGTAAAGATTTGTTCTCGGCATCGAACTTCTGAAGATGGTGGTTCAAGACATATTTCAGGAGCATATCGTTGCATGCATCGAAAGATGATCCGGATTCTTTCGCGAGGGCTAAGAGGTCATGTCCGTATATGCGCTCACCCTCGTTGAGTTTATCGTAGACAGTGGTTCTTGAGGAATACAATTCATATTCGTCCAAGGCCTTCAGCATTGCTGTGGGATCGTCCAGAACTGTCTGCACAGTACGTTCGTTGAACGTGTTGAAATATTTGCCCAACATGGAGGTCGCTTCGCGATTCACTTTCCCTTTGGAGAACATCTTCGCGAGGAATCCTTTGCTCCTCCATTCTATCATCTGATTCTCTATGTTCATCAGATCGGCCTTCATCTCCCCTATGTTGTACTCGGAGAGGTTCGGTTTCATTTGGGTGAACCAGGGTATCCTCTCTACGCAACTGCAATATTCGTTGAAATTGCCCATCAGGACCTTGTCTCCGAATTTCCTGTTGAGCTCCTTTATCTCGTAATATTTGAGGGTCAGCATCTTTGCCGATATCGCATTCTTGATGAGCTTGTACTTCTCGTACTCGACCTTGTCCTCAAGGTCCAGCCATTTTTCCATTGCATACAGTTTGTACGGTTCTATACCGAAGTCGTTCACACTGTACATCTTATCCGCGATGTTGGAAAGTACCTCCACATCCTTGTCGATACTCTCCGACAATGGCATGAGATCGGACCCGGTCCTCGGATGACCGACCTCCATCATCCATGCCAGCTGCTGATAGAACGGGTCCTTGTTCGCCACATCGTCTATCATAAGACAGTATTTGGACAGATTCCCCAGTCTGGAATAAACGACGTCCAGTGCGGTCTTCTTCTCAGAGACCAACACGACCGTTTTCCCGTTGTTGATCGCTGATGTGATAAGGCCGGTGATGACCTGTGACTTTCCGGTTCCCGGAGGTCCCTGAACTACCAGTTCATCGCCTTTTTCCACCGCTGTTATGACGTTCTCCTGGGCGCTGTTGAGTGAATTGATGTATGTTATGCTTACCTCGGACGCTTCAAGCCCCTTCTCTCTGAGTGCGGGCAGCGAGAGCGGTCCGGGCATATCGGAATAGAAATCTCCTGTGTTCAGATCCTTTATGAGATCGGTCAGTATCCCGTTGATCTCTCCTTTGGCGAGCAGATCATCGAAATCTTTCTGGATGTAACTCGAGTAGGTGGGATATTTTCCTAAAACGATGTTGGGGACCATCTTCAGGTCTCCCGGAAGATATTTCGGGAATTCTCCCGACCTGTAGTCGATGAATGCGGTGGGCTGTTTGTATGAATGTTCGATCGACAATCCCTGTTCTTCGTAGAACGCAAGAAGGTTGCTTATGAAGGTCTCTCCGGCGTATTCGTCAATGACGTTGCCTTTTTCACTCATAGTTCCCTTTTTCCTCTTTCCGCTGAATTTGAGGAATGCGAGTATCAGCGAGTCGTTGTAGACGGCATCTCTGGAATCATCGAGTTTCAATGTTATGGTCTTGGAATCTTTCTCCAAGATCACCGGGAACAATGCAAGGGGGGCACGCACATCGAAATCCTCTCCCTGAAGTCTGCCTTCTACGAAGGGATATGCGATGTACAGGTCGTATTGACCCTTGTCCCTCATATCACGGCTGACCTCTCTGATGATCTCGTTGAGGTGCCTGTACCTCTTCACATCCTCCTGGCTTTTTGTGGAATCGCAGAGCTTGAGTATATTCTTCTTTCCGAACAGTAATCCCATCACATCCAAGCTGGGTATGGTCGTAAGGTCGAACGCGTTTTTGTTGTATATCTTGCCTTGGAATAAAAGGCGGTTGTTCCCGCTTATGTTGACAAGTTTCTTCTGCAGTTCCCTAAGGGTCTTGGCGACATCCCGGTCCATATTGGAGCCTTTCGCGGCGGTCATCGCGTATTTCTTCGTGACCGATAGGAAATCCTCGCCGTAAAGTTCCACGAATCTCTGTCCGACACCGCTTATCGCAGCAAAGTCCTCGACCTTGGTAGGTATGCGGCGGGTTATCTCGCTCAAAGCCTCGTCTGTGCACACGGTCGGAACTCTGCCGTTGGAATATGTTCTGTCTTCGCGCAGCCTGTCGCGAAGTTCCAATAGCTCAGAGTACAAGTCATCCTCAAGTCCCATACCTGCCGAAGAGCCTTACCCTAATTTATACCTCTCGGATGGTGCACAACGATTGATTAATAAGAGAAATCGCGAATGAACCTTCATGATCACTGTTGGAATGTCGAATGAGAAGTCTGTCTGGGTCGAGCTGAAGAACACTGCGGTAAGTATGGGTAGCGGAACACTTCCCGTGTTCGCGACTCCTGCTATGATCCTTTTAGCGGAACAGGCAGCATCAGAGTGCCTGATCCCGGAATTGCAGGACGGAGAAAGTTCTGTCGGGATACTTGTGAATATGAAACATACATCACCGTCTCTGGTCAGAGCGAAGGTGACCTGCAGGGCAGAGGTCAAAGAGGTGGACAGAGCCCGTGTTGTATTCGATGTCGTCGTCAGTGATGATCACGGAGTGATCGGAACAGGAGCACACGAGAGATTCATCATCAAAGCGGACAGATTCATGAGTAAGGCGGAAGAGAGGACGGCATCATCTGGCTGATCTGTCTTTGATGACGAACGATGCGACAAGTGCCGTCAGGGATATCAGGACACCCGTGATCATCGATAATGTGAACCCGTCAAGGAATATCTCCGAGGAGAGATCGGCGAATTCCACGTTCCCGGTACCCGATCCCAGAGTAAAGATCATTGCGAAAAGCGCCACACCGACCGTCGCTCCGATGTAGATCGATTCGTTCATGAGAGTGGAACCGATCTCGCGGCTCTCATCCGATACTTCTTCCACGATACGGCTTGCCATCGGACCGCCGCAGAACGCCCAGACGAAACCCATACACGTCAAGGTCAATATCAGAGGCAGCGTCATTCCCCTATCTGAGAACATTGCCATAGAGGCGAATGCGATCAGCATCATCACGCATGCGGTGACCGAGAACCACCTTCTTCCGGAGGCATCGGACCATTTGGAGATCGGGATGCAGAATATTAGGGTGATCACCGGAGGTATCAGAAGGAATGCGCCGCTGGTCGATGAGGAGAAGTTCATTGTGTTGTTCATGTAGAACGGGAGCAGATAGATCATTCCCATGTAGGCTACGTTGATCAGAAGAAAAGCGATGAACACAGCATCGAATCTTTTGTGGGTGAATACCCTGATGTTGAGGATCGGATGTCTTTTCTTCAACTCTGTGAGGATGAACGCTGTTATTGAAACAAGGAATATGGCGGTAGACACGAGCACTAACAGTTTATCCCCTCCGTAGGATGCCCTTTCCAATGCCAGTGCGCCGAACATGATGACCATGAAGAGCAACACTGCACCAGTCAGATCGATATCCTGTTTCGGTGTCTTCTCGTCGTTGGGTATGGCCTTGAAGAGCAACGGAAGAACAAGCAGACCCAGAGGTATGTTGATCAGGAATATCCAGTGCCATGAAAGGACATCGGTGATTATTCCTCCGAGAGCAGGGCCCGCGGCAAAACCTATCGATGACCCCAGTGTCAGAACGCCGAGGCCGAGGCCGAGACTTTGAGTGGGGAGATATCTGACGCAGATCATAGGCGTCGCGGCACCCATCATGGCCGCGCCGATACCCTGTATCGCTCTGAATACCAGCAACATCTGGAAATTATCAGATATACCGCACAGGAACGAACTGGCGGTGAAAACGATCAGACCGATGAAAAGTACCTTCTTGATGTTTCCGTTCTTCGCTATCCTGGCGAACGGGATCATTAGGCCGGCTATCATGATGAAATACACCACGGTGATCCAAGCGATGGTTCCCGTGTCGGTTCCGAAATCTTTTGCCAATACAGGGAGTGCGACGTTGACAATGCCGCCGTCCAGACCGTCCATCAAGGTAGCGAATGCGATGACAAAGAGCATCAATGTCACAGCTTTTTTTCCCTGAGGAATGTCGGTCATATTTCACAAGACCCTCTTTTTGTATTTACGACTGTCGATTATGGCAATATCCCGAGAAAGGAGGCTTTGTAAATGAGGACCGGGAGGATAAGGCAACCGGTCAACGGCATCCTGTCCGTATCCGCATCCATCGGTATCATCCCAACGAGAGTTGAGATTGCAAGGATCATGATGCCGAAGGGACCCGTAAGGAGAAGGACCAGCGTTGATATCAGAACGAGAACGACTCTGTTCAAGAGACGTGTGTTGACCTTCATCGAGAGGGAAACCATGACCCTTCCCGATCCGATGGTGATAAAGTATCCCAACGTGGTTGCGACCGCAACGCTCAACAGCATGATCAAAAAGCCCGGGGAACAGAAACCGGACAGACTGTCGCCTACGATCTCCTTGATCACAAGTACCGTTCCTGATCTTCCGCTTCCTGAGACGGATAATGTCACGATCGAGAATATCGCAGTCACGGTTCCGATGGATGCGACCATAGATATGAACCTTGAAGGATTTCTCTCAGGGGAGAACATTGAGGCTAACGACGCACCCGCTGTAGCAGTTATTCCTGGATACCATCCCGCGATAGCACCCATCAGGACCCCTTTGAGTCCGGGGATCACTCCTACCGGATCCGTTCCGTCGTCATACTGTTCCGGTATCTTCGCATTCTTTACGGAGTGCGGCAGAAAAGGCATGCCGAACAGACCAGTCAACAATGGGAACAGCAAGGTTCCTTCTCCCAGTATACCATTGCTCGGAATGTTCGCGTTCATGCAGAT
>JGI994J12354_10002447_pt1 | contig 18107 bp, 14 predicted proteins | sample IntmicLarv3ML3BL_FD_12354 | JGI IMG/M metagenome (IMG submission 12354)
GTGAGTGATGTGGCAAAAAGTATTCGAGCCGTAATGATAACAGTACCAAAGATTAATAAAGCGTTAGTGGCAAATGTTAAAGGGGCGGGGGAACTTTTAGGATTTGCCGATAGACAGTTGCTTTTACAAGACTATAACGAAAGTTTTTATTATCATACAATGTGTCAAAAGTTGGAATTAAGTAGTCGCAAAGTGGCATTGTTTAACATTGAAAAGGAAGCTGCGGCTTTTGGTGAATTAGATGTGAGAAAGCAAACTAAGCCGGCTTTGGTAGTGGTGAAGCGTGGAACGCAAATAAGATTAAGCGAGGATGCAATAAGTCGCGATGAAGAATTTTATGATTTTGCTAAATATTCACTTGGTGAAGATGCTTACTCTAGTGTATTTATTATTGGTAATGGGTTTGATAAGAGTTGGGCAAATAAGAGCATTCCCCTTTTGTGCCGTCATCAAAGACCAGTATTTTACGTCAATAATTTATATTGCAAAGGTGCTTGTTATGCCGCCAAAGAAAAGGTAGAGGATAAAGCTTTAAAAGAGTATTTATTTGCAGGCCCAGACCTTGTTAAAGTGAATATCGGCATGGACATAGTAAAATCGGGCATCTTGTCATATTATCCATTGATAGAAGCGGGTGTGAATTGGTATGAGGCATATTCAGAAGTTGAAATTCTTTTAAATGGGGTCGCGGAGTTAGTATTTACGACCAAGCGAATGGAAAATGGCGATAAAAACAGATGCGTAATGGCATTACCTAATTTGCCGAGTAGACCGCCAAAGGCAACTAGGCTAAGCGTTAAAATGGAGTTTGAGTCGGCAACGTGTTGCAATATTACCGTTACAGATTTAGGATTAGGTGAGTTTTATCAGGCCAGTGGATTGGTTTGGCAAGAAAAAATGATGTGTTAGGAGGAAGAGCAATGGGAAGCTATATATTGTGTCAACAAAATAAAACAACACAGGCCTACTATTTGGAAAGTATCAGTACCAATATTTTTTCAATAGAAGAACTTTGCTTTTTTCTTTATCACAACATCTATCTTTTAGATGATACGATTATCAACGACAAGCTATGTCATTGGATACAAAAAGATTTAGGACTTCGAGATTTAGGGACAAAGTTGTCCAAACAATTACAAGATGGGCTTGATGTTGAGATTTTTGTTTTGCCGATTTTTAAAGAAATTAATTATTTGTCGCATGAAGAATATAAAAATCTAGGATTACGCTTAGAGCAACTTGATGAGCAACCAGCGATTGTTAAGGAAAAGCTTAAAGGGGATTGCTTGGTTCGCTACGGCAAATACTTAAATGGTCTTAAGGTATACCAAAAAATCTTAGGAAAAGTCGATGAAACTAACCTAGGAGGGCAGTTTAAGGGAACCATCTATCACAATATGGGCTGTGCATATGCCAAGCTATTTCAGATGGAAGAAGCGATTCAGTGCCTTAAGACGGCGTGTGACTTATTGCATACCAAAGCGGCGATTAAAAGCTACCTAGGCATAATTTATATGACCCAGCCAGCCGAGGAGTTTACCAACGAGGCATTCAGACTTGGCGTTGATGATAATACCAAGGATGAAATTTTAAGTGAGTTAAAGACAAGTGCCAACGATGAAAATTCAAGTCTGTCGTATGATGAATTTCAAAAGGCTAAGGCTAAAAAGATGCAAGGCGATAGTGAGGGATATTATGAAGCGATGGACTTGTTGCTAGAAAAGATGACTAGGGAATATCATAATAATACAGGGTTTTAAGTAGATTAGGCATTTATATTGAGAGCAGAAGCACTGGACTTTACGGAGTCGAGTGCTTTTTCGTTCCGCGCAGGGCTTACGTGACTTTTATTAATGGTTTGCAATTATGTCTGCGTTTTGATAAAGTTATGTATACATCCTAATACGAATCACTCGGTTCGGGAATTCCAATATCACAAAATCAAAATAAAGTATCTTAGGTGTGGCATTTTTCAGCTTGACAAGGTGGGATATATCACACATAATAAAAGGAGGAAAATGGGATTTAATATTATAGTTTATGCAAAAGCTGATGGAACAGAACCCATCAACGAGTTTCTGTATTCATTAGATTATAAGATGCGTAAAAAAGTTATGCGTAGAATAAGAATGCTAGGATAGTATGGAAATGAATTAAGAGAACCAGATACGAAGTATTTAGGAGATGGCATTCTGGAACTGAGAATTCAGCAAGCTAATAACATCAGCAGAATACTGTACTTTTTTATGCGGGATGAGAATATAGTCTTAACAAATGGTTTTATAAAAAAGACACAGAAGACACCAGCTAAGGAAATAAGACGATGTAAGAAATATAGAAAAGATTACATCGCAAGAGCAAAGGAGGAACTATGAGAACATTTGAAGAATTGTTAGAAGAACATTTAGCTGACGAGGAGTTCAAAAAGGAATGGGATAAAGTAGGGGCGGAGGACGCAATTCAAGAAGCAATTATGGCGGCGAGGATAAATAGCAAAATGACGCAACGTGAACTAGCTGAAAAGGCCGGCATCAATCGTGCCGATATCAGCAAGATGGAAACGGGGAGTAGCAATCCGACCATAGAACAGCTTCAGAAATTGGCGTTCGGAATGGGCAAAAAGCTAGTCGTTAATTTTGTACCAATGGGAAAATAAAAATTCAAAAACGGTAGATATCCATTGCTGTGATAATGGTTGACAGTCAACTTCTATTATGATAACATGGTGATGTACTTTAGCACGGTACAGTAGTACCATAGCGCATTACAAGAGGAGAGGATTATTATGAAAAAGACACTTAGTATTTTATTAGTAGCGGTTATGATGACAGCGATGTTAGTTGGTTGCGGTAGCAAACCAGCAGAAGAAGCAACAACAGGGGAAACAACGGCAGAAGTAGTGACGGAAGAAGCAACAATAGAAGAAGCGGCGGAAGAAACCACAGAGGCAACAGAAGAAGTAGCAGAAGAAACAACAGAAGAAGTGGCAGAAGACGCAACAGAAGTGGCTGGTTCAGGACTAGTCACAGAAGGTAAATTTGTTGTGGGGTTTGATGCATCATACCCACCATATGGCTATATGGATGACAATGGTGAGTATACAGGCTTTGATATTGAGTTGGCACAAGCAATGGCTGACCTTAATGGTTGGGAGTTAGTCAAGACACCAATCGAGTGGGCTTCTAAGGATATGGAATTAGACTCAGGCTCAATTGACTGTGTTTGGAATGGCTTTACGATTAATAACCGTGAGGACCAGTATACATGGTCAGTGCCATATGTTGACAACAGTCAGGTGGTGCTTGTTTCAGAAGCTTCAGGGATTGAGACTCTTGCTGATTTAGCAGACAAGACCGTTGGCGTGCAAGCAGCATCAGCAGCATTAGAATTACTGCAAAACCCAAAGGGTCAAAAGGATTTAGGAGATACATTTAAGACGTTACAAGAATTCCCAGATTACAACAATGCTTTTGTTGAGCTACAAGCGGGTTCACTTGATGCGGTAGCGATGGATATTGGGGTAGCACTATACCAAATCAAATCAAGAGGCGAAGGATTCGCTCTTCTTGAAGAAGAATTAGCTTCTGAACAATATGGCGTTGGCTTCAAATTAGGCAATGAATTACTTCGTGATAGAATTAATGAAGGACTTCAAGAATTAGTGGACAATGGCACATTTGCAGAATTAGCTGAGAAATATGAATTGACAGATATGGTTTGTTTAGGCAACTAAATAAACATGAGTTTACTAGTGGCATGGAAAGTACGATTGCTTTCCATGCTATTATATGAATAAATAAATGTTCACGGAGGATACTATGCCATTTTCGGTAATGCTCGAACAACTTTCTGGAGGAATGCTAAAATCGGTAGGGATATTTATATTGACCCTACTTTTTTCGTTGCCGTTAGGATTGTTGGTTTCTTTTGGCAGAATGTCAAAGAACAAAATAGTTAGTACAATTATCAAAATATATATCTCAATTATGCGTGGAACACCATTGATGCTACAATTATTGGTGGTCTATTTTGGGCCATTCTATTTATTTGGTATGAATATTGGCGGCTCATATCGCTTTATCGCCATTGCGATAGGATTTTCACTTAATTATGCGGCTTATTATGCTGAGATTTATCGTTCAGGGATTGAGTCGATGCCCATCGGGCAATATGAGGCAGCGAAGATGCTTGGTTATTCTAAAGGGCAAACATTTATAAAGATTATTTTGCCACAGGTAATTAAGCGGATTTTGCCATCAATAACTAATGAGGTTATTACTTTGGTAAAGGATACATCGCTAGCATTTGCCCTAGCATATAGTGAGATGTTTAGTATTGCTAAGCAGATAGCAGCATCAAATACAACCTTCGTACCATTTGTTGTGGCGGCTTGTTTTTATTATGTATTCAATCTAATCGTGGCGCTTGTTATGGAACGTATCGAAAATAAATTGAATTACTACAGATAGAAGGGAGGCTCTGATGAATTTATTAGAAATGAAAAATATTAATAAAAAATTTGGCGATTTAGAAGTTATCAAAGATATTTCGCTAGCAGTCAAAGAAGGGGAAATCCTTTCGATAATTGGACCCTCTGGTTCTGGTAAATCAACACTATTACGTTGTGCGACGATGCTTGAGCGAATTAATGCTGGGGAAATTAGCTATATGGGTGAAAAAGCAGCATGGATGGAGGGTGAAACGCCAAACTATGTTACCGGTGAGCGTGCCAAAAAGGTTCACTCTTATTTTGGTTTGGTATTCCAAAACTTTAATTTATTTCCGCATTATTCGGTAATGGAAAATCTTACAGATGCGCCAATTCATATTCAAAAACGCAACAAAGCAGCGGTTTATGAAGAAGCGCGGGCATTATTAGCAAAGATGGGCTTAGAAGACAAGGAAGATGCATACCCATGTCAATTATCAGGCGGGCAATGTCAACGGGTGGCAATTGCTAGAGCATTGGCACTAAACCCGAAAATATTATTTTTTGACGAGCCGACTTCGGCACTAGACCCAGAACTTACTGGTGAGGTGCTAAAGGTTATCCGTTCACTGGCAGACCTTGATATTACGATGGTGATTGTTACGCATGAGATGGCTTTTGCGAAAGAGATTTCGGATCGTATTATTTTCATGGATGAGGGTGTGATAGCCTTAGAGGGGACACCAAGTGAGGTGTTTGCTTCCCAGCATGAAAGGATGAATGAATTTTTGGGTAAGTTTAATTAAGTATAGTAGTGATAATACAACAGATAAAATATAAAGATTATTTTATCTGTTGTATTTTTTGGGCAATATAAATATAGGAGTAGACATTAACGACCATTTCTTGTATGATAAATAAATGAGAAGTATCTAAGCTTCTTGAAGTTGCAAAATGCAACATTTCAAGCGTCAATCGACGCAAAATTACCATTAATTAACTTTAAAAAAGCAAAGGCATATATTGCTAATTGAATTCTATTGGTTTATACTATAATCAAGTATTGGACTTCTTTTGGCGTTGTTTTTGCAACAAAAAAAGGAGTAGGAAATGAAAGATACTAACAACAAGAAAAAGAGCAACGAAACGGTAGTAAGTAAGCAGCCGATATCAAGAACTAATGATTTGTTATTTAAAATGGTTTTTGGTGACGCTAAAAACAGTCATATTTTAATGGGATTTATCAATGATATTTTGGATTTGGGTGTAACGGATGTAAGCATTGAGAATAATGACATCATCAACATTTTTCGCGAAATAGACAAAGACCCTGAGATAAGACGGACACAAGTAGATGTCTTGGCAAGACTTGAAGATGGGAGTAGGGTAACCATTGAAATGCAGGTATTTCCACAGCGATTATTTAGAGAAAGAGCATTTTTCTATGTGGCGAGTATTTATATTTCCGATTATGGCAATCAAACTTTAGAGGGAAAAGACGCTGGGCATGGCAAGGGTGAGCGGAAATATTCAGCATTAAGACCAGTGTATAGCATTTGCATAATGGCAGAAAATGAATTTGCTGATGATAATCCAATTCATGAATTCAAACTGTATGATGCAGAAAATGAAATGTATTACCGAGGAAAATCAGGGCGAGAAGTTATAACGATGACGTTTTTGGAACTTAAAAAGTCATCAGGTGAGATAAAGAAAAACATTAAGGCGTGGTTTGATTATTTTAACGCCATTGACGTATCAAAAGATGCGCCAGAGTATATTCAAGAAGCTTATAAACTAGCAGATTATGAGAGATTGAGCGAAGAGGAGGCCAAGATGATAAGTGCAAGACAATGGGCAATAGACAAGGTATTAGCAGCAGAAGATTACTTTTGGTATGAAGGTTATGACGAAGGTAAGGCAGAGGGTGAAGCCAAATTACTAAAAACATTATTAGCTCGTGGTAAAACAATTCAAGAAATAGTGGAGTTTACAGGAATGAGTGAAGATGAGATAAAAACAATAGTAAAATAAGAAATCTAGCAACATGAAAAGGAAACTATTCCATATGAAGAGTCTGCTTGCAGGCTCTTTGTTTATTTAATAGAAAGAACACCTATTAAACGCCACTTTTTTGTGTTTTGTAACTTGATTTTAGAGGGGCAGTACGATATAATTTAAGGCGTGTTATGAGTGTTTTGTAACTCCGCAAATGAGATTACAAATGGAGGAATTAGTTCATGAAAAAATTAGAGCAGTTGTACGAAGGAAAAGCTAAAAGAGTGTATTTAACAGATGCCCCTGATGTTGTTATCGTGGATTACAAGGATGACGCAACAGCATTTAATGGCGAGAAAAAGGGAACTATCATGGGCAAGGGTGTGGTGAACAATCGCATGACTAACCATGTTTTTAAGTTATTCGAAAAAGAGGGTATTCCTACTCATTATGTAGAAGAGTTATCAGACCGTGAGACCGCGGTTAAAAAGGTCGAAATCGTACCACTTGAAGTAATAATTAGAAATGTTGCAGCGGGTAGTTTCTCAAAGCGAATGGGCGTTGAAGAAGGACGTGAATTACTTTGCCCGATTTTAGAATTTAGTTATAAGGATGATAGTCTTGGAGACCCATTTATCAATGATGATTATGCATTAGCACTAGGATTGGCAACCCAAGAAGAGATAGATACGATTAAAACATATACATATAAAATCAATGACATAATGAAAAAGTACTTCCTAGAGGCTGGGATGAAACTGATTGATTTCAAAGTCGAATTTGGTAAAATAGCCGATGGTACTATTATTTTAGCTGATGAGGTTTCGCCAGATACTTGTCGTTTGTGGGATGTTAACACTAATGAAAAACTTGATAAGGACCGCTTTAGACGAGACATGGGTAATGTTGAAGATGCTTACAACGAAGTTTTCAAACGTCTAGGATTGGCGTAATCGAAAAAGGAGAGCAAGATGAATTCTAAATACACGAACCCATTATCACAACGTTATGCGAGCAAAGAAATGCAGTATGTGTTTTCACCAGACATGAAATTTAGAACCTGGCGCAAATTATGGATTGCCTTAGCCGAGACCGAAAAAGAATTGGGTTTGCCCATTACCGATGAGCAGATTGATGAATTAAAAGAATACGCCGAAGATATTAACTATGCCGTAGCCGAAAAGCGTGAGAAAGAAGTGCGTCATGATGTTATGTCGCATGTCTATGCTTATGGCGTACAATGCCCAAAAGCCAAGGGGATTATCCATCTAGGAGCAACCTCTTGTTATGTTGGCGACAATACTGACATTATTGTGATGACTAAGGGATTAAAGATAATCAAGAAAAAGTTAGTTAATGTAATTGCTAAACTTGCCGATTTTGCTGAAGAATATAAGTCTTTGCCAACTTTGGGATTTACGCATTTTCAGCCAGCACAACCAACTACGGTTGGTAAACGGGCGACACTTTGGCTACAAGAATTTTTGCTTGATTTAGAAGATGTTAATTATGTGCTTGGTGGTATGAAGTTATTAGGTTCTAAGGGGACGACTGGAACACAAGCAAGCTTTGTCGAGCTATTTGATGGCGACAATGATAAAATTGAGCAGATTGACTCAATGATAGCAAAAAAGATGGGCTTTAATGAGTGTTATGCCGTGTCAGGGCAGACATATTCACGTAAGATAGACACAAGAGTATTGTATGTATTAGCGCAGATTGCTGCGAGCGCTCATAAGTTTTCCAATGATATTCGTCTATTACAGAACTTAAAAGAAGTAGAGGAGCCATTTGAAAAAAGCCAGATTGGTTCATCGGCGATGGCGTATAAACGTAATCCCATGCGAAGTGAACGGATTGCTTCACTGGCACGTTTTACGATTAGCGACTCTTTAAATCCGATATTAACATCGGCGACGCAGTGGTTTGAGAGGACGCTTGATGATTCGGCGAACAAACGATTGAGTGTTCCAGAAGGCTTCTTAAGTGTTGATGGGATTTTAGACCTTTGCCTAAATGTTGTTGATGGTCTCGTGGTTTATCCAAAAGTAATTGAAAAACGGCTAATGGCAGAATTACCATTTATGGCAACAGAAAATATTATGATGGATGCCGTTAAAGCTGGTGGCGATAGACAAGAAATGCATGAGCGCATTCGTGAGTTATCGATGGAAGCAGGACGCAATGTCAAAGTTGAGGGCAAGGACAATAATCTTTTAGAATTAATTGCTGCCGACCCAGCTTTTAATATGACTTTAGAGCAACTACAAGAGTCAATGGAGCCAAGCAAATACACGGGGCGTGCCAAAGAACAAGTTGAGGCATTTATTGCTGGGATAGTCAAGCCAATCCTAGAAGAAAACAAAAATTTGCTAGGAATGACAGCTAAGATTAATGTGTAGATATAAAAATTGTCATTGCAGACTTTAACTGCAATTGCATAAGCTAAGTAGATGGATACAGAACAAAAGCCGTCGGACGTTAGGGAAGTGGCGATAAGAAAACGGTCATTCTTCATTATACTCAGAATGACAGAGTTGTTTTCTTATGTCACCGCTCTCGTAGTCTGAGGGCTTTTGTTAATTGAAAAGATATTTGATGGATGTGGTAGAATATAAAAATCCAGAGGAGTCATATAATTTTATCTTAAAGCATATCCTTACCATAAAAAACAGAACTATTAATTCGAAATTGTCTAGGTGGACAACCGATATAACGCTTAAAAAAGCGGGAAAAGTAAAATTCATCACTAAAGCCAAGCTCAAAGGAAATCTCTTTTAGTGTCAAATCGGTCTTAAGTAAAAGGCTTTTCGCACGCTCTACAATACGCAGATTTATATATTCATTGAGCGTAATCCCCAAATCAGTTTTAAACTTTTTTCGCAGGGTATGCTTGTTCAGCCCTAGCGCCTCCGAAATGTAATCGAGTCCGAGTCCGAACTTGAAGTTTTCTTCAATCAAATCAAACACAGCCTTATACTGCGTATGTAGTGCAACCTCTCTGTATTCGATATTAGTATGCACGGCAAAAGCGGAAAGTATCTCAAATATTTTGGATTTAAAGAGCAGTTTCTCAAAAAAGTCATTAGACTGTGCCAGCTGTATTATTCTGAGAAGCTGTTCTTTTCCGATATCTATATGCATACAGTTTTGGATGTTCTCAAACAAATCATGGCCGGGGCTGTATTCCAACTGAAAATGCAGATAAAACTTCTCAAACAGACCGCCGTAAACATAATTATGCGTAGTATTCAGCGGAATTAGATAAATTTTATTGGATTCAAACACGGTTATATCGCTGGGGTCATTTGAGTTTTGGATAAAAGCGCCACCTTCCAGCACAAAATACAGACGATTGAAAGGTGATGTAATATTGCTTTTATTCCAACTAGGATCTCGCCAAAAATAGCCATGCTCGACAAGCTGAATGTCTAATGAATTGAAAGAAAGCTGAAAATTACTAAAATGTTCTGTACGCATATCAAATTCTCCATGTTTTACTGGTCTGTGGCTATGGTTATCTGCTGATTTTTAATTATAATTATACATAATAACCAATGAATTCGCAAGCGAAAAGAACTTTTGTGACGATTAGCTGGAAGGTATCAATAGTACATATTCCAATTGCATCAGAACATATACTTGCTGACCATTGACGTTACGGATTTTAATATTTTACTTAGGGAGGTAAAAAATGAAAGCGAAAAAAATTCTTGCAAGTCTGTTATGTATGATGATTTTAGTGACCAGCTTTTCAGCTTGCAACAACACGGATGCTCCAGCATCTGAAGGAGACACAAGTAACCAAAGCAGTGCAGTAACAGATGACGCCAACGAGCCTGACGATAGCACGGAGGCAGAGCCGACCGATGTTACCGATGAGTCGTATGAAATTTCTATCATGTCATGGCATGCAGAGGGCGGAGAAACAAAGTTCTTTGACGCAGTAAAATATGCGACAGATGCATATACAGCACTGCACCCAAACATTACATTTAAGTACATCATGCAACCTTATGACGGATATATGGAGCAACTAGACACACAGTTCATCTCCGAGAGCGCAGCAGATATTATTTATTTACAGCCACATATGACTCGTCAGTTCACAGACAGAGGCGCACTGTTGGGGCTCAATAAGTACATGAATGACAAAAGCCCGTATGCGGACACAGCTACATGGGTAGAATCATTTAGTGGTGGAGATGACAGTTTCCTTGGTTCAAAAACAACCAATGCAGCAGGTGAAATCATGTTTGTTCCGATGGATTCATCATCAGCATTTGCAATGGGTCAACCGTTCTTCTACAACAAAGACTTGTTTGAAGAAGCAGGCATCACAGAAACCCCTAATACTTTTGATGAGTTTTTAGAGGTTTTAGCAAAGCTACAAGAATCAGGTACGGTTCCACTTGCTGCTGACAAAGACAGATTTGTGTCATGGTCGCTAGGTATGATAGGTGAGCAGATGGGCGAGCGTTATATGGATCGATATTTTGACGACAAATATAACGGTTCAGATAAAAAAGAGCTTGAGCTTGATAAAATAGCAGTGGCACTTGCAAACGACGAAATTAAACCTGAAGATCAGATTGTAAAGGATATTATTTCTTTGTTCTACGATTATTCACAAAACTGGCAACCGGGTTGGACGGGAACATCGCTTGAAGAGGCTAACAAATTGTTCCTGATGCAAGAAGCAGCAATTATTCAAGACGGTTTCTGGCAGTATATCAATTATAAAGAACTTATCGGTGAAGATTTTGCATGGGACGTATTCTCAATTCCAGTTATTACAAAAGAGTATAGTGAATATGCAATGGAAGGCTTCCAAAAGCCTACAGGTTTGCAGGACACAGGCTATAGCTTAAACGGTGCGCTTGCTAACGATGAAGACCGTGCAAATGTTGTAATTGATTTCATGCGCTTTATGACAAGCATTGATATTCAGCAAGAATATGTTAAAATTGCTGTCACATTCTCACCGATAGATGGCGTAACACAACCAGAAGAACTACAGCCGTTCATCATGGATAATTCATTGGCAGTACATGAGCAACCTTTCAAAGCGTATTTTGTTGATTACAGTGATGTTTTGTGGACAGAAATGATTCAAGAATATGCTACAGGCAAGGTAGACCAGGAAACACTTTTGAAAAATGTAATTGCAAACTCGAAAGAAAAAGCCGTTGAAGACTGCGCTGACAAGTTAGATACTTTGCCAGAAGGCATTGCAGACGCCGAAGCAGAGCTTGAGGAACTTAAAGCGGAAAACGCAAGTGCGCTTGTGATTGCATCTAAAGAAAAATCTATTGAGCTTCTTAAACTAAAGCTAGAAATGTATGAGCAATACATCAAATAAGCAATGGCAAATGATTTAAAACAAGATTAAGACTGGTATTCCCTCCTTGCCTGTAGCAAGGAGGGAATACAAATATAGCGCGAAAAGTCTGAAATCCTGCCAACACGCACGGTCGGAATGATTACTTCAAGAAGGAGGCGAACACAAATGACAAAAACTGTAAGGGGAAGAACCGTGAAGCGGAAGAATTACAAATCAGCGATTATCGGGATTAGCTTTATTATCCCCGCTTTGTTTTTCAACCTGCTTTTCGATTGGTATCCCATGTTGCAGGGTGTTATAATGTCGTTTTATAGATGGGACGGATTTCGTACACCTAGGTTTATCGGAGTGGACAACTTTATAAAATTAATCGGGGACCAGTATTTTTGGGTATCCATGGAAAACATGCTGTTCTTTTTCACATTTAATGTGATTTTAATGCTACCAGCGATTATTACTAGCGTTGTACTGTTTCGCATTCGTAGCAAGAAAACACAGTATCTTTACCGTGTGCTGTTTTGTATCCCAATGGTAGTGCAGTTTATCGTAGTGCTGTTGATTTGGCAGTTTATGTACAATCCGCAGTATGGTTTTTTCAACCAATTGCTGGAGATTTTAGGTCTGGGAGACTTCAAGCAGACATGGTTAGGTGACGAAAATCTTGCCCGATGGTGTATTTTGTTCATTAATTTCCCATGGGTTCAGTCTAATGCGCTGCTAATTTATTTGGGTGGACTGCAAAGTGTTGACGGCTCAATTTGGGAGGCGGCGGATTTGGATGGAGTTAACCCGCTACAAAAGTTCTTATATCTGGAATTTCCGTTAATTCGAGGACAGTTCAAGTTAAATTTGATAGGGGCATTTACAGGCGGAATTACGGGATATACGTTGCAATTGATTTTGACAGGAGGAGGTCCCGGATTTGAAACGCTGGTTCCGGGATTACATATGTACAAACAGGCATTTGAGGGAAAATATTACGGTTATGCGGCGGCGATTGCGCTGGCATTGTTTGCACTTAGTGCGGTTGTCACGTTCTTATCCATGCGCTTCTTGAAAAGTGAGGAAGACTAATGAAAACTAAAATGAGAAAGAGAAATAGTAAGGCGTCGGAATTTTTCAAACATTTCTATATTCTGTGTGTTTTAGTAGCGATATTTTTTCCGTTTTTCATTATGATTTTGTTATCATTTAAGGACAAAAAGCAGGTTGTGTTTGACTTTTTCTCACTTTCGGGGCCATATCACCCAGAAAACTATGTAACGGCGTTTACTTACATGAGACCGTATTTCGTAAACACTATCATCATGGCGATAGGAACTGCGGTGTTGAGTATTGTGCTGGCAACACTTGCGGGGTATTCGTTCGGAAAGCTGAAATTTCCGTTGAGCAAGATTTTTTACGGGGTGATTTTTTCTAAGATGTTGTTGCCAGGAGTTATGAATCTCATACCATCGTTCATACTGGCGAAAGATTTGGGGATATTGAATACATATTGGGCGGTAATATTATTTGGCGCAGGTGTCAACATGCCGTTTTGGGTATTTGTCATGACGGTATTTGTAAGAGGAATGCCAACGGCATTGTTTGAGTCCATGCGATTGGATGGTGCAAGTGAGCTTCAGATATATCGCTGGTTGGCGCTACCAATGTTAAAGCCGATGATAGCGTTAATGGGAATGAATATTTTTCTTGCAGTATGGAATGATTACATCTGGCCACTTGTCACGATTTCAACTCAGGAATTGCGACCGTTGAGTGTAGGAATTGCGATGATGGCTACGACATATCCACAAGAGACGGGGATGTTAATGGCTGGGTATGTACTATCCAGTATTCCATTATTAATTCTATTCGTCTTCGCAATGAAGCAATTTGTAGAAGGCCTGAGCGCAGGCTCGATAAAACTATAATAGATATTCAGGAGGATGGAATGCCAAACATTATCATTACATTTAAAAATATGGAAGAGCAGACATTCCTAAAAACCGAGTTTATACGTCTGTCAAATCTTGTTTTCAAAGATGATTTTCAGATGCAAACGAATTTTGCGATTGATGAGTCACTTTCACAGGAAATCTGTATAAGTTCTTCCAATCGCCAAGTTCAAATTAGCGGTGGCGATTTGTCATCTCTAGTTGCTGGAATGTATAGCTTTTTCGAGCATTGTGGCATTCATTTTGGATTTTCCGGTGAAATTGTATATGGAAAAAATCAGCTGAGTTCACTTCCGAACATAGAATTTTCGCATACGCCGTCGGTCAAAAATCGTGGCATACGCATGCATTTGAATTTTGTTCAAGACCAAAGCTTTTTCACGGAGCAGGACTTTAAAAGCTTTATCGACAACATCATATCCATGAAGATGAACTATCTGATGTTTCATATGTACAATGGGCAGGAGTGGTTTCCGTTTACATATAAGGGACTCAAACATCTGGATTTGGAACTGGGTAATCTCAGAAAGAAACCGCTTCCAGCGGACATGATAGGTCGAGAGAAAATCAAGACGAAAGATTTCTGGTATCCTAAGGAATTTGAAAATATTACAGATACAGAAGAGCTACTACGGGCGGTCTGGCAGCGCTATCTTACAATGATGGACTATGCCAAGGAACGAGGCATGAAGCTTTCGGCATCTTTTGAGCCGGAGGTCGTTTCTGATGAGTTTGAATCATTGATTTTGTCTTTGTCTAACACCGAAGATGAAACAATCAAGAAAGAATATAATTTGAAAAATGACTGGCAAGAGGGTTGGTCAGGCAAGAAGGTTCTTGAGGTTGATACCCGAAATCCTATTTTGATAGATATTGCCGTAGAGCGGGTTTTGCAAATGCATGAAGCATATCCGCGGTTGGACGAAATTCAGTTGATGTCGCGAGAAGGCACAAACTACCAGGCGGATTGCGAAGAAGAATATCTTGCGGAGTTAAAGCGTTTGGAAAAATCGTTAGGGATTGTCTTTGCTGAAGACTTGCTAGAGCAATTGCGAGAAGTTGCCACGCATGACGGTGCATATAACCCGAAAGCATATCCTTACTGGACGGTTCTGCCCGGTGATAATTATTTTTCATCATTCGTTGGAGCTATGCGGTATTTCGAATTTGTGCGGGCGGTTCTCGTAGACGAACGGTTACAAGAAATTCGGGAAAAAGGCGTTGCATTGGTAGTGGGACTTTATTCACCAAACCCCGAAGCGATACGGAGAATTTGTCGCTATGCCGGGGAAGTGCTTCCCAAAGAGCTTGTCGCAAGATTTGATATTTTAGGAGACTATGGTGCACTTGACATATGCAATCAGATGGATGTTTGGCAACCGACAATTGATGCAAAAGGCGGTGATGTGGGCGTGATTTCATGGTTGGAATTTGACGGCACGATGTCACTAGGTCAAAGCTGGACGAAATCTATTTATGATAATGTGAAAAAAGCTTATGACGGGGGGCTTGATACGGTATACTTCAACCATTGGAGAGTGCGCTCGTTAGAGCAGAATGCCAAGATTGCAGCGGTGTCGTGCTTTGATGTTGCGAGGGGATATGACAGTATCATTTCGGAATATACAAATGATTTGTATGGAAGCGTAAATGAGCCGTTTTCTCGTAGAATTTATGATTTGTTTGAACAGGCAACCATTTTTTGCAAACAACATCATTATAATATCGGATTTACGAATGACTGGGTATATGAACATGCAACCGATACGCCGGGCTATGCGTGGGAAGATTTGAAAAAGCTTACTGGAATGTATGAAGATTTGACGCATGATTTTGATACGCTTGGCATGCTATCGGAGCCTCAGGGTGTGGAGACAGCGAGATACTTTAGAGATATTTGTAAAGTCAGTGCGCTCCATTTGATGATGGTGTATCATTTGCAAAGTGCTAAACTGCCACTTGTGGGGTATGCTTGCTGGCCTATTGATGCAACATCTAATTGGCCGGCTGTGGATATTATGAAAGAAGTTGTGTACAATAGCCGTTTGGCATTGGAGTATGCTTATCAGTATATGCGTATTTATGCGTCGCATGTCGTAACGAGTGATGAACAAGGTTGTCTTGCGCATCATCAAAGCGGGACGGTTGAGGTGTTAGAGATGCATTTGAAGCGTGTGGAGGAAGTTTTTGATGCGGCCATTCGGGATTATGTGGCAGAGACAATACACTAAAAGGTATGGCGCAACGCAAAAGATACGAAAAACTTAGCAAAGCTTGCGAGGCGTGGCATGCCACGGTCTTGAGGAGGATAACAAATTTATGAACACCATAAACAAATATCCGATATACACAAATAAAGCTTCCGAAGTCGCTTTTTTGATAGGCGGAATTGGTACAGGCACATATTCGGTAACCGCTACAGGGGCGCTAACTGACTTTGAATGGTGGAACCGACCTGGCAAAGGCAATAAAGTTCCCTACTCATTTTTCAGCCTGTGGTATAAGCAAGAAAATGGAAAAAGTGGCGCAAAAATATTGGAGGCAAGATACAACGAACCACACAGCAAGCCACTAGGCTATTCGGTAGGACAAGTCGCTGGTTTACCAAGATTTCAGAAATCGACGTTTTCAGCACAGTATCCCTTTGCGGCTATTGAGCTAAAAGATGAAACAGTCCCGCTGAAAGTGGAGATGGAGACCTTCAACCCATTTGTTCCTCTGGACGCAGACGCTTCTGGAATTCCAGGCGGAATCATTCGTTATACTTTGACGAACACATCGAATTCGTCTATAGAAACTGCTGTATGCGGTTCAATGACAAACGTTGCGGGACTGAAAAACTTCGAGCGAGAAACATGGGATAATATCAATTTTTCAGACTACGGAGTTTCAGAATATATTGACGAAAATGGATTACAGGGGCTGAACTATTACTGCGCAAACTTGCAAGAGACTCATCTGCATAAGGGCAGTCTATGCCTCTTAACAAACGAGTCAAACGTAAGCTATAAAACAGAATGGCTCCGCCGTGGCAACTGGGACGGACTGCGAGACTTCTGGGACGATTTCAGCGATGACGGCGTACTTGAAAAAGAAAGCGTATATGTTGCGGAAAACCTCGGATATGTTCGTGAGATGAAAACCGGCTCATTGTCGGCAAAGAAAACTTTACAGCCAGGAGAAAGCCATACATTCCAGTTTTATCTATGCTGGAGTTTTCCCAACAGAATGGACAACTGGGAATATGATGCCTGTGACTGTGGACACTGCGAAGACCACAGCGTGAGAAATTATTATGCAACAGCCTTTCCGACAGCCTTAACGGCGGCACAATATCTTTTTGCGAATTGTAACAGTTTGGAACAGCGTAGTCGCAGTTTTACTGACGCATTTTATAAGTCGACATTACCGATAGAAGTCATAGAATCTGTGGCGAACAACATCACAACTTTGCGCAGTACGGTTTGTATGCGATTGGAAAACGGAAACTTCATAGCATGGGAAGGTGCCTTTGCAGGAGAAGGCTGTTGTGAAGGCAGTTGCACTCATGTATGGAACTATGCGCAAACAGTGGCCTTTTTGTTCCCCGAACTTGAAAAAACGATGCGCAAAGTAGAATTTGAACTAGAAACAGATAAAGAGGGACGCATGGCGTTTCGTACACGTCAAGTATTCGGTAAGCCCAAATGGGACTATCACCCAGCGGCGGACGGACAGATGGGCTGTGTCATTCGGCTGTATCGTGACTGGAAAATGACAGGTGATGATGAATTTTTGCGCTCACTTTGGCAATATGCAAAAAAAAGCATTGCGTATGCTCTGAATTATTGGGACACAAACGCTGACAACGTGCTTGACGCAGAACAGCACAATACCTATGATATAGAATTTTATGGGGAGAGTTCTCTGACGAACTCAATGTTTTACACTGCCTTAACCTGTGCGGTAGAGATTGAAAACTATTTCGGCAATCCCAAGGAAGCAGAGTATTACGCAGAGATTTTAAAAAGTGGCGTTAAGGAAATGGATAAAATACTATGGAATGGGGAGTATTATATTCAAAACACCAAAAATCCAAACAAATACTTGTATCAGTACGGCCAGGGCTGTCTGTCCGACCAAGTGCTAGGAGAACTGTTTTGCCATATGAACAATCTGCCCCACGCTTTGCCAAAAGAGCATGTAAAGAGTGCGATACACTCCGTATATAAGTACAATTTTATTCAAAACCTAGAAGAATATCACAGCACACAACGAGCCTATGCGTTGAATGACGAAGCAGGATTGGTATTGTGCACATGGCCAAACGGTGGCAGACCGAAACTGCCGTTTATATATAGTGACGAGGTGTGGGCAGGCGTTGAATATCAGGTTGCGGCACACTTGATTTACGAGGGCT
>JGI994J12354_10002448_pt1 | contig 18100 bp, 11 predicted proteins | sample IntmicLarv3ML3BL_FD_12354 | JGI IMG/M metagenome (IMG submission 12354)
TCCGCTAANCTAATGCCCTTTCGAGCAAAGGCTTCCTTTTGGGGTTTTCACAACGCTGGGTAAGCTGATATTAGCAACCCCTCCCGCGTTAAAGTGTCCATGTCCCCATAAAAGCCCAAAGCTCTCTCTTTCCCAAAACAAACCCCGCACGGCAGGGTCAAAAAATATCAAAAGTGGTATCATGCTATTAAAGGCAACAACTTAGCGTATTAGCGGAAATAAAATATGGCCTGTTCGACGTATGACACACTTTCCCTTTTGATACGATTTTTTGCGCGAAAATCACGTCTTTTGGTTCTTTTTCAAAGAACTTGATCTTTTTCCAATTTTGCATCAAAGCAAAATTGGGCTGGCGCAGCTGGAAAGCTGCCTGTTCGAGAGCGCCGGCGCAGCCGGAAAGGTTCCGCTAAAACAAAGCGACTATTTCCTCCGCCATCTCGTTCGCTGTTTTTCCGTCGGCCTCGATAAAAGCTGCACCAGGAACAGCCGAAAACCACGTTATCTGCCGCTTGGCATACCTGCGCGTCTGCTGTTTCAGCCTGTCCAACGCCTGCTCCGGCGTACATTTCCCCGCAAAATACGGCGCAAGCTCCTTATGGCCTATGGCCTGCGAAAAGGTTCCGCTCGGGCTGCCCAGCGCTTCGCGCGCCTCCTGCACGAGCCCGTTTTCGGCCATATTGTCAACGCGGCGGTTTATGCGGCCGTACAAAGTCCCGCGGTCGCTGTACCTCAACACAGTATACAGCGTGTGATAGGGCGTTGGCACCCCGCGCGACCATTCAATATTTTGCGCGGCCGTGCGCCCCGTCATTTCATAAACGGCAAGCGCCCGTATCATGCGGCCAAGATTGGCGCTGTCGATAGCGGCGGCCTGCTGCGGATCGCGCTCGCCCAGCATGTCATGCAGCACATGGCTGCCCTGCTCTCGCGCAATCTGCTGATATTGTTCCCGCAAGCGGTGGTATTCCTGCGTATCCTGCTCGCAAAACCGCAGGTTTTCAACCACGGCCTTGATATAAAGCCCCGTGCCACCCACCAATATGGGCAGCCGGCCGCGGCTGTGTATGTCTTTTATGGCCGCGTGAGCCAAAGCGGCATATTCGGCAACAGAAAACTGCCTGTCTCGTTCGATAATATCCAGCAGGTGATGGGGCACGCCGCCCTTTTCTTCGGGCGTTGGCTTGGCCGTTGCTATGGGAAAGCCCTTGTAAACCTGCATAGAATCGGCCGACACAATCTCGCCGCCCAATAGCTGCGCGGCACGCACGCCAACCGCCGTTTTGCCCGAGGCCGTCGGCCCGCCGATAACCAGCAGGGGTATTTTATTTTTGGGTATGTTCCTCATTTATATCCGCCCAAACTGCTTGTCAAGCTGCGCGCGCGAAAGCCGGTAGGCCACGGGGCGGCCATGCGGACAATAGCGCACACCGTCCTCTTTAAAGGGCGCGATTTGTTTTAACAAGGCCAAAAGCTCGGCCGGGGAGGATTTGTCGCCTGCCTTTATGGCGGCGCGGCAGGCTATCGAATGATATAGCCATTCAGCCTTTTTCGTGCTGCCCTTTGTGCCGCCGAGCAAATTTCCGGCTATCTCGTCCAGCATCGATTTTATATCCTGCCCGCACAGCGGTGCAGGTACGGCCTGCACAATAACCGAGCTCATGCCGAAATCCTCTATGCAAAAGCCCGCTTCATTCAGCTCGCCGGCATTCTCAAGCAGCGCGGCATATTCCTCGTGCGGCAGCCGCACGGTTTGCGGCGAAAGCAGCATTTGGCTTTCCATAGGTCTGTCCTTTATCTGCTCGTAAATCATGCGCTCGTGCGCGGCGTGCTTGTCGATTATCCAGATATCATTCTCATATTCGGCGATGATATATGTGGAAAAGCCCTCGCCTATCAGCCGCGGCACGGGAGGCAATGGCACGGGAGGCAATGGCACGGGAGGCAATGGCACGGGAGGCAATGGCACGGGGTCCGATTCATCGGCCGCCAACAAATAGTCCTGCGCGGCAGGCTCACATGGCACGGCAATATCCGCCCTGTTTGTATCTGTAGTGCCGGGGCTGGGAACCGCAAGCGGAACAACAGGCATACTGCGCTCATAAAACGGGGCACTTTCCTGAAACATTCCGGCGCTGAGAGTGCCGGAAGCACCGCCAAATACAGCCTCGGGATTAACATCGAGGCCAACACCGGTTTTTTTGCCGTCATCAACATAAACATCAACAGGAAAGGCTTTAGGCGGCTGTGTATATCTGGTTGGGGGGCTATTGGCCGGAACGAAGGTGTCCATTGCCTGCCCCGCAGAAAACACAGACTGCGCGGGGGCCAACGGTGCGGGGGCCATTGGCACAGCAGCCGAAACGGCGGGCTCTTCGTCTATGTGCAGCTCGCCCGTGCTGTCGCCCTTTGTAAGAGCGGTGCGCACGGCATAATAGACAGCCGAAAAAACCGGGCGGTCGTTGTCAAACCGCACCTGCGTTTTGGAAGGATGCACATTTATGTCCACACTGTCGGCCGCCAGATCAATATGCAGCACACAGCCGGCGTATCTGCCCGTCATGTGCGATTTTTTAAAGCTCTCGTCCACGGCCGCCGTGAAGGTTGTCGATTTCATATACCGCTTATTCAAAAAGAAATACTGCCCGTTTCTGTTGGGGCGGCCCGCGGCCGGTGCTGTTACAAACCCGCTCACCCGTACACCGTCGCAGGTGTAGTCAACGGGCAACAGTCCCTCTAAAAAATCCCGTCCCAGCACGCTGAGCACGGCCGATTCTAGCTTGCCGTCGCCCGCCGTGTTCATGGCTTGCTTGCCGTCTCGTATAAACTTAAAGGCCACCTCAGGGTGGGAAAGCGCCAGCCTGTCCACAACGGCAGCCACGGCCGCCCCCTCGGAGGCGTCTTTTTTCAAAAACTTCTGCCGTGCGGGCACATTATAAAACAAATCGCTGACGGTTATAGTGGTTCCCTCAGGGCAGCCCGAGGGCTCAATCTCGCCGCCAATGCCGCCCGCTATGGCGTATTCGGTGCCCTCTATAGCGCCTCTTTGGCAGGTAAAAATTTTAACGCGGGCAACAGCCGCAACAGAGCACAGCGCCTCGCCCCTAAACCCCAAAGTTAAAATCCCATCAAGATCCTCTTTGGTGCGCACCTTGCTTGTGGCATGGCGCAAAAAAGCGCGCGGCACATCCTCGGCCGCCATTCCGCAGCCGTCGTCACCCACGCGCATATATGTAACACCGCCGTTTTTTATCTCAACAGTTATGGCCGAAGCGCCCGAATCTATGGAGTTTTCCACAAGCTCCTTAATAACCGAGGCCGGCCGCTCGACCACCTCGCCGGCCGCGATAAGCTCGGCTACCTGCCTGTCCAGTACGTTGATAACAGCCATTTTCTCTCCGTTCTTCTGTTTTGTGTGTTTTATTGTTTTCTTGCTTTAATTACAAATGTTACCGGCAGCACGCGGGCCTTTTTCGCAAAATCGTTATTATCATCGCATGATGATATGATTTCAGCGTCCGAGCGTTCAACCATTTGTTCAATGAAAAAGCCGGCGCCCGCCAGCGCATTGATATATGTTGACAGCATGCGGTCCGACATTGTTAGGGTGTTTTCACCGAGTGAAACCGAATACCAGGATTCGTCAAAATAAGATTTTTTGAAAACAAACGAGCCGTTTTCCGCGGCAATGCATTTGTGTATGGGGTGAGACCAGCTGAAAATAAATTCGCCGCCTTTTTTAAGATAAGAGGCTATCCGGCCAAAGGTGGCTTCCAAATCGGTGGTCCAGCCTATGGCATAAACCGAATAAACAACATCAAAATAATTTTTGGGTATGCCGCATTCGTCCTCCATGGGGGCACAGATGAATTTTGCTGAAAGCCCGCATTCTGCCAAGCATTGTTTTGCCTTTTCAATTTGCTGTTCAGATATATCCAGCCCCCATAGCCCGGCCGCTCCGCGCTTTCCCGCATATTTCAGGGACTGCCCGCAGCCGCAGCCTATTTCTAGCACGGTTTTGCCCGAAAGTTCACCCAAAAGGCTGCAGGCTTCCTCTGTGATAAACGCCCCGTAAAAGGGGAGCGCGGTCGCCCCTAAAAGCTCGGTTCCTTTTGTGTCCCAAAACAGGCGGTTTGTTTTGTGGGCCGCCTGCTTATCCGGCTCGGCTGAAATTGTGCGTCCGGCTTCGCCGGCACCGATAATGCTTGTTTTGCAGTCAGAGTTGCTTTCCATTGAATCTCCTTTGAAAAATAAAAGACTATATCTTCTTTGCTTCTGAAATCAGCCTGTGCAGCTCGTTGAGCGCTTCTATGGGCGTAAGCGTATCCACATCGAGGCTTTTCAGCCCCGCGATAAGCTCGGCGCTCTGCCCGGCCGACAGCGATTGCTGCATTTCCTCGGGCTCGGATGGGCGCGCGCCCGTTCGCGGCGCCGAAGGCACGGTGTTTTGCTCCAGCGCTGACAAAATATTCTTGGCGCGGCTTATCACGGTATCGGGCACGCCGGCCAGCTTGGCAACCTCTATGCCATAGCTATCGTCGGCTCCGCCGCGCACTATGCGGCGCAAAAAGGTGATATCATCCCCGCGTTTTTTAACGGCAATGTTATAGTTTTTAACGCCCTCCAGAAGCTTTTCGAGCTCGGTAAGCTCGTGATAATGGGTGGCAAAAAGGGTTCGTGCGCCCAGCTTTTTGCTGTCTGTCACATGCTCGAGCACGGCCCGCGCAATAGACATGCCGTCAAACGTTGAGGTTCCGCGGCCTATTTCGTCCAGAATTATAAGGCTCTTAACCGTGGCGTTTTTCAGTATGGTGGCAACCTCGTTCATCTCCACGATAAAGGTGGACTGTCCGCCGGCAATATCATCCGATGCGCCCACGCGCGTGAATATAGCGTCCACAACGCCGATATGCGCCTTTTTGGCCGGCACAAAGCCGCCCATCTGCGCCATAAGCACGATAAGCGCGACCTGCCGCATATATGTGGATTTGCCGGCCATGTTGGGCCCTGTTATTATGGCTGTGCGGTTTTCATTGTTGTCGAGCAGCGTGTCATTGGGCACAAAGGGCAGGGGCAGCAGATTTTCGATAACGGCGTGCCGCCCGGATTCTATGGTTATCACTCCGTCCGACGCTATATCGGGCTGGCAGTATCCGTTGTTTGACGCAATGTCGCCCAGCGAATGCAGCGCGTCTATCTGCGCAACGGCCGAAGCCGTGCGCTGTATTCTGTGCAAATCGTTGCCTATCTGGCGGCGCAGATTTTCAAATATTTCATATTCCAGCGCGGTAACACGGTCTTTAGCGCCCAGAATGCGCCCCTCGAGATTTTTTATCTCATCGGTAATATACCGCTCGCAGCCGGCCAGCGTCTGCTTGCGTATGTAACGGTCCGGAACGAGGTGTTTAAGGCTGTTTGTAACCTCGATATAGTAGCCAAACACCTTGTTGAAACCTATTTTCAGCGTTTTAATTCCTGTGGCTTTGCGCTCGGAGGCCTGAATGTCGGCTATTATATCGGTGCCGCCGTTCATGTCACCCCGCAGCGTGTCAACATCTTCGGAAAATCCATCGCGTATTATGCCGCCCTCTTTAACGCTAACGGGCGGATCTTCGCGCAGGGTATCCACAATTTTATCATAAAGGTCGTCCAGCGGGTCAACGCGCTCGGCCATCTCGATAAGCATGGCCGAGGTGCAGCCCGTTATAGCATTTTTCAGGGCGGGCAGGCGCCTCAGCGTGTCGCTGAGTGCGCGCAGCTCGCGTGCATTTGCCGTGCCGTAAACCACTCGTGTCATCAGCCGCTCGAGGTCGTATATCCCGTCTAGCCGAGCTCCCAGCCTGTCGCACATCACGGTATTGTACCGCAGCTCGGCCACGGCCGACTGCCGCTTCATTATCGAGGTACGGCTGATAAGCGGCTGCTCAATCCAGGAGCGCAAAAGCCGCTTGCCCATTGAAGTTTTTGTGCGGTCGAGCACCGAAAGCAGGGTACCCTTGTGCTTGTCGCCGCGCAGCGTTTCAACAAGCTCCAGATTGCGTCGGGCGGCTATATCCAGCTTTAAATACTGGTCTTCATCGTAAATTTCAACGTCCGATATCGAATCGAGCCCCTGCCGCTGTGTTTGGTAAAGATATGTAAGGGCGGCGCCCAGCGCCGAAGCCAGCGCCGGCGTAGACACTCCCAAAGATTCGGGCTTTTTGCCAAAATGCCGCGGAATTATATCCTCGGCGCGTTTGGCCGAAAAATCGTCGGCCTGCAGCATTTCGCTGCGAACATTCAGTCGCATGTTTATAAAATCTGTGATAATCCTGCTTTCCGAGGCTTCGCGGCTGAGCAAAACCTCGCGCGGGAAAAAGCGGCCAAGCTCGTTGCTTATCCGCAGGGGCAGCTGCTCGCCCGAAAGCTCGGTGAGCAAAAGCTGGCCCGTGGACACATCCACAAAGCACACGCCGCATTCTTCGCCGAAAAGCGCCACAACCGAAAGATAGTTATGCGAGGATTGGTCGAGCATGGAATCCTCAATGATTGTACCGGGCGTTACCACACGAACAACATCGCGCGACACAAGCCCCTTAGCCTTTGAGGCATCCTCGGTTTGCTCGCATATAGCAACCTTATATCCCTTAGCCACCAGCCGCGCCAGATAGGCCTCGGCGCTGTGATAGGGCACGCCGCACATGGGCGCGCGCTCCTCCAGCCCGCATTCCTTTCCTGTTAGGGTTATTTCCAGCTCTTTCGAGGCGCGCTCGGCGTCGTCGAAAAACATTTCGTAAAAATCGCCAAGCCGGAAAAACAGGATAGCGTCGCCCGTTTCTTCCTTTATATTCAGATATTGCCGCATCATGGGCGACAGCTTTTCCTTTTGCGCCGTAGTAAGGTTCATTTTATGGCCTCCATGCTGAATAAAATCGGGGATGTGCTTAAAATGATGTTGGCGTGACAAGAAATGTCCGGTTTTCGGGCGGGGTTTTCACCGCTGCTATTCCAAATTTGACACAGGCCGGCGAAAAAACCGCCCGAACATAAACACTAAATACTTATATCTGCAAGGCTTAATGGCCGCCGCAGCCGCCGCCACAGCTTCCGCAGCTTCCACCGCAGCCATCACGCTGAGGCTCGCAGGTGGCCGGGTCTTGGCCATCGAGGCACATGCTGATTATGGAATTAACGTTGTTTATCAGATCGTCCAGCTCGGTTTTTGCAGCGTTGAAATTTATCATGTTTTCGCTGCTCATTATCTTGCCGTAAAGCTCGCGCATGTCGCCGTTAAGCTTTCCAACAGTTTCCTCGTCCTTGTCGTCCTTTTGCAGCTCGGCGCCCAACAGGCCGCGCAAATCGGAAAATGAAGAGATCATTCCCTGCAGCTCTGTGTCGGCGTCGTTCAGCGCCTTAGCGGCGGCATACTGTGCGTAGCGCTCGTCGGCCTGAATAGCCGCGCCCAGCGCGCGTGTTTGTTCGATTACATCCATATTTTTGTTTCTCCTGTCGTTTTGTTTTTATAAAAATTTTTTATAAACTATTTTATTTTTCGCTCATCCCAAGTTCACTTTATCTATGCAGCTTACAAGCTGTGCAGGCTAAAATTTGTCTTGATACAAAATTTAATTAAAATCAAGTTCTTTTGAGCATGACCAAAAGAACCAAAAAAGCGCTGTCTCCCGCCGTGAAAAACCACCCAAAAGAGAAGGAATAGTATACGCCCAAAGAAAATATATTCTTTTCGCTAAAACGCTAGGTTACAGCCTTTCTGAACGAACTACCCTTTTGGGGTTTTCACAACGCTGTGTGGGATTAGTTCAGTAACGGTTTGATTGCTTAAGCAAATCGTTTCCTATAGTAGTCCTGTATGGCAGGGTCAAAAAATATCAAAAGCGGTTTTGCGCTATTTAGAGGAGATATCACAGCTTTTTTGCAGAAAAATAAAATGGCCGTTCTTTGAGTATATCGCACTTTTCCTTTTGATGTGATTTTACTCCAATTTTGCATCAAGGCAAAATTGGGCCGCCGGCAGGCCTGCCGCCTATCTGCGCAGCGCGCAGATAAAGAAGAGTGCCGCCCCGCGGCATGAAAGAAGGGCATCGCCCTACACCAGCTTTCCCTTGCACTGAAAATTTTGCGATTCGGTTATTTCCACCTCGCAAAAGCTGCCCACGAGCGCTTCGTCCCCCGCAAACTCGACAACCGTGTTACCCTCTGTACGGCCGACAAGAACGCCCGGCTCGCGGCCGCGCTCCTCACACAGCACGCGCATCCGTTTGCCCACAAGGCCGCTGAGAAGGGCGCGGGCCACGGGCTCTTCGGTGTCCTGCAATTCCCTGAACCAAAGGGTCTTTTCCTTGTGGCTAACGGGATCGGGCAGGCTCGCTGCCGGTGTTCCCTCGCGCTTTGAATATATAAACATAAACAGCGAAGAAAAGCGCACCTGCTCTACAAGCCGCAGCGTATCGGCAAACTGCCCGTGCGTTTCGCCCGGAAAGCCCACGATAATGTCGCTGGAGATAGCTATATCGGGCATGGCGGCGCGCAAGCGGCCGGCCAGCGCGATATATTCGGCCGAGGTGTATCCGCGGTTCATGGCGCGTAGGATATCATCGTTTCCGGCCTGCACGGGCAGGTGTATATGCCTAACAACCTTTTCGCACCGCGCCATGGTTTCAATAAGCTTGTCCGTTAAATCCTTTGGGTGTGAGGTCATAAACCTTATGCGAAAATCGCCCTGTACGCCGTTTAGTATATCCAGCAAATCGGGAAAATCGACATCCTCGCCCCGTCCGTAAGAGTTTACATTTTGACCCAGCAGGGTTATGTCCTTAATTCCGGCGGCAACCAGCTCTTTAAAATCGGCCAATATGTCCAGCGGCTGGCGCGAACGCTCGCGGCCGCGCACATGGGGCACAATGCAGTATGTGCAAAAATTATTACAGCCGTACATTATAGACAAAAAGCCCTTTATGCCGCTATCGCGCATCTCGGGCAGCCCCTCGACAATCTCGCCGTCGCTCTCGGGCGCTACAAACAGCCGCTTGCCGCCCGAAAGGCGGCCATAAACAAATTCGGGCAGCATGTGTATCACATGGGTGCCGAAAACCAAATCGACATATGGGTAACTTTTTTTGATTTTTTCGGCTATATGGGGCTGCTGCATCATGCAGCCGCACAGCGCCACAAGGCAGCGCGGATGCTCGCGCTTGCGGTGTACCAGCGCGCCCACATTGCCGAAAACCCTGTCCTCGGCATGCTCGCGCACGGCGCAGGTATTGTACAAAATGAGGTCGGCCTGCTCCACGCTTTCGGTAAACCCAAAGCCCATCTCGGCCAGCATGCCCTTTATGCGCTGGCTATCGGCCACGTTTTGCTGGCAACCAAAGGTATGCACCAGAGCCAGAGGCCTGTTGCCGTATATGCCGGGCAGCATCTCCCTGACCCTATGGGTAAAGTCCTGCTGCCGCTCTAGCTGCTGCTCGAATATTTCCTGTGTGTTTCCGCTTTCGGTCATTTTACATATCTTCCTGTCTTGCCTGTATTTCCATCCATTGGGCGCGCGTTATCAGCACCTGCCGCGGCCTGGCGCCCTCAAAGGGGCCGACTATTCCGCGCTCCTCGAGCTGGTCGATAACGCGGGCGGCGCGGGCATAGCCCAGCTTCAGCCGCCGCTGAAGCAGCGATGTCGAGGCCAGCCCGGCCTCCAGCACAACATCCACGGCCTGCGGATACATTTCGTCAACGGTGTCGCTGGCTTCGTCCTTGTCGCGCTTCTGGCTCTTTTCGGCAACTGCCAGGCGGTCTATCTCGGCCAGAATTTCCTCGTCATACTCGTTTATGGCTTTGCCCTTGACATAATCGACAACGGCCTCAACCTCTTTATCCGACACAAAGCAGCCCTGCACGCGAACCGGCTTTACCGCCCCTACGGGATAATAAAGCATGTCGCCGCGGCCTATCAGCTTTTCGGCGCCGCCCATATCAAGAATGGTGCGGCTGTCCACCTGAGAGGAAACTGAAAAGGCGATACGCGAGGGTATGTTGGCCTTGATAACGCCCGTGATAACGTCCACCGAGGGGCGCTGCGTGGCAATTACCAGATGCATTCCGGCGGCGCGCGCCATCTGCGCCAGACGGCATATGTTTTCCTCAACCTCGCTCGGCGCGGCCATCATGAGATCGGCCAGCTCGTCGATAACTATAACGACGCGCGGCATACGGGAAAGCTCGTTGTCGTCTTTTGAAGCCAGCTCGTTGTAGGCGGCGACATCTCGCACGTTGTTATCGGCGAACAGCTTGTACCGCTTCAGCATCTCGCCCACGGCCCAGCCCAGCGCGCCGGCCGCCTTGCGCGGGTCGGTGACGACGGGGACGAGCAGATGTGGAATGCCATTGTATATACCCAGCTCGACCACCTTGGGGTCGATAAGCAGCAGCTTAACGTCCTCCGGTCCTGATTTGTAGAGCAGCGACATAAGTATAGAATTGATACAAACCGATTTTCCCGAGCCTGTGGCTCCGGCCACAAGCACATGGGGCATTTTGCCCAAATCGCCTATAACGGGCGCGCCGGCGATATCCCGCCCCAGCGCCACAGAAAGGCTGGACTTGGCGCCCGAAAACTGCTGGTTTTCAATCAGCTCGCGCACGTTTACAATGCTTACTATCCTGTTTGGCACCTCTATGCCCACGGCCGATTTATTCGGTATGGGCGCCTCTATGCGCACGCCGGCCGTGGCCAAATTGAGCATGATATCATCGGCCAGATTGGTTATCTTGCTTATTTTAACGCCGGCAGCCGGCTGCAATTCGTAGCGTGTAACGGCCGGGCCGCGGCTGATATCCTTAACGCGCGCCTCAACACCAAAGCTGCGCAGCGTTTCGATAAGCCGCGCGGCGTTTGTTTTCAGCTCGTTGGAGATATCTTCGTTGTTTTCGGCGGGCGGCTTTTTCAAGAGCGCTATAGAGGGGTAGCGGTATTCCTCGGCAGGCATGGTTATTTCTATGCCGCTGGCCCCCGCGCCGCTGGCCCCCGCGCCGCTGGCCCCCGCGCCGCTGGCCCCCGCGCCGCTGTCGAAAGGATCGGCGGCTTTTGCGGCCGGTTTTGAATGGGAGGATATCTCGCGGCCGTCCTGACCGTCCGCCGAAGTATCTCTTTTAGCGCCGGACGGCCTGAATTTTTCAAGCAGCGCCTCATCAAGAATGGGCGTTTCTTCCTCGCCGCCGTCGGCACTGAGGCTTATTTTAGCGCTCGATTTGCCCGAAGCGCCCACTATAGGCTCGCCGTTTTCGTCCACGCCCGAATAGGTTTCCAGAAGCTTGCGCTTTTTTTCCTCCAGCTCGTCGCTGCTTTCGGGCAGCAGCTCGTCTGGCTGCGCCTGGCTATCGCCGTCCTCAAATTCGGGATAGGGCACGCGGCCATCAAACCTTCTCTGGCGGCGCTCTATATGATCATTATATGTATCTATGGCCGAATCCTTTATGTGTTTCACGGGCCTTGACATCGTGCGGATAAGGCCGAGCACGGTAGTTCCCGTGAAAACCATGACCAGCGCAACTATCAGCAGCACGATGGTTATATGCCCGCCTGGGCTGCCCAAAACCAAAAACGGCCCCGAAAGCAGCGAGCCGAAAAAGCCGCCGCCCTTTAGCACACTGCCGTTTTCATAGGCCTTCGCCAGCATGCCGGCAAAGCTCAGGCCGCGGTCGGCCGTGAACACCTCAACGGCCGCGCCCAGCAAAAGCAGCGCGCCCCCAATAGGCCAAAGGTGCTTTTTCAGCAGGGGGTGGCTTTCCTGAAGAGCCGAGCCTATGGCATAGTAGCACAGCAGCAGCGGCCAGGCAACCGTGAAAACCCCGAACAGACCGAACAAAAAATTGTGCATACCCGTCCATACAAAGGAGTCGCCCTTTATCAGCGCGACAAACAGCAAAAATATACCCGTAAACAGGCAAATAAGAATTTTCAGCTGCGGCGGTGAGCCGCCCCTATTGCCCGCACGGGCGGGCGCGGATTTTTTACGTCCTGCCAATTTAAACGTCCCTCCATCAAAAAATCAGGGCAATACCGCGGCAAAGGGTCTTTCGCCCTTTGCGCAGCGTTGCTATGTAATTTCATTCAGTGTCAGCGCGTAGCTCTTAATATAATATCCGAGAAAAACACCATAGCACCCACGGCGGCGCAATATATCGCGAAAACCCAGTATTTGTTCTTTTTTATCAGCCACATAAAAACGCGTATGGCCAGCACACCCGTGACAAACGCCACGATTATGCCCAGTATCATGCCTATAACGCTTGTGTCGGCGGCCGGAACATCGGAGGAAATGGCTTCGCCCAGCTCAAGCACATTTGCGGCCAACACGGCCGGAATGCTGAGAATAAAGCTGTATTCAGCGGCATATTTCTTGTTCAAGCCCAAGATAAGCCCTGTAGAAGTGGTGGACCCCGAGCGGGAAACGCCGGGCAGCGCGGCTGCCAGCCCCTGAGCAATACCTATCGCAACGGCGTCCTTCGTGTTTGCTGTGGAGCGTTTACCCGGCTTTTTGCGCGTTAAGTAATCGGCCACAAAAAGCAGGCCCGCCGTTATGATAAGGCACAGGCCCACAAGCCACATCATGCTTCCGTTTGTGGCCGGCGCGACAATGTCTTTTATCGATTGCATTTCGCCGCCCGCCGGAATAAGGGGCAGCACAAAGGGGATGAGCATGGCCGAGGATATCACGAGCATAACTATGGTGCGGCGCTCGCCGTTCATTTCGCGCCATTTAAAGCGGCCGCCGAAAATATCCTTTACCATGGACACAAATTCGACAAGCAGCCTGCCTATGCTTTTGCGGAAGCACAAAATAACGGCCAGCAACGTGCCCATGTGCATCAGCGTCATGTTTAGCAGGTTTGGCTCGAGGCCGGTGAGCGATTGGTATATTGCCAGATGCCCGCTGGACGAAACCGGAAGAAATTCGGTAACGCCCTGAACAATGCCCATGAAAATTGATTCGATTATGTTCATAAAAAAGATCAATCCTTTCTGTTTTGCCTGAGTGACAGTGAAAAACGCACGGAAAGCCCCGCATTTTTCCACCTTAATATTTTATGTAGCGGCCGTTCTGCGGCCGGGGTTCACTTTTTGGGTTTGCGCTTTTTAGCAGCGGGCTTTTCGGAGCTTTCCGTGCCCGATATCAGGCCGTACAGGCAGGCCAGCGCATCGCTGAGGCCGCCGATATTGTCGATAAGCCCCTCGTTAACGGCGCGCTCGCCGTCGAGAACCGTGCCGACATCGGTCACAAGCTCGCCCGTGTTTAGCATCAGCTTGTTAAACCGCGCGGCCGATATATCCGAATTTTGCATCACAAAACGGGTTATACGCTCCTGCATTTTTTGAAAATAGGAAAAGGTTTGGGGCACGCCCAGCACGAGCCCGCTCATGCGCACGGGATGTATGGTCATTGTGGCCGAGGGAGCGATAAACGACCGCCGCGCCGAAACGGCCAAGGGCACGCCTATCGAATGGCCGCCGCCGAGCACAAGCGAAACGGTTGGCTTTTTCATGCCGGCTATCAGCTCGGCAATGGCCAGCCCGGCCTCAACATCGCCGCCCACAGTGTTTAAAATTATCACGAGGCCTTCTATATCAAGGGATTCCTCAATGGCGACCAATTGCGGGATAACATGCTCATACTTTGTGGTTTTGTTTTGTGGCGGCAGTATATAATGCCCCTCTATCTGCCCGATAATTGTAAGGCAGTGTATAATATGGTCGCCCCGCTTTACGGTTATGGCGCCCATATCGCGCATTTGCGCAGCGGCATCGCCCGATTCTTCGGGCGCGGGCATTTCCTCCGCGCCGCCCGGGTCCAGTTCCGGGGGATCCCCTATTGGGATGTTATTAGTGCCTGGGGTTTTGTCAAACGGCGGGTCGCCTATGGGAACATTGTTTTTGCGGTTAGCTTGGTTTCGGATAGGCGGGTCGCCTATGGGAACATTGTTTTTACTGGTACCGCGGCTTTGAAACGGCGGGTCGCCTATTGGGACGTTATTAGTGCCTGGGGTTTTGTCAAACGGCGGGTCGCCTATTGGGACGTTATTATTCTGGGTGGCTTTTTTCATATCTGCGTCCTCCTTGCGGATATAGCTTGTGCAGCAAGGCGCAGGTATATGAAAAATATACATAATAATACTTATATAATATATCACAAAAGCTTTCTTTATGTAAAGTGTTTTGTTGTCAATCGCTTAAAATTTGTAAACAATATTCTTTTGTCTTGATTTTTTGAGAGAAATACAATAAAATAATCCTAAACGCATTAATATGGAGGAGCTTTGGATTTGATTAAAAAATTTGCGGCGTTGTTTGCCGCTATGGCCTTGTTGCTTTGTACCGCCTGCGGAGACGGCGCAGATTCGGGCAGCTCGAAGCCCATTCAGCATTATCCCGTCACGGTAGGAGATTGTGAAATTCCTGCCATGCCGCAAAAGGTGGTTTCTCTCTCCCCTTCGGTCACCGACATTATTTTGGCGCTGGGTCTTTCCTCCAAGCTTGTTGGCGTGAGCAATTCCTGCCCAAATGAAAGCGGCCTGCCCGTTTTGGGCTCGGCTGTGCTGCCCGACTGTGACGGAATAATAGAGCTGGGCGCGAATGTTGTGCTGACGAGCGAGCCGCCCTCGGCCGAGGACCGCGCCCGTCTGGAAACACATGGCATCAAGCTGGCGGTTATTCCTTTTGCCTCCAGCCTGGAAACGCTTAAACAAAGCTATTTTTCGGTTGCCGCTGTTTTTGCCGGCAACATAAACGGGCGTACAAACGCCGATGTCACCACCGAACGCTACAATGCGACGCTGGAACATTTTCGCGGCGCGGGAGATAATTTCAGGTTTGCCTTTGTGATAGACAGCAGTTCCGGCTTTACTCCCGATACTCTGGCCGCCGATATTCTTACAAAGCTGGGCGGCACAAATACGGCGGCGGGAACTAAATATGCCTGTGACGCCGGGCAGATAGCCGCAAAAAACCCGACTGTCCTGTTCTGCTTTAAGGGCGACAGAGAGACAATAATGCAAAACGAAAAGCTTAAGGAAACCGACGCCGTTAAATCCGGCCGCGTTTACGAGGTTGACAGCGCGCTTGTCGAGCGGCAGGGCGAGCAGGTTGAGGGGCTTATCGAGGTTTTGGGCACGGCTCTTTCGGAGGAATCCTCTTCGGGGGCTTCGGATATATCCTGATTTTATTCAAAAATTGTTTCCAAAAAACAAATAAATAAATAGGAGGACAAAAAAATTGATTTGGCACAGTGCAAAGCTAGAGGATGTTTTAAGCGAACTGAAAACAGGCACTACCACAGGCCTTTCGGACACCGATGCGGCCGCCAGGCAGGATCAGTATGGTAAAAACCAGCTGACGGGCAAGGAGAAAAAGGGGTTTATAGCCCGTTTTATCGACCAGCTCAAGGACGTAATGGTGATGATTTTGATTTTCGCCGCCATTATTTCCATAGTGACCAACATCATTCAGGGCGGACACGACTGGATAGAGCCTATCGTTATCATGATTATCGTTGTGGCTAACGCACTTTTGGGCGTTATTCAGGAGGGACGCGCCGAAGCTGCGCTCGAAGCCCTGAAAAGCATGGCCGCACCAACGGCCAAGGTACTGCGCGACGGCGCCGTGATATCTATCGCGGCTACAGAGCTGGTGCCCGGCGATATTATCACGCTGGAAGCCGGAGACTATATCCCGGCCGACGCACGTCTTATTACGGTTGCTTCCTTAAAATCGGAGGAATCCTCGCTAACGGGAGAATCGGTTCCTGTTGAAAAGGCGCTTTCAAACGAGCTGGAAGACATAACAGGCATAGGCGACCGTGTAAACATGGTTTACTCGGGCTGCTCAATAAGCTACGGACGCGGTACGGCCGTTGTCACCGAAACGGGTATGAACACCGAAATGGGCAAAATAGCCACCATGCTCGAGCAGGAAGAAGACAGCATAACCCCGCTGCAAATGAAGCTGGCCAAGCTGGGCAAAACGCTGGGCTTTCTTGCGCTGGGCATATGTGCCATAATGTTTGTTATAGGGCTTATCAAGGGAATGCCCATTATGACCATATTCATGCTTTCTATATCGCTGGCCGTGGCCGCCATACCGGAAGGCCTGCCGGCTATCGTTACCATAGTTTTGGCTATAGGTGTTCAGCAAATGGTAAAGAAAAACGCCATAGTGCGCCGGCTTCCGGCCGTAGAAACCCTGGGCAGTGCCTCGGTTATCTGCTCGGATAAAACCGGCACACTAACCCAAAACCGCATGACCATGGTAAAGGTATTTGACGGCAACGAAATAGTTGATATCGGGCCGGACATGGGCGCGGCCTCGCGCAAGCTGTTAGAGCTCGGCTCCATGTGTAACGATGGTCTCGTTAAAATGGTTGATGGGCGCGAGCAGCATCAGGGCGACCCAACCGAAACGGCCATTGTTGCATGCGTGCTGAAATATTTCAGCCTGCCCAAATCGGAAATAGACAACATGTTTCCCCGTATGGGCGAGGTTCCCTTTGATTCCGACCGCAAGCTGATGACCACCATAAACATGATAGACGGCAAGCCCTTCGCTGTTGTAAAGGGTGCGCCCGATGTTTTGATATCCAAGTGTTCCACCGTGCCGGCCGAGGCTGCTTTGGCGGCCAACGAAGAGATGGCACGGAATGCTCTGCGTGTGCTGGCTGTGGCCGTTAAGCCGCTGGAGGCTGTGCCGGCTCACCCGACTGCTGAGGACATGGAATGCGGCCTTACCTTTGTTGGATTGCTGGGCATGATAGATCCTCCGCGCGAAGAGGCCAAAGAGGCCGTTAGCAAATGTCTGAGCGCCGGTATCCGTACCGTTATGATAACGGGCGACCATGTTACCACTGCTTCGGCCATTGCGCGTCAGCTCGGCATTATTTACGGCGACCTGCGCGCCATAACGGGCGCACAGCTCCATGATATGGACGACGATACGCTGAGCAAGGAAATAGAGGAAATTGCCGTGTATGCCCGCGTATCGCCCGAGGATAAGATTCGTATAGTAAACATGTGGCAGGCAAAGGGGCAGGTTGTGGCCATGACGGGCGACGGCGTTAACGATGCGCCCGCGCTGAAATCTTCGGATATCGGCTGCGCTATGGGTATAACGGGCACCGACGTTGCTAAGGGCGCGGCGGCTATGGTACTCACCGACGACAATTTTGCCACGATAGTGTCGGCTGTCGAGCAGGGCCGCGGAATATTTGATAATATCCGCAAGGCTGTTCATTTCCTTATTTCCTGTAATATCGGCGAGATAGTGGCCGTTTTTGGCGCTCTGGTTATCTTCCCCTTCAATGCCGATAACAGCGACGCCATCGTGCTTTCGGCCATACAGCTTTTATGGATAAACCTTGTTACAGACAGCGCACCCGCGCTGGCGCTGGGTATGGAGCCTGTTGAGAAGGACATAATGCGCCACAAGCCGCGCAAAAAGAGCGAAAGCATTTTTGCAAACGGACTGGGATACACCTGCATATGGCAGGGTGTTATGTTTGGTATAATTACCCTTGTGGCCTACTGGCTGGGTATGTTCGTGTTTAACGATCACAGCTCCACGGCAAGCATAGCCGCTCTCGAATATTCGCACGATTACGGCTCGACCATGGCCTTTGCCACATTGGCCTTCTGCCAGCTTGTTCATGCGTTTAATCTGCGGTCCAGTCATTCACTGTTTAAGGCCGGATTCCACACAAATAAGTATATGGTTGGTGCATTTTTCCTTTCGGCCGGCCTTATGCTTGGTGTGCTGCTCACGCCGCTGCGCGAAATATTCGGCTGTGTGGCGCTTAAGCCTGAGCATTGGCTGTATATTGCCGGGTTGGCGATTATTCCGTTCTTCGTTTGCGAGATTGTTAAGTTTGTTACCTCGCTGGCACGGCGGAACGCATAGTTTGGCTTCATCTTAATATCACAAAGGCTTCCGGCTTAGCTGGGAGCCTTTTCTTTTTCATCTAAGGGTTTTCTAAGTCATGCAGCTTTCCGGCTGCCGACACAGCGGCGGAACGCCGGCACGATATTCACCACTCAGCGAGCGGATAACTTCGCCTGCCGGCGGCCC
>JGI994J12354_10002449_pt1 | contig 18086 bp, 21 predicted proteins | sample IntmicLarv3ML3BL_FD_12354 | JGI IMG/M metagenome (IMG submission 12354)
TACAACTATATAGCTTATCTAAGGTTTGGATAATACTTCACTTGTCTACAATCTCTTTGACACCTAAAAATGCGATAAGACTTTTTGATTGAGATTTCCATTTTTCGATTTTTTTCTTTTGCACACATCTTCTAAAACCACTAATGTCTTCATTATATTGTATTACAAGAAGAGAAAGAGCTAAAACATGAGGACGTCACAACTACACAAGTGATGGTATGGGAGGACAATAAGGAGGAGCATAATACTTCATTTCTTGTTCGATGTCTAATTTTGAGCCTTTATTTCCAAAATTAAATCAAATACGACTTTGAAATGTTTGAATTCGTAATCATTGAAATTTTCACAACCACGCTCTAATGAAACTTTTAACGATTTTTTTGTAATAAAAGAATCAAGGCCTTTAAATGATTGTAATACGTGCTTTGTTAAAAGTGCTTTGCTGAAATAATCTTCGACATTAAAGTTTTGCCCCCCCCTATAGTATGGACGTATTGGATAATGAGCTATCCATATATTTTCTTTTTTTTGATATCTATTGAATTTTCTATTATCAAATTTACTTTTATCGCTTTTACCAAATATGCTATTGATTGATTCCCATCCAGCTTTGTCGCTATCAAAAAAAGCAATAATGTGTTGGCCAATTTTAGGTTTGAATTTTTGAACCATTAGTTTTACTCCATCCGCTCCACCACAAGGTAAATATTCAAATTTTAGATTCGCATATCGTGGTTCTGTTTTTTGCAATACTTCAAGTGCTTTCTTGAGAAATGTTTCGTCAGACTTTCCCTCTACCAATAAAATGTCATTATTAGAGTTGAGAAATATATTTTGTTCTTGATAACTCCAAATGCCTTTAGTTAATTCATATATTATATCTTGCTTTTCCTTGTCCTCTATTTGTGCATCATTTTTCTCATTCTTAGTTAACATTATAATATGTTTTTTATCAAAATCATGAGTTAATGTTGGCGAATGAGTAGTAATTATATTCTCTCTATTAGAATATTGATATAGTAGCTTGTGGATTTCTTCTTTTCGAGACACATGAATATGGCTATCAGGTTCATCTAACAATATCAGCGAATCTTGGTCGCCAACAACTTCCAATATAAATTTTATCAAAAGTAATTTCTTTTCTCCTTCACTAAGACAATCTGCCCACAAATTGGCATTAATATTCAACTCTATATTCGTAATTAATTTGTCATTTTTTGGCATGAAAGATGCCGAAAGATACCTGAAAAAGTCTATTTCATTAGAAATAATATATGATAATTTATCTTTAAGCTCTAGAAGAGTTATTTGTATTTGTTCCTCTTGATTTGGATTGATTGCTGAAACAAAATTTGTCACAGGATTCGGATTCTTAGACCAGTCTTTGAGTTTTTGAATATTGAATGAAAACTTAATAAAGTTGAGAGAACTAATTCCTAGTGTATCTTGGCAAAACTCCCGAATATCAGTAAAACTCGCAAAGTCGTAAAAATGCAGAGTTAGTAATGCAATATTCCAGTAATATTTGTTTATGTAAACCAATTTAGAATTAGGAAGTGTAGATCCTTTGATAGCGTCTATATATTCTTGATAAAAAGGCTCGTAATATTTTTTCCAAAGGCGACTTTCTTCTCCACTATAAGAACTAATTAACTGTGTCGGAAGAAAATCGGATTTTATACTTGACTTTTTATCATTAATTGTAAAACTATATGTACCATCTTCGAAAGTAACATCTATTTTATATAAGTCTCTTGTTGTATAAGATAATTCATAATTAAAAGAGGGGTTGTATTTATGGTTATATAGTCCTGAGAAAACACTACTAATGGCTTCCAAAATGTTACTTTTTCCGCTACCATTATTTCCAATTAAAACAGTAATGCCCTCTTTATTTAAAAAATTCAGCTCAAAATCCGCTATATTTTTAAATCTACTATTTATTTTAAATCTGTGTAATTTCATAATTTAAATATTGCTTTTTCAAATTCTTTTATTGCCTCTATTTTTTTCTTTTCTGCGTTCTCTTTTAAGATAATAGAATCAGATCTTATCAAAGATATTTCTTTCACGATATTATCTTGGATTGTAATATCATCAGGTAAGGGAATTTGTATTTTTAGAACATTTGAAACGCCTAATTCTGTTTGTTTTGTGGACTGAGCCGATTTTAAATTTTCAATTTGTTGCTGTACATATTGGCTATTGAATAAGTACATCCAATACTGCGGATTAATCAATTCGTTATTTAATCGCAAACATAAAACATGACTATCGTATAGAAAATCTTTAGAATCTTCTTTAACAATACTAGAACGCCCAATTGTTCCTTCACCTGTAGAATTAATTAAGATATCTCCTATTTGGGTTGCAAATTTCTTATCAATACGATTATGCCAACCTTCATCTACATTTCTAGCATATTGTACATCAATTTCGCCCCATTTAACACATTTTTGATTTAAAATAGTAATATTTGTACTATCATCATATATTGGACTTTTTCCTCTAAAAATATCGACTAATAAATCTTTCTTTTTTTGAAGAGAAACTGTTGGGTATAGTGTTGACTTATTTTGAACATTAGCATTAATTTTATTAACGCCCCATTCAATAATATTTTGATATCTAACAAAAGTAATATTATTGGAACGTACGGTTTTTTGCGCAGGTGATATCGCCAACTGATTAAATAAAAAGTTTTCAATATCTTTTTCAGCATCGTTCACTTTCTCTTCATAACTTAAAGCCTCTTCATTCTTCAAATTATATTTATCAACTAATGTTTTTTGAATACTGAGCGGTGGCAAAGGAATTTCTAACATTTTTAGAATATTGACAGTCAGGTTTTGCCTCACAGAGCCAGTCGTGTTTTCTTTTATAACTTGCCCAAAACGCTCCGTCCTAAATAATAGCAAAAGAAAATTTGGGTCTATGTCTTTTTTGCAACTAAAAACCACATAAGCGGGACTAATATATGAATGCTTATTTTCACTAGCCTTTTTTCCAATACTTCCAACGTTTATTCGATATGGATTATAAGCTAACCATTCATTTTCCATTCGCTTATATGGCTGATTTATATTAGCTCCTTTTTCTATATATGCATCAAAGATTCCTTCTTTATTATTTATACCCAATATTCCGAAATCTGTATCGGAAAAATCATTTAATCGTATTCGGAAGCTCTCTTCTTGAATATATGTCCCTAACTTTACAATGGGATATATAGATTGTATCTTTTCATGAGAATAACGTTTTACATCCCATAGTACTATATCTCGGAATGAAACAAACTTCAGTAAATGCCCCTTTGTATTATTTTCTGTTGTTACCATTTACTTTATAAAATATATGGGGTTCACCTTTAGAAATAATTCTTTGAAATTTGTTATTAACAATATTATATTCAAATTCCATGTAATTATCATCCCAAAGATTATTATTGATGCGATATCTCAGATACTCTTCTGCAACAGGTATTAATTCATTTTCAATTGGCGCACCAGTAGAACTGATTCCAGCCTTCTCTACTTCTACAATTGGAATCTCATAATCAAATTTTATTTTTATTTCCAATTTTACTTCGTCCTCTATTTGTTGTAGTAATTTATTCTTTTGTTCTCTTAACTCTTTTTTCTTTTCTTTTGTTATTTTTTTTGTATTGATTTGTTTATCTAAGTTCGATAGCTCAGATTTGAATTTTTCTATAATGTTTTTATTTACATCTATCTTTATTTTACTATAGAATTCAGCTTCTTTTTCTGTGAATTTTTTAAAGAATAGTAGACTGGGCTTCACTGTTGCACCAGAAGCAATAAAAACATCTTGAGGGATAGATGTTATATTAATAATTTTTGCTTTCCCCTCAACAAAATCTCTGACTTTTTGCAACTTCAAATTGTTAAGAACACCTTCTGGTAAAACAATTCCCATACGTCCCCCCGGTCTAAGCAAATTTAAACAACGTTCAATGAAGAGTACTTCTGTCAAACTGCTCATTTCGCCTATTTCAAAAAGACTTAAAACCGACTTTCCTTTAGGTTTATTTTTTCCATTATCAAAATTAGCCCATTCATAAAGTTTGTCAACTATTTTTTGATAATCAGCTCCATACAATGATTTGTACAATTTAGCTTTCTCTTCAGTCGGAATATCTAAATTGGTTATACGAAGTGATTTATCTACTCTAGAACCAAAAGGTGGATTTGTTAAGATTACATCAAATTTGTTTTCATATACTCCATTAACATCAATAAGTCCATCATGGTGGTGAACTCCTCCATGTCCATCGCCCTGCATAATCATATTCATTTTAGCTGTCCTTGCCATTCTTGGATTAGCATCTGTGCCAAAAAAATATGACCGAGACAATTTGCAGAATCGACTTTGGTTATATTCTACATCAAATTCGGTGTTCAGTTTTTCAAATTGGTCATTGATTATTTTATTTATTTCAATTTGTTTCTTCTCACTTAGGTTGGGGTAGTTTTCATCAATGTATTTTTGCTTGATTTGATCCTTTGCGGATTTTATACTTACCTCAATTTTATCTCTAACATGTTCAAATGCACGTATAAGAAATCCTCCACTTCCGCAACAAGGATCGCAAATAGTTTCTCCTTCTTGTGGGTCTAAGATTTCAATCATATAGTTTACAATTGTTCTTGGCGTAAAGAATTGTCCAAGCTCTCCTCTAAAAGTACGCCCCAAAAACTGCTCAAATGCAATTCCTTTTATATCATCTGATGTTGTAGATAAATTGTAAGCCTCTAACTCTTTGAGAATATCTTCAAAACTATTTTCTCGTATTTTTATCGTTTCTAAAGGTTCGAATAAATCATCATTTATCCACTGTTTTTTTACTTCCTGAAATAGGTATTTATAAAATGGAAGATTCTCGTCAAATTTGAATTTTTCATATGCTGTTTTTTCTTTTTTGTAATCTTCCAACAGAAATATCTGCCCTTCTGTATTTTCTCGTTCTCTTAATGTTTTAATAAATAAAACTTTACTTATTTCATCAAAAGCAGCCTCAGGGGATAGTTTATCATTATTTCGTATAATATTATGACATTTCCACAAAATCTTACTAAACTCGTCTCGAGCGAATTCAACAGTTTGTCCCAATAAAATATTTATGACCTTATCATCATTGGCTTCTTTTCCATTCGGTATATTTTTTATTTCTGCAAGTTCTTGAGAGGTATCCAGTTTATCCAGTTTGAATATTTTAGAAAAAATTCTTGTATGTTTTTGGTTTGTAGTAACGAAAAATTTTGCTTCTGAGAGTTTTGCAAACTCTGTCCCCTTGAAGTAGTCTTCAGCTTTAATAGTTATTTGTTCAGCCTTACACTCCACGACAATTAGAGGGGCTAATCCGTTTTCTCGTTCAACCGAAGAACCCCAAACAACAATATCAGCACTGGCTAAAATATTATCAGTCTTTACATCTTTAAGTTTTGCATCTTGTTCTATTTGCTCAGGATTAAATCCATAATAATTTACTAATCGTAGGATGTATTCACTCCTAACTTTTTCTTCAGGAGAATTGAATGATTTACCTTTTGAAACATTCAAATTCGCCTTGACACCAATTATCTTAAATTGTTTTTTCATTATTCTTTAGTGGACTTAATTAACTCCCTAACATCTACACCTAATAATTTGGCAATTTCTACAAGATTCTCCATAGATGGTTGAACTTCATTTGTACACCAGCGAGAAATAGTTGTTTCATTTTTATTGAGTTGTTCAGCAAGCCATTTATTTGTCTTGCTATGTTCGGCTAAAACAGCCTTTATCCGATTGATTGCTTTCTTACTCATATTAATTGGCATTTTGTGCAAAGATATCAATTTTTTATGATAAGGAAAAAAAAGCAAATAACCAATAATTAGAATCATTATTTTTACTTCATTGACGAATATCGTAAATTTTCATTACGATCAACTCGTCCCAGCTATTAGACGAACAACAGCTCACTAATATATAATTATCCACTCTCTCTGTTTAGTTTAATATTTCTATCTTGTTAATTCATAATTTTAATAGAATAACAACATGAACTTAGAAAATTTAAGAAACAATTATCCGCTTCTCTTGTCTTATATGCAAGCCAAAAACTATGGCATGCAATATATAAGGTTTATAGAGAAAGAAATTAACTGGATTCTAAATGAATCTCAAAGTTACAATTGGAAAACATATGATGATATTTATCAAACTTATGTTGAAATATGGGAAAACAAGCACACTTTGGCAAACAGAACCAGAGGATTGCTGGTAATCAAAAGGTTCGATTTGGAGGCACAGATGCCAGATGGCAAAAAACACTACCAGAAACCTTCAAATTATGATCATTTATCTGAAGAATTCAAATTGTTTATTAGAACATTCCGTAATGCAGTAAAACAGAAATCCAACAAATCTTACTATAAAAGTATAGAGTACTCTGCCTGTTCTTTCTTATTGAGATTACAAAAGAAAGGCATAAATACTCTTGGCACCATAACAGAGGCAAGTGTGTTTGATGTTTTTGCCTCAGATAACAAAATAAATGGAAGTCATGGATTCAGATACTATGTAAAAACTGCATTTAAGATAAATATTCCATTTTATCATAATGATGTGTGTTTAAAAGTTATATCTTACCTTCCATCTTTCCAACGGAGAAAAAAGAACATCCAATATCTCACTAAGAATGAAATTAAACAAATAAAATCAGTATTGGACAATGATACTTCACTTTCGTTACAAGACAAAGCTATTGGCTTGTTGGCATATTATACAGGACTGCGAAGTTGTGATATTACAGCACTATCCCTTAATGATATAGATTGGGAACATGATAAAATACATATTCGCCAACAAAAAACAGGTGCTCTATTAACTCTTCCTATGCGGGCTACAGTGGGAAATGCCTTATTTGATTACATAACCAAAGAAAGACCAAAACACAATGAAAACACCGTATTTCTTACAGTAAACGCTCCTTACAGAAAATTACATACCAGCAATTTGAATGCGATATGCGCTTCAATAATGAGAAAAGCAGAGATTATGAACAATGCTGGGGATAGACGTGGCTTTCATCTGTTCCGGCATCATTTAGCCACATTGTTATTAGAGAACGGAGTTCAGCAACCCGTTATTAGTTCAACACTAGGACATCAATCTCCAGATTCTCTGAATTCGTATTTGAGTTCAGACTTTTCACATTTGAAAAAATGTGCGCTAAGTATTGATTGTTTTCCTGTTAGAAAAGAAATTTTCCTGCCATGAAAAAATATCAATCATTTTTAACCGATATTCTGAAGAAATATGAGTCTTATAGGATTGCATCTGGACGTACGAGTTATAGCTACATCAAGAATTTGATTTTTTTCGACCATTATTGTGCTAAAGAATATCCATTAGCAGAAAGATTGACACAAGAAATGGTCGATAAATGGTGTACGCAAAGAGTTACTGAATGTAATAATTCAGTTATTTCAAGAGTATATCCGGTTATAAGTTTTTTGCGTTTTGCAAAGGAAAGAAAATTCATAGATGTTCAATTACCATTAATCCCTAAAGGAACTCCGCGTATTTATATACCCCATGCTTTCACTCGCAAAGAGCTGAGTAACTTTTTTTGTGCTTGTGACAATATAGATCCCAAGTATGGTCCGAATCGGGAAATGCGGAAGATTACAATCCCTGTTCTTTTTCGACTTCTCTATAGCAGTGGCATGAGAACTACCGAAGTCCGTTTGCTCAAATGTGAAGATGTCGATTTACAAAATGGAATTATCAGCATTAAATATTCCAAAGGATACAATCAGCATTTTGTAGTTCTTCATAACTCAATGCTTGAACTGATGAAAACATATAATTCGGCTGTGTCCAAACTTTTACCTAATCGTATTTTCTTTTTTTCGACAACAAAAAACAAAAATTATCCGGGAGCGTGGATTTCTTATTATTTCAGAAAATTATGGCAGGAAAGAAATGAAACCAAAGCTATTGCATATGAACTCCGCCATAATTATGCCATTGAAAATATAAACAATTGGATTGGAGATGGATTAGATTTACACACCAAGCTACTTGCCTTGAGTAAGAGCATGGGGCACAGCGATATTGAAAGTACAAAAAAGTATTATGCTTTGGTACCAGGACTTGCCAGCATAATAGAAGATCTTTCGGAAGAATCCTTTAATGACTTAATTCCAAATATTGAATAATATGAAAAGAGTAAATAATGAAGCTTATAAAATAGCTCAGCATATCAACAAATGGATAACTGAATACACATCGTCCATAAAATCAAATAGTCCGCATACAATAAGAACATATATAATGACATTGTCATTGTTTGTCAAGTTTTTGGAGACTGAAAAAGGAATTGATTCTTCAAATTTGAGTTTTTCGTGCTTGTCACGAACATATGTTGAAGAATGGATATTATGGCTGAAAGGTAAACGAGGATGTAGTCCTGAGACTTGTAATATCCGCCTAGCTGCTTTAAGGGCTTTCTTAAAGTATTTGGCAGAAAAAGAAATTGCTTGTCTTTCCATATACCAAGGGACAACCTTCATCCCCCGACAGAAGGTTTTCAAGAAAAAAGTTATTGGTATGAGTAAAAATGCAATTAAATCACTAATGTTAGTACCTGATGTTTCTACAAGAACAGGAAGACGTGATTTAGTTCTTATGATTGTATTATATTGCACGGCGGCTAGAATTGATGAAATTTTATCTCTAAAAATCAATCAACTACATGTTGATGTTGACAAACCGCATATCACTGTCATAGGCAAAGGCCGTAAGATTAGAACTTTATATCTTCTACCAAAAGCAGTTAGTCATCTGAAAAAATATTTGAAAGAATATCATCCTGTAGAACCTAATTCGAATGCGTATGTATTTTATTCAAGAAATAAAGGAATATTTGAAAAAATATCTTCAGAAGGTGTGAATAAGCAATTTAAGGGGGTAAAAACGACGTGTACAAAAGGGCAAAAAGGAAAAACGCACTTAACAGTCTGAAAAACAAATAGTAAAAAGACCAAATCAAAAACGGCGAGAAAAAACCAAATGTACAATAGGGTTACATTCGGTTACATTTGCTTCCCATAATAGCCTCAAACGGGGCTTTTTTTATTCCTATCGGTTACATTCCATACAAAAACGTACTCATAAGTGCCTAAAACGTGATTTTTAGCGGCAAAATGAACATTCTTTGCCATTCCTGGCACATTATTGCCTTTTGCCCTTATGAATGCCTTAAATGCGCCTTAAGCGTATCTTAAATGGGGTTTGCTTGCTTTTGGAGCATGATTCTCTTTTGAGAGATATTTTGTGCGTGTATTTATTGTTAAAACACACGATTTGTACATAAAGGCTATGCGTTTGGCTATGCGTTTGGCTATGCAAAAACGTACGTACGGGGGGGGGCGTTTTACATGTTTTGGGGCATAAGTAGGCGAAAAACAGCCTTAGAAGTGATACCTATTACATGGTTTTGCGTTGTCTCACTCTTATTTGCACCGTGTAATCGCCTGAAAATAAGCCTTAAAAGAATTTACGAATAGAACCTAGCACCGTAAAAACCTTTTTTATACGCTTTTTGTCGAACTCTTGTTCGTCGTATCCGTCTTTATTTGCTGGTATAAATCTTATCTTATTGGGGTCGTCAGCTTTACGCAAAGTCTTTATTGTTCTAGCACAATCTAACACTACTGCATACATTTCGCCAAATAATATATCGTCTAGACTAGGAACCTCTTTAAGAGCAACTATATCACCGTGGTTTATTTGAGGTTCCATACTATGCCCGGTTACATTGCACCAAAATTGAGCCTCCGCGAATGGCTCAAATATTATATTAGAAGTTGGTACTATTGTTTGGTCGTTAAAAACCAAATCGAAGCCGCCTACAAAATCTACATTGTAATATGGAACACCCATTTTTGAATCATAAGAAACAAGCGGTTTGCTTCCTTCCTCTTTTAACATACTTCCCATGCCCGTCAATAGCCAATCTAAACTTATATTAGGGTATGTGGCGATAAATTTCGCCAAAACATCTTCGGTTATGCCTGTTTTTGCCTCTAATGTACCTCTAGAAACTCCTATTTCAGTATAGAAAGTACGTTTACTAACTCCTAATATTTCAGCGTAAGACAAAATTCTTTGCTTTATTGGCGAAATTCTTTGCTCTTTTTCTTGCATGGTGGCGAAATCTATTGTAATATTGTGCTGTCTTAATAAAGTAAAGACGTTTGTAAAAATAAGAAAAAAACAGAGTATTAAATAATAACCCTTTGAAAATGGCGAAAATATTAAGAGACAAAGAAACCGTAAATGCTCTAATGTTAGCATTTAAAAAGAGCCGTGTAACTGTGTTGGCGGCACTGGACTGTAAAACTAATAGTGAATTGGCAAAGCGCATACGCAAGCGTGCATTAGATATGGGATGCACTATAAAGAAGGAAGAAAAAGTAACCGTAATAAAGTAAGTTATGATAAGAGATAATTATGTATGGAGACGCGCTATAAGACGGGCGCAAAGTGGAGCCTTAAACGCTATATCTGCTTTGGACTTACTCATATACGAGTACGGACAAGACTATGTTAAGAAAATGGATAAGAAGTCGCTTGCCGAATTGATAAACGAACTTTATAAAGAGTCGGGCGATAATGTTACTTACTCAGCGGCGGAAAAGGAGGTAGAAGCATGGTATCAAACAGCATAAAACTACTAATGTTTTTCTTTTTCCTGGCTGCAGCGCAAACCGTTGAATTTGCCAAGGAAAATAACTTCCCGGAACCCATTGAAGCATATATCATTATGGTTATGATTTTTATTTGGTTCCTGGGTGTAACGAAAATCAACCCTAGAGCATGGTCTTACAGGTGTATAAAGATGGAACGATGTATTGAAAACTTATTAAAATAATGGAAATGGATATAAATGTAAAAACTTCTGCATCTGAGAGCCGACCTCAACTTCTGACCAAACACGATAATCCTCAAAAATGTGGTCAATCATCGCCCGAAATTCTTTTGCAGAAAGAGAAGTCTTTTTTGTTGAACGAAAATATACAAGGTCATGTACAGAGTGTAAAGGCTCTATATATGCGTCACAGGGAGAAGGCTCTGCGAACTGGTACTCGAATGCTACCTTATACTCGATTCCTCGTAGCCGCGCAATATTTTTTAGTATCTCAAGGATTGGATAACGATACAGTAAAGCAAGTGATTGGTCTTTGTAAGAAACGACATAATTCACTCGCCAAGGTCTAATTTTTTTAGGATAGTTCATAATGCTTGTTTTTTTGATTGGTCTCGTAAAGATAAGCATTCTCCCGCAAGAAAGTTAATGACTTGCATTCTCGGAGCGAGACCGGGGCGGGAACAAAAAAGTAAAGTTTCAGATAAATATGGAATATTTCAACGGCATATTATGTATTAGCGGCTCCCAACTGATAAGGTCGGAATCCAACCCTAACGGACTAATGGCGGAAGGTACATTTTATTCTCTTTCATATCGCAGACGTTTTAATGTTGTGCGAAGCGGTGGCGGCGAAGGTCGCCCTGCATTAATAGAGTTCGCTTCACTTCCTGCAAAATACCGTAAAGCGATTGTTGACACGTGCGGTGCTGATGTAGAAGATGCGGCACAGGCAAAAGGGCTGTTAGATAGTGTAAAGGCAGACGAAGAAATAAAGAAATTCTTCCGTGACTATATGGTAATGTATGACAACCTTACGGAAAAAGGTTTGCCATTAGAGAAGCAGGAAGAATTTTACAATAACGCTATTTTGATACAGGCGATAATTGTTAAATGGTCTGATCACGTTGCCGCCCGCAAGCGCACCGGAAAAACGCCACTAACTACTGATTTTTGGACGAAAGCTAGTAAGGCAATCAAAGCCTTTGACCTTCGTAAGCAATACCCGCACTCGTTACCTCAAAATTGGCGACGCCTAAAAGAAAAGGCAAACGATTTTCAGAAGGATGGTTGTGTTTGCTTTATCTCCGGAAAGTGGGCGAACAGCAATACTACCAAGATAACGGAAGAAGCTGGCGAATGGATCGTAGCGCAATGGATGTCGCAGATAGACCGTGTAACTGTCGAACAATTACACGCACGCTACAACCTTGTTGCGGAAGAAAAAGGCTGGAAACCGCTTGAAAGTACTCTATCAATTCGCCGCTTTTTATTTCGTCCGGACATACAGCCTATTTGGTGGGCGAGCCATTATGGAGAACTTGACTATAAGGAAAAATTTACACGTCAGAACCGCACAGTCTTGCCGACGAAAAGGGATGCCCTTTGGTATTCCGATGGTACTAAGCTAAACTACTACTATCAGGACGAACAAGGCAATATAAAGACGTGTAGCGTGTACGAAGTTATGGACGCTTATACAGAGGTTCTGCTAGGCTATCATATCAGTAATACGGAAGACTTCGAAGCGCAATTTAACGCCTATAAGATGGCTATAAAGTTTTCAGAGCATAAGCCTTATGAATTGAAATACGATAACCAGGGTGGCCACAAGAAATTAGAGAGTTCCAACTTCCTTAAAAACATCGCACACCTGGCGATAAGAACGGCGCCATACAACGGACGTTCTAAAACGATTGAATCCGCCTTCGGACGTTTCCAGTCTCAATACCTACGTAAAGATTGGTTTTTTACCGGTCAAAATATCACGGCAAAGAAAAAGGAAAGCCGCGCAAACATGGAGTTTATCCTAGCCAACACAAAGCATCTGCCTTCGTTGGAAGAAATAAAAGAGTTATATCGTGTGCGCCGTGATGAATGGAATAATGCTGCACACTTTAAAACGGGCATATCTCGCCTGGAAATGTATCGCACAAGTGAAAATAGCAAGACGGTAAAGGTAAACATGTTGGATATGATAGAAATGTTTGGTATCACAACAAAATTACCTTCTACTTATACTTCTGCCGGTATTGAGATACAAGTAAAGAATAAGATGTATGCGTACGAGGTTCTTTTAGGTGATCAGCCGGATATGGACTTTAACCGCAAAAATATCGGTCGCAAATTCTATGTGCGATATTCCCCTGACGACATGAGTATAGTATCTCTGTACGAAAAGGATGCTACCGGCTTACGTTTCATTACCGTTGCTGAAACCTATCTATCTGTGAACCGTGCGAAACAAGACCAAACGGAAAAGGATTTGCATACAATACGCCTTACTGAGCATTTGAACAAGAAGGAGCGTATCGACGCAGAACGCAACCGCAATGCCATATTGGAGAAACACGGATTACACCCAAATCAACACGGCTTAAATGTTGCGCCGCTTAAGGGTATCACAACCGGAAAGCGCAAAAAAATAGACATAGGAGAAATACAGAAGCTGCAAAGCAACATTACGGAATTAGAAGCGGAAACGATGAAAAATCGTCGTGCGGTTCGTAAGGCGACAAAAGCCGACCTGCAAAAGCAAAAAGACGAACAGGACGAACAAGACGAATTTACACGCCGTCGCCTTATGTTATTAACAATGAATGGAAATTAAATAAATATATAATTATGGATTCTACTATTAAACAAAACATCGTAAACGCCCTGGCTTCATATATGGAAGTACACGGCTTGTCACAGGAGAGTATGGAACAAAAAAGCGGGGTAAACTCCAGCTACATCAATGCCATGCTTAACGGACGTACTCAAGTTGGTAACACAGAGATAAAAGAAGCCTATTACAAAAAGGTGGCTGACGCCATCGGGTATGAATACGAGCGTAAATTTTGGAAGTTGGTCGAAACCACACAATACAATACAATCCTTGAAGAATTGCTAGATGCAAAATATAGAGGAAGCGAGAAAATGATAATAGGCGAAAGCGGATGCGGAAAGACTACCACGCTTAGGGAGTTCAAGAAGTTGAAGCCTGTAAACACCTATTGCATTAAGGTAAGTAGCTTGCATAAGCTAAAGGATATCTTAAATGACATTTGCGACACAATGAAAATCACTATCAAAGGTAGTGACGTTGTAAAACTTCGCAGGATAGCCAATAAGATGCGGGATTTGAAGTTGTCCGGCAAACTTCCGATACTTATTATCGACGAAGCCGAGAACCTAAAGGTACCGGCACTCCGAATGACTAAAGCCTTATACGACGCTTTAGAGGGTTTTTGCCCTATTGTCTTGCTCGGCACAAAGCAACTGCAAAACAAAATAGAAAAACTCAAAGAAGATGACGAGGAAGGTATGCCGCAACTATATCGCCGCTTTAAGGCTGGCCTTCGTGTTGTTCGTGATATTGAAAAAGCGACAATGTTTATTCCTTTCCTTGATTTAATAGAAGATGAAGGTGTTAAGGAAATGGTTCTAAACCTTGCCGACAATTACGGCGAACTAAATAAATACATTGAGCCGGCACTTCGTGAAGCTGCGATAATGGATGCACCACTGACAGAGAACTTTTACAAAGCATTCTATAAACTATAATTAAACGGTGCTTAAATGGCAATTAAAGTCACATCGGTATATAATCTATTAAAGAAACGATTCGACAGAATACCCTTTGAGGGTGCATGGCTGGAAGCTTTCGACCAACCGGAAAAGCGTGGTACCTGGTTTATCTCCGGACGTTCGACCAATGGCAAAACGTCCTTCTGCTTGCAATTGGTTAAGCAGCTTGCCAGCCTTGGACTTAAAACACTCTATTTTGCCCTAGAGGAAGGCAATACACTTACTTTTCAAAAGTCAATCATTCGCACCAACTGGGCGGATGTCGCAGGCAATATACAAGTTGTTGAACGCTTCACGCCATTTAGTGATGTATTGGAAGGTCTGGCAGAAAAAAGGGTAAAAGTTGTTGTTGTCGATACCGTGCAGCGTTGGGATTTAACCGATCTAAAAGACTACATCACATTGAAAGATAGGTACCCGAATATCCTTTTCATTTTCGTAAGCCATGTAAAGGATAACGGTATGCCTGACGGACGCATAGCAAACCTTATACACCAGGATGCAGACCTTAAAATATGGGTAGAAGGTTACAGGGCAATATCTAAGGGGCGTTTAGTCGGAGACCTCGGATATTACAACATTTGGGAAGAGGGCGCAAATAAATATTGGCTTGATAAAATATAACATTATGAAAGCAACAAAAAAGAAACAGTACACAGGAAGAAAGACAAATATGTTCTATGCTGTTATGGCACAACTTCCAAACTATTCAAAAGAGCATGCAGACTTGATAAAAGAGGGTCTTATACATGATTTTCTTGAAAGGCACTATGGTAAAAATCACGGTCGCTCGTTGCGATTAACATCTCTTACGGACATGGAGTTTAGCGAATTGCTCCAGGAACTACAACAGCAGGTAAATACAGGGAAAAACATACCACAACTACAATCAGAGGCTATCCGTAAGAAGTTAGTACATCAAATATTAGCGACATTTTCCCGAATAGGTATAACCGCTTCCGGTGGTGACTATACCGTCATAAATGACCATATACGCCGCCTTCCTATCTCCAAGGGTAGGATTATCCCACAATTCAGATTTAACGAACTGGATAGCCTTTTAGGTGCCGTCCGTGCGTATTGTGGTAACATCCAAAAGAAACAACAAAAGGAGCGTATGGCAGCCGCTAAAAATTAAAAATACGAATTATTAAATATAAGATTATGAATGTAGATTTAAGTAATGTTTCCGCCGAAGATTTAGAAGCGGCGTTGAACGAAAAGAGAGAAAAAGCCAGGGTGTTAGCCTTAGAAAAAAGAGAAGCGTATGAAGGCATACGTGGAGACTTGATTTCCCGTGTGTTTACAGGAGTCGAAAATGTTAGCTATGACGTGCAGAACCTTGCAGAGTTATGTAATAAGGAAGCCGAAGCCTTCCGTCAAGTTATGGCGGAATATGGTCAGTTAAGAACACCTATGCAAAAGTCTTTTACTGTTAGAACGGAACTCTACAAATGGGAGGTCAAATGTAATAAGGTAAAGAAGTTTGACGAACGTGCCGATGTGGCTGCTAGTCGTTTGATTGAGTTCCTAAAAGACTGGATAACCAACCAAAAGGATGGTTTCGACAATCCTATGTATCAATTAGCAATGACGTTGCTAGAGCGTAATAAGTACGGCGACCTTGATTATAAATCAGTATCCAAACTGTATGACTTGGAAGCAAAGTTTAATAATGATACTTACAGCGAAATAATGACGCTGTTTAAGGAATCTCACCTTGTAGAATCAACGGCAATAAATCATTATTTCTATAAACGTGACGAAAACCAAGTATGGAAACGTTTGGAGCCGTCATTTAATCGTATGTGACAAATGAGTAAGCTGAATAACACATTAAAAATTGAGCCACCCAAATTATTGGGTAGTAACCATAACGGAGAAACTTTTTCTTCTCACGGACATACATGTACGTACTGTAACGGACATCGTACCTTTTCCGAACAAGTGACATACGACGAGTATAAAACAAAGGATTGCCCGGTATGTAAAGGCGTTGGCAAGTTGCAGGCGAAAATTGTAATTGGTTGGCTACCGGATAACGTACTAAAATGAATCGACAATGGATAAAGATGCTCAATTCAAAACGTTGAAGAATCCAAAAGCGAGCAAGGAGCAACTAAGGGCGGCACTTTCTGCCGCCTTAGGCGTTCCTTACATTGTTAAGGATAAAGGTGCGGAAACCTTATTTACCCAATGCCGTAAGGTCTTTATGGCGGCGTACGAAAGACATACGGGCGTGTCTTACGTCTTTGGTGCAAAAGACGCAAAGGCGTTAAAGGAACTAATCGCAAAGGTTGGCAGCCTTGCTAATGCCCCGACGGATGATACCACCATCGAAATGCTAGGCTACTTAATAGATCGGCTTCCCGAATGGTATAAGCAAAACGCCTTTTCCTTACCGATAGTAAATAACAAGTTTAACGAAATAGTAGCAAGTATAAAAAAGAATGGCGGACAAAGCGGAATTACAAACGATTATAAAGCCCGTGTCATTAGCGACCTTTTGTCCTAATATACTTAGTCGGGAATTAGTACATGTGCGGTCAACTTACGACGCTTTAGCACTTTCCGGTAGTTCCCCGTCGTTGGCTGTTTTAAGGCGTGATTTTGGCGCGCATAAGATTGAAACGGTAATCAAGGCACATCTTATTGACTTATGCGATAATATTAACTTAAAACGCCCTTTAAGGGATATTCAAATAGACAATATTGCCCGTGAAGTTGTGGCGGAATTTTACAGCCTTACAATGGCGGATATACATGTTATTTTCAGAAAGGCAAAGATGGGAGAATACGGCGAGTTCTTTGAATCGCTAGACATGCCAAAGGTTATGACCTGGTTCCGAGAATATTTTTCCGACCGTTGTGCCATAGCTGCACAAGAAAATATAAGTGGTCGCTTCCGTGATGCTAACGACCCGCGGTCGTCAGAACTAGCGAGAAGGCATTTCGATAAGTTAGAACAACAATTTAGAATTAAAAATAATAAGACATGAATCATGAATTCCCCCCCCCCAAAAAAAAAGCTAAAGCGTAGAGCAAACATACTCTACCGGTTGCGAAAAAAAGGAATCCAATGCAACACAAAAGAGCGTACAATCTTTTTTCAATATGGTGAATCCCCGGACACCATACTGCAAATACGACAACTCCGGGAAGAGTTTAAATTTACATTGCAGTTTCAAATATAAAAAGTAGGGAGATATGATACTTGAAATTTTAGAAATAAACAAATATGCTGTTAAGGAGCGATATCTACAGCATATAACTAAGCTCCTCCAAGTGCCCTTGTCAACAACAGACACTTATCTTGATTTGTTTGAAAAACTTCGGGCGCAATGTACTGGTAAAGATGAGCAAAAAGCGGTGGAAGACTTTATTGACTTCAATAAAGAACAGGTAGAGGATGCGTCTATATTTGAAATCCCAATAACGGATCAGGAGGATATGTATGCAATCTTCAATCTTAAAAAATACCGATGATAAAATTAAAACAATGTACAGAGACATTTGGAGATTGTACTGCTGGATATGAAGTAACTCTAACTAAAAAATACTTTGTTAAAGAATT
>JGI994J12354_10002450_pt1 | contig 18085 bp, 14 predicted proteins | sample IntmicLarv3ML3BL_FD_12354 | JGI IMG/M metagenome (IMG submission 12354)
ATGGCATCCAATTTTGTGACTTTTTTTGCAATCAATTTGGATATAAAACCAGAAACTCGGTTTTCTAACATATCTAGTTGAAAATTATTAATTCCATTTACTTGTTGTGCGTCTTTCATCTCACCCAACGCACAAAAGCCCGATAGTAATTGCACCACTAGCAACTGGTTGAAGCAATGTAAGCATCACAAAAGCACTAACGAGCGAAACCAACACACCACTAGCTTTTATTCGAATAAAATTCTTTCGTTCAACTTTTTGCTTATATTTGCGAGCAAATTCAAATTTTTCCCAAAATGTATCTGTCAATTTGGAACTATAACCAAATAGTGTTCTTTCTCCAACATACTCTCGTTTTGTACAAACTTCTGTCAAATATGATGCTTGCCGCTCAATCTTATTTACATCGCGACCTGCAGCATAGTTACTTTGCCCTGCTTTAATTGCTAATAAAAATATAGGAACCGAAAAAAACAAAATAGCTAAAGCCGCCCACCAAATATTTGCCATTAAAATAAGCAAAATACTTAATACTTGAATAATCGTACTTACTACCTCAATTGTGTCATTATACATCATAATAATTTTAGATTCACTAGGTCCTATCACACGCTTAATCAAATCATACGTGTCTTGATCTTCCATATAGCGATACTCTAAGCGAGCACATTTGTGAATTATCGCCATGCGATATTTTAAACGAGTAGCTATTAATATTCGGCTGTCTATATACTTACGAACATCGCCTATCACCCATTGATACAAAGCAATTCCACACAAACCAAGTATTGGTCCATAAAGTGTAATATCACTCTCCTCCTTAGTGACAATGGATAGCGCTGTATCTAGAAAATTTGCTGTTGCAAGAACAGTTAATGCTGGTAGAAATGCACATATAACTTGTTGTATTAGCAGAACTGTCGCCCAGCCAGGGGCAACGCAAAATGCTAATCTTATTAGACCAACTGTTTTATATTCTCTTTTCTTTAACATGAGAGTCTCCTATTCATATACTTTGTGTTGTGTTGAAATTATGATGCAGTCACTTTCTAATCTAACGACTCCTTGTCTTTATTTAATGATTCTTTTAAGTTCATAAGAATGTTTGTCGTAATAGTCCTTAACAAAACTACTGTTTCTACGATATAAAGACTCCATTCAACTCACTAATAATAATTTTTAGCAACATCTTCTCTTTATTAAGTAGTAGTCTCACTTTACTTGCAAAATCACAAATATGTTCCACAAATTTTTCATTTGCACTCTCTTTATTATAGCTAACATAAAGTTTTAAAGCATTCAGTCTCATCTGATTAAAGCTATTTTTAAGGTGCTCATATTCATTTTTTGTCGTTTCAAAACAATCCGATAGAACATATATTTTTGATATATAATTCAAACGATTGAAAATTCCATTCTTATGCTCATATAGCAAATGAATGCTTCTATATGCCAAGAAATCTATATGCTTTTCATTCTCAATATTCATAATAAACTGAACACATGCATTAAGACCAAAGTGAGTTTGTTTGCGTAAAGGATTGATGACATATTGCGAATGGCGAAAACTTTCACTCTCTAAATATTCTGTTATTTTTTGTACAAATCTCTTTTTTGAAAAATGATATTCCTTTTCATATCGTTTAGGAGTAAAAAATGTTATCGCTGTATAGTGCGTTGGAAGCAAAGATAGTACTCCTCTGAATGCTGCTTGAAGATCGGTGAATTTATACTTCACTTTATTAAATATACCTTTCCTATCAAATCTTAATGCTTGAAAGTATTCTGCTTTTCTGTTAAACCCATAAATAAGCGAGTCATGCAAAAAGTATTCAACATTATATGCTGGCGATTCAGGCAAAAAAAATTCGTTCATCATTATAGAACTATAAAACCCTAATTCAAGTTGCTTTATAATCATATTTATTATATCATCACTTTCATTAACCATAGAAAAACGAATGCGCGACACCTCGAATGTCTTATAATATCCAAAATCAAAATCACAGTCTTTATACATCAAATCATTTTCATCTGTCAAAAAGATGCCAATAAAGTTTTCATAATACCAAGGATGCAAGTTTTCCTGTGTAAGTATAATACAAACTGGAAAAGCTATAAATGTAAACGAATTTATCTCTTTTTGCAAAACGATTGGTAGTTCTCTGAATTCAGTACTCATCATTAATTACTCCTTTAGAAATTTTTGCATATATTTTAATATTAGATCCTATCCATACCTGAAACAATGTTAGTACTATTTCGCTTGTTTTTCCCGTTATATGTTTTTTCTAAACTTTCCACAAAATAGAATTCTCTGGGGATTTTATAAGCTGCTAGTCTATCAAAACAATAGTTTTTCAACTCCTGCTCATTCACAACATGACTTAATACAATTTTAGCTATAGGAATTTCACCTAAAATTTCGTCTGTTTTTGCAGCTACCAAAGCATCTTGAATGCACGAATGCTGCATTAGAATTTCTTCAATTTCTTCTGGATAAACATTAATTCCACCTACTATAATCATATTTTTAGTACGTCCACATAAATATAAGAACCCATCTTTATCCCTATAACCTAAGTCACCTGTTTTTAACCAACCATTAACTATTGTTTTTTCAGTTAATTTAATATTTCTATAATAGCCTTTCATTATATTTTCGCCTTGTACAAGAATCTCTCCACTTTTGTTATTCGCAACTTCCTCGCCAGACTCATCTACTATTTTCACTTTCACACCTGGTAATGAGGTTCCTACAGATCCTACTTTCACGAAAGCATACTCGGGTAGAAGTGCTGTGATTCGTGGAGATGCTTCTGTTTGACCATAAGTTTGAATGAATCCAACAGAACTATATTTTTGTATTAATTTTTTCAACTTTTCAACTGGCATAAATCCCCCACCAAAACAAATAAAACGCAAGGAATTAATATTATAAAGATGTGGAGTTTTAAACGCTAGTAATAAGAGAAGCATAGACGGCACTCCTGTAAAGTTCGTAATCCCTTCGCTTTCAATGATTTCAAAAAAAGTTCTAGGAGTAAACATTCCTTCTAATATTACCATTGAAGCACCTAAGTATAGATGGGTAAGAAACTGTGCAGTATTACAATACCCAAAGTGCATTGGTAAAGAAATTAAAACCTTGTCATCTTCTGACAAATATAATGATTTGATATTTGACTCAATATTACAAATCAAGTTATTATGTGTCAGCATAACTCTTTTAGGATTGCTTAAAGACCCAGATGTATGTAATAGTAGCGCAACCTCATCTTCTTCTACACAGTGTTTCAATGCCGTTTCACCTTGTATAGCAACAATTTCACCACTCTCTATAATTAATATATTCAATCTATAATTATATTCAGATAATACATCTAAAAGCATACTTTTATATCTATAACTTGTCACAATCAAATTGACCTCACAATATTTTAATGTACTGATAATCTCAGCGCCCTTAGATTGCGTTCCTATTGGTACAACTATCTTGTTAGCTTGTAAAATCGCAAAATATGTAACCGCATATTCTATAGAGTTATCTATAAAAATCACCACATTTTTCGCACTACAAATAGATTTTCGAATAATTTTATCTGATAACTCTAATGATTGCAAATACCAATCCTCATATGATATTTCTTTCTTCCCATGCTTGATTGCAATTTTAGGGTTCTTTTTTTGTTTCTCTAATAATGTTTTTATGTGCATCCTATTCATCTCCTCTTTCTATAACACAAATAATTGTATTAGCTATTTACAGCACCAAATTAAATAAAGTTCACTTTTGTAAATGCTACTTCACAATGTCCTTTAGACTCATGCGGTTTTCTAACGCTCGTTGTCAATCATTTAATAGTAATTCCATCCTCCATTTCCGAAATGATACTTGCACACTCTAAAATAATCTCATTAACTAAGTCTAATCTTGAATCATTTCTCATACTTTCAATTAATCTCATTAAAAACTTCACTTTAATGATTCTCTGACTTTCCTTTTTCATTCTTTCTCTTTTTGTTGAAATTTCTAGTGCCTTATAGAATCCATCAATTTCCACTTTCACCTTACTTCTATTAAAATCTTTAGTATAGCTATTGCTGGACTGCCTCTCTACAAAAGAAGGAACTCTATATTTACAATGTTCTCTCTTATCAAAATAATAATCACCTTGTGCTGCATATCTAAACCATGTATGGGAATCCTCAGCAACAAACTCATGTGGAAATAACTCCTTTGTTGCTAATTGAGTTTTAACAGCAACAGAGGAAGTAACATTCACATATCCTGTTTCCAAGCCAATCTCATACCAGCAATTTTTACCTATAGGAGGTTTTTGCTTTAATGATTGAATTATTTCTTGAAGTGGAGGTGCCAATTTTTCCTCAGGTACAATACGAGAATGCTCATCAATAACTTTAATAGCCGAATAAACTACCGATACATTATTATTGTCGAAAATTTCCCTAACCCATTTCACTCGGTTTGGGCTAGAAACATCATCTGCATCATTGAAAAGAATAATTGGCGATTTTCTTTCTTTTGCCCACTGAATACCTATATTGCGACATTCGCCTGTTGTTTTTCTTTCTTTTAAATATTTTACATGAATTCGTGCATCTAAATTAACATATGTACTAATTAACTCTTTCACCTCTCTGATTGGTGAAAAATCTTCTATAATAATTGCATTCCAATTAGCATCACTTTGAAGAATCACCCCATCCAAAGTGTGTTTCAAAAATTTCAAATATACTGCTGATTTTATGTATGTCGGAATTACAAATGTTACTGTGTTTTTTTGCATACGTAGCCTCCTTCACATTATATAGTCATGCCTGTGCTTCGGTACAAACTATTTTTATTTTCAGAAACTATAGCTTATTTTTTCTCCATCCATCGAAACTCTCGAAGGCTCTACAACTACGGTTTCTTTATTCATTTCTTAAATACCTTTATACTTATACAGTGGTTTATGTAAAAGCGGATTACAATCTAACTTTTGCTAGTTATCCTGCCCTCTGTCCAAAATAATATTGTATACTATTTTTTTTATTCGCCAAGGTGTCTATTAATCATGTTGTTCAAATTCGAAAGATTATACAAAAGATCAATTTGCATATCTTCATTTGTAAAAACAATATCAAACTTTTCCTCAATTTCAACAACCAATTGTATGATTTCTATTGAACTAAATCCCAAATCAATTAACAAATTCATTTTAGTATCCATTTTTTCAAAATCATATTTTTCCTCTACTATATTATTAATGCAGTCAACAAGCCCTTTAAATACATTATCCATTTCTTCCTCCTAGTAAAACACTTTATTTTATTTATAATGCATACTGCCGAACAACTATCCCGATAGATATTTCATTTCTCATTAAGCCATTCCGGCTTATACCTTGAGCCTAACTGATTTTTTTTAAAATAAATATCTTTTTCTTTGTTTCTGCATTTTCCACTCCTTGAAATATCATAAATTGAAATTTTTCCATCAAGGAAATCAATAAAATTTTCAATTTCTGTAACACCTTTATATTTTTCCTTTAGTCTAAGATAGTTTTGTTCAATAGTCCTCTTTTGTGCATGGTATATATGAAAGTTAGCAGCTTCTTTTTCATAATGAAATTTGATTCCATGCATATATAACTTATACCCAAACTCTATATTCTCATATCCCCACGTTTTGAACGACTCATCAAAACCACCTACATACTCATAATCTTTTCGTCGTATTGAAAAATTACCGGAAAACAGAGATATCCAAGGGGTTAGCGAGTTTGTTTCACCATTATTTTCACAATAAATCTTTAAAACTTGTTCAGCATAGTTATATCTTCGAATAAATCTCCAAATAGAATTGTTCTTATCATAAAACATTTGAGGAAAATATTGAAAATAATCTTCTGAATTTCTGATAAACACTTCTAGAATATCACCAATTAATACTGCACTTTCTGATGTTAAATGAAAGTCATAATGTTTTGCTAAAAATCGTGGTGATAAAAACCTATCTCCGTCACTAAAAACTAGCACTTCACCTTTAGCCACTTTAGCTCCAGTATTTCTGGCTGCGGATCGTCCTTGATTTTCATCATGTTTTACCATATTAATCTTCAACATTGGATATTGTTTCTGAACATCTCCAAGTTCTTCATTACTGCCATCATCTACAAGAATAACCTCAAAATCATTCATACTAACCGCGATTTGTTCACTTGCCGAAAGTAAAATCAATTGTAGATTTTCTTTCTGGTTAAAAATCGGTATAATTAAACTAACTTTCATACTGCTCCCCCATCTCTATAGTTTCAAACATTATTTATCCATTTTAAGGTGAGTTCATGTACATCTTCTAAAGACTCATAGGAAAACAAATGATGCGTAGAGTCTAAGATTAAATTTTGTATTAACAATTTCGTACCACTTTCCCTATGTATATACTGATATTCCTCTGATACAATATCATGTTTTCCCCAAATCATACATAATGGTTTTTGTATACTTTCAAATGCTTCTTTAAAATTATATTTTTTATTATCTATACTATAATTAAGTCCAATATATTCCCCTCCAATCTGAGTGACATATTCTCCTTTAGCATTCTTCCGATATTTTTGATTCCTCAAGAAAGCATTTCCTCCCTCAATACTTCTCGATTCGCTCTCAAGAAACACAGGGTTCCAATAGCAACCACATTTAATTTCATACTCTTTATTTGAAAGAATATAATTCGCAATCTTAGCACCCGCACTCCATGCAATCAATGATATTTGATTAAAATCAATGATATCCGCATAACTCTCAAGAAATTTATAAGCCTCATGAAAATCTTCCAATATTTCTGTGAAATTATAATTTGTTAAAGAGTTTTTACTTATACCAGAATATCTATTATCATATCTAAATAATATAATATCATTATCACTTAACAATTCTCCTAATCGTGGACCACATGTGTAATTATCCACTTTGTCTCCTCCCAGTCCTGGCAAGAAAATTGCACAAGGTAACTTCTCCTTTATTTTGATAGGACGATGTATAATCCCTGGTAATAAAAACTCTCCTGACTCTATTGAAACCAGCTCTCTTAAATTATTCTTGTGCAACATTTTTGTTGATTGACAAATTATTTGAGGTTTTTTGCTCCTATCTTGGTACGCAAATTCTAGTTTTCCCTTAAGCCAGTTCACTATTTCTAGATTAACTTTATATAAAGTGTCTGGCCATAAATTAGATTGTGTGTACCACTCTATTGGAATTATATTTTCTCGAAATTCCGAGACATAAACATGTGTTGTCCCCTCATATACTGATTTTTCCACTTTGTCATCAATTACTAATTGTGATATATAATGACTCTCTCCTTTCATTCTTTCCAAACAACTTAATTCTTTTAATAAAGAATATAAAATCGGATTATATGTACAATCGTGAAAAGGTCCTACTATTGCTTTTAAGAATAGATATTCAGCGCCCTTTTTCACCTCTACCACTAATTGACCTGTTTCTTCCATTTCTTTAAGTTGCTTCTTTTTAAATACTCTAGTCCAATCATAAACTATATCAAATTCTGGTAAATAATATATAGCACCTTCAAGCACTATATTTTTACTTAATGCTCTTAATAACAAATTTCCAATCCCCATTCCCATTATAAAAATAGGATAAAGATTGATCCCACTCACATATTCATAAACATCTCTACAAGTATTCATTAATAAATCCCATGATATATTTTCACCTATGCCACTGCTCTCTCCACTACCAATATAATCAAAACAAAACACATTAATCCCACTCTCATTACATAAATTTGCTATCTCTATGAATATACGATTCGGTCCTATATGATACCACCCTAACGTAGGAAATATAAGCAATGATGCTCCTCCCTTATTGCAGTTATATTGAACAACATATACTTCTCTACCTTCTTTTTTAATATATACTTGTTTCATCTCTACCCTTTCACTCAATATTGATCACACCTTAAACAGCTAATAAGAAACTGCAAGGATACACTTATGGCTTTCTCTTGTTCACTACTCAGACGAGCGGGAAGTTTAATACCAACTGCTCTTGCCAAAATATCATCTGTCTTTGGTAATGTTCCCCTTTCATAGTTATATCTAGTACTGTCTACATATTTCCATGGAAAGCCTGTTGGCAAAGATTCCAGTTTATTCGTAAGATTTAAACAATTATAATAAACATGATATCCAAATGTACTAAGTAAATACATTTTTAATTCATCTTTCAGAAAATTTTTCCTATAAATTTCCATCATTTTCATTGCATCGTTAATCGTTGGAAATAATAATATCAGAGTCGTTCCTATTTCTTCATCCTCATATGTTTGTTTTCGATATTGTATTGGATAAATATCGCCTATGCTATTTACAATTCTTTGTTTGGTTTTTTGCATAGTTTCCACAATATTTGGCAATCTACGCAATTGAACACGCAAAATTGCTGCTGTTATTTCATTGCATCTTCTTCCTTCACCATACGTTATATATTCATTCGCAAGATTTTGCTCTATATATGCTTCGTTGCGCGGGAATCCAAAATCTGATTTCGCTACCATTTTATGATAAAGTCTATTATCGTTCGTTAAGATAAGACCTCCCTCTCCTGCTGTAACAAGTTTATTTATTTGTGTACTTGCGACAGCAATATCACCAAACGATCCTATCATCTGATTGCCTATTTTCCCACCCATACACTGTGAAAAATCTTCTATCAACTTTAGTCCTTTTCTTAGACAGAAATTTTTAATCTTTTTTATATTAGCTTGCGCACCATCCATGTGAATCGCAATTACACATTTTGTTCTAGACGTAACTTTTTTCTCCAAATCTTCCAAATCAATATTAAGACTCTCATCCACTTCACAAAGAACTGGAATTGCCCCTCTAATTAAACAAACATTAGCAACTGCAATCCAGAAGTAACCTGGTATAATTACTTCATCACCTACCGTTATATCCAAAGCATGTAAAGCACATGATAAGGCACCCGTCGCACTATTAACAGCATGAACATTCTTCACCCCAAAAAATCGACTACATTCTTTCTCCAGTTTCTCAACCTCATATTCTAGATGTTCTCCGTAATATCGAAATGGAGATTTGTTTTTAATCACTCGTACTGCTGCATCTACTTCCTCATTATCATAGTAATTTACACCATAGTAATCCTTAGAAATCGTTTCCAACACTTCAAAAATCTCTTTGTTCAAACCGCCCTCTCCTTTCAAATAATATGAAACTTATTTCTTTGTAGCTGAGTCATCCTTTCTAATATTTTTATACTTTCTTTTCTTCTCAGATCTATCCTATCGTATAATTTGGGATTTTGAATATAAACTATTAACATTTCGCGTTCTATTTTAAAAGGATTTAATCGTTTCAATTCTGCCTCAAAATCCAAATTCTTGATATAGTTTTCAAATCCAATCTTCCTCGATGCAACTTCTTTTTCAGTAAATATGCTATGATTTTTAAGTTTCAGCCTCAGTCCATTAGCATATACAATATTAATTTTTTTTCTAAGAGCAAAATTAATCATTTCATCCAGTGTATTAATAATAGGCTCTCCCTTATCATTTAATGATGTATTGCATATAATTGGAATGCCTGTTTTTTTGTCAAAAGATTTGACTAGTTGGTATAATACAGAATTCTCCTTTTTATTAATAGTTTGAACGCGAGCACTCCCATCAGTATGCGAAATGGCTGGCACTAACTTTTTTTTATCATTATAAACTTGGAAAGTATGAAGCATATACTTAGTTGGATACGAGTTTTCAAACCAATACTTTGCCTTTTCCTCTAAAACTATTGGTGCTACTGGCCGCCACCATTGCCTCTGTTTTATTTTATTAAGTGTAGCTTTTGTCTCAAAATTTCGTGGATCAGCAAGAATACTTCTATTACCAAGTGCCCTTGGTCCAATTTCAGCATGAGCATTAAACCAAACAATTGGTTCTAAGGTAATATCCTCAACAACCTTATCCAAATCGTACTTTTCGATTTCTTCAATATAATCTTGATTCCTTTCAATAAACTTCTTTATTACGTTATCTGCCTCACCATAATACGCATTTTCAAACTCAAAAAATATCTGTGAACCTACTTTTTTATAAAAATAGTATAACGCCATACCAAGAGATATGCCTGCGTCATTAACACACGGTGGTGCTATAAAACCTTTAAACCTATTCTTTTTCATAATATATGAATTAACTGGACAGTTCAGTGCAAAGCCTCCACTCAATGAAACAAAAAAATCTTCTGTCTTTATTCCATATTTTTCTCGGGCATTGTTAATATTTGCCTCCATAATCAATTCAGAGATTTTCTGAACCTCTTTAACCACCATACTGATTCTATTTTCAGTTTCGCTAAAGTTAGAATCAAACCCGTTAAACAAAATCCCTGAATCTTTCTCGCTTAAGTTATTAACATAATTAATTAAAATCTCTACATCATCAATAACATCTGCCACTTGATTTCTATTCTTAACTAAAATCAACTTTAATGATTTATTGTATAGCTTGCATGAGCAAGCACTTGCCAAGGCCATTAAACTTCCCTCACGCATATTAAAGAAATCTCTTATATATCCCCAGTGAATACCTGGCGAATATGCCGCAAACATATGTTTTATCTCACCTTTTTCTGATACAGATGCAGTATAATAATTTTTATGCTCAATGTCTAAGTCAACTACATTATCTGGAATTCCGTCCACTGCGAATGCTAATATATTATCTTTAAGAAATATTTCTGTATGCATCAATAGCGAAGAATATAGATGACAGATACTATGGTAACAAAATTCTTTATGCTCTTCTATACTATGATAATCATTACATGTATCTAACTCTGGAGTCCCCCATACCTGAATCATATCATCCAAAGATAATTCTAATTCACCTAGTAGTTCCTCAATAATACGTCTAGCATGTTCAACATTATAGAATGCTTTTCTATGCTGTTTTAACCCTGTTACTCTTTCTAATTCCCAGTAGCGAACCAGTTGGATTTTCGTTCCATCTTTCTTCCATACTGAAATATTCATATCATGTCTTAATTCAATATCTGTTAAACAGGCTAATTCATTAATAAATAAATATGTAGATAAATAATAACCATTTTTCATACTTTACATCATTCCTTTCGCCTTACTCCAGGATAAATATGCCTTTTAAGTTCATCTTAATTTCCACTTTTCACACTCTTTTCAGAGTTCAAACAACTTCATTCTTTACTATTCATTAAGTATTCATTCCAAAGCTGTATAAATTCACTTTCTCTGTTTTCCATAAGTTCTTGATATGTCCCATGCTCAATAATGCTACCATTTTTGAATACATATACATAATCAAACAAGCACAATAAATGTAATCGATGGAGGACACTCACAATAGCTTTTTGTGAAAATCCTTCAAAAATCCTATTGTAAATCATCCTTTCTGTAGCAATATCTAAATTATTCGTCGGTTCATCTAATAATAAAATACTACTATTTCTCACAGAATAGAGGCCTCTAGCCAACGCAAGACGTTGTTTTTCTCCTCCAGATAAATTCACACCATTTTCGCGGATATCTGTATCAATACCATTTGGCAATTTTTTTACAACATTGTCAAAGCCTGCTAGTCTAAGACTTTTTTCAATCTCACTTTCATCATCCGGCAATCCCATGGTAATATTATATCGTATGGAATTTTCAAAAATTTCTGCTTCCTGCGGAATAAAAGTTGTAAATTTTTCCAGCATGTTTATGTCTGCATATTTCCCATCAATATTTATATCGATCTCATTTATAGGAAGTACACCTTTCATAATATGTAAAAAAGTACTTTTTCCTGCACCACTCTCTCCAATAAAGGCAATCCGTTTGCCTTTATTTATTTTCACTTTAACGTTAAATAGTCCAGCGTTACTATTCTCATAAGCATAGTTTAATGGTCCGATTTCAATCTTGTCCCATGGCAAATCATTAGATTCATCCCATTTCTTTCCTTTTATATGCGATAGTCTTCCCTTTTTAGCTTTCTCATTTTCCTCGTAAGCTACATAAATAGGAGATGCAGCTTTAAAGTTAGTACTCCAATGAATAATATCTTCATAGTGAAATGCATAAAATTGAAATGAAGAAATCAACTGTTCCAGATATTGAAAGATAGCCGTAATTGTGCCAATCAAAATGGCCGTTCCCATCACTGTTCTTATTTTTATATAATAAAAAATAAGTCCCACATTCAATACTGCTGTAAGAAGTTCATTATAAAAACACTTTAATTGTGTTACTTTATTTTCTCTTTGAATATGAGGAAAAATCCCATCCAATCTAATGGATAAATCTTTTTGAACTAGTTTCCCTAATTTTAATATGATAATTGTATTAATATTTCTAATATAATCAAATAATGCTGCTGAAACATCGTGAAACTTTTCATTCTGTAGTCGATATTCAGGCACAACTACCGTATACATCTTTTTTGTAATTAGAATCATGATAACGCCAAAAGTGATGGCTACAATGGATATTATTGGCGAAATCATCGTCAACATAATAGCTGAGCCTACAAACTTCATAATCGCCTCAATGCAATTCGCTTGTATATTTCCAAAGTGGTATAAAGAGTCTCCTGCCGTATTCAGCCTATCTATAACACTTCCCGAATGATTTTCATTATGCCATTGCAAAGGCAATGCCTGCAAAATTCCATAGCTTTTTACAATAAATCTCTTTTTTACATTGAATGCCACATCGCGCTCAATAAATCGCGCTATTCTATGGAATAGATTAAATACTGCGAAACCAACCATATAAATAGTCAACCAAAATAGCACATCATTTATTAAATTTGTACTATTTTCCTGAAGTGTATTAATAACCATTGAAAATGCATATGGTTGAATAATAATACCAAAAACAGAAATTATATGAAAAATGTAATATAGCACAATTTTTTTTCTATCACATTCTGCATATTTCCATAATTTCTTAAGCATATAAATATAGTCCATGATCCCCTCCAACGTATACTTGTTTTTTATTTTATCTACATCCAGTTTCTGAATAAAGTGATTATTTCCTATCTAATAAGGGAAAATAAGACTTCAATTCCCCTCTTCTGCGAATATCCGTTGTGCAACAATGAAAACCTCCACCAAATTTATAGACTTCACTAAACGGGCATGTAATCACCTTATATTCCAACAGTTTCATAAATTCAATCATTTGAACTTCTTCTTGCTCCACAATTACTGTATTAGTATCCAAACATAATATATTCATTGAAATCCAGTTGCTCACTTCTGGAGTATAGCCAAGTGGCGAGCGAAAAGATGCTGGTGCCTCAAGCACTCTCCAACCATTTTCATAAAAAATGTTTATCCCATCATTTATACATGGCCTTTCAGGGTTTATCAACACTAATCCTGGACGGATCGGAACCAATGTTGTATCTAAATGCTCTGGTCTGCTATCATGAAATATAATTTTGTGTAATCTGTACTCACCTCCTAGATGTCGTTGCAACCATTCTGCACCAAATTCATTCGTAACAGCATCTGGTTGGTAAAAAATATCTCTACCACATCTAACAAAAGTCGCAGCATCAAAGCAAGGCTCAAATTGTGTCAGAAAATTATGATTCTTTACATTAGGAGTATCTTTTTCCCTTGCAATGTTATCTGTATATAACTCGTCACTCATCATAGGTTTTGGCGCCGCCGTCCATTTTGCTCCTCTTTCAAAATATTCTTTAATCAAACTTCTATAGGCACGATATTCAAAATATCGTGCTCTTTGTGCCATTGGCGCTTCAATAATCTCATTTCCAATAACTAACAAGACATCACGTGGACATGCACTACTGTTTTGCACAGGTACCGCAAAATCTGGTGTCATAACTGGCTTACAAAAATCCATTTCATCTGGGCGTCGTACTAGTACGCCCTGCTCCATTAGTATTGCTGCTAAAATATCTAACTGTTCTTGTGCTTTATCAATTTCATATTGCTCAACTCTACTACCTTTGAATTGTCGCTGACTACTATTCATTGGATAAAATGGGGACAAAGCTGGTTCAAATGCCATTTTCGCGCTATTTTTAACAGTTCCTACAATTACTTCTTCTAACGGATCCCACTCATTATAAGAAGATACCACTTTTTTTCTCATTTTTCGCTATTCCTTTCTCCTCGTGAAAATTCAAACGAAGTTAGCATTATAGGTTACCCTCTCTATTTACATTCGTCTCATTTCATCTCACCTTAGCTTTTTATCTTCATTTTTTATATTTTTTCTTGTAATAAGATAATCATGCATTACTAAAACATCTAACTTACTGTAAACAAAAAATTCAAGTGCTTCTTTTGGTGTTTCTACAATTGGCATTGCTTTATCATTAAAGGAGGTATTTAATAACATAGGTATACCTGTTATGCGTTTAAATTCTTTTATTAAAGAATAGTATATAGGTGTGATTTTTTCAGACACAGTCTGAACTCTAGCAGAGTTGTCTTTATGGGTAACTGACGGTATCTTTTCCACCCATTCTTTTTTTGTTTTTCCTACAAGTATCATATAATAACTTGTATCATAATCAAGTTCAAAGCAGTCGTTTAACTCTTCTATTAAAACGGAGGGCGCAAAAGGGCGAAAGTCTTCTCTATGCTTTATTTCCCGATTAATATATTCTTGCATTCTCATCTGCCTTGGGTCAGCCAAAATACTTCTATTTCCCAATGCTCTGGGACCAAATTCCGATTCTCCCTGAAACCATCCTACTACTTTCCCACAAGCTAGATATTTAGCTGTTTCTTCTATATAATCTGTTCTTCTTTCCCAGTGAACTTTTTCAGCAACCTCTGCAAGTGACTCTATTATCACATCCTCTCGATATACTTTTCCAAAATATGTCGACTTATTATGTTTTACTTTCTCTTTTCCCAACACTTCCAACCATCCATAATAGCAACACCCAATGGCAAGCCCATTATCCCCAGCAGCTGGTTGAAAATAAAATTCTTCAAATTTCGTACTCTTCTTCAGTTTCCCATTACATACTGCATTTAAAGCAAGCCCTCCTGCATAGGCAACATTTTTTTGTGGTGCCTTGCTATAGTATGAATCAAAAAGATATTTCACTGCTTGCTCAGTCTCATCTTGCACCCACCAAGCAATATCTGCATAATATTGAAAATCATTCCAAAAAGATTGCTTTTTAACACTTCTTGAAGGTGCAATATTTCTCATAGTTTCATAATTTATAAATGCTCGAGAATTTTTCAAATCGAAGAGTTTTCCACTATGAATGCCTTTTCTTCCAAAGGGAGCTAGTCCCATCAATTTTCCTTCTGTAAAATCCGAACCAAATACATACTGACTAGCACCCCCATACAATTCAGCAATTGAATGTTTCATATCATTAGGTGCGAATGGAAATTCGTCTCGATTTAATACTTGATATCTAGAAAAATCTTTAAATATCGGAGTAAGTTTTCCCTTTTCGTATACATAATAACTTTCTTTCTCAAAATAATGACAATGTTCTGCTTTATGAAGCTTTTGTATTTCATTAGGCAAACACTCTTTGGGAACATCAATGCAATTATCTAAACTTGCTCCCCTTCCGTCCAAAACAACAATCCCCATTTCTTCAAACGGCGATGTTCCTATTGCACTATACGCATGAGCTAAATGATGTGAAATAGTCACTTTTGGAACATACTCTGGAATTATTCTCCCTTTCTTTAGTTTTTCCCCCTCTTTATCATGTGCTAAATTTATAGTATTCTTTTCTACAACAAGTGAAATGTCATTAAATGTGATTCCTTCCGCATCCAAACAATACTGTAGTGTCAAGTTATCATTATATCCATCATGCTTTTTTCTTGTTAGTCGCTCCTTTTCAATCGCTACAACAATTTTTCCATCCTTCATTAAACATGATGAACCATCATGAGATAATCCTGTTCCCAGTATGTATATTGGTTTTTTCAATTTTTCTCTCCTTACTAATATTTTGTTAGTTTAGGCTCTTTTATCTTCCATTGATATAAGGCTTTTTCCCAAATTGGTGAAATAATTTCTTTTGTTATCTGTTCTTCCATTACTACCTGTTGTGAATTTATTATACTTTCAATTTCTTGGACTGTACATTCCTCTATCTGTCTGTGACTAATAGCATTATTAATTTTGCTATAATAGTGTCCGCATTTTTCACAAAATACAGATAGTAACTCTGTGAAATCATCTGCACTCAATGGTATGGTTTTTCTTGCAACAGTCAAGCCAAAAACTCGAGCTATTGCAGCTGCTGCACTGCAGGGATAATATCCATGTATATCTAATGCTATCCCACATATTGTAGGAATCCAACATCCGTTTATAAAGTTACAGTTTTTATACGCTTCTAAATCCATCGGTGCTTGGTTAATTGGTGAAAAGTGTGACTGTAAATTAGAGGTTTTTTTGCTATTCTCTATCATTATCGAGTATTTAGTAGACAATTCACTTAAAATCCGGTTCACAAAATTTCCATACCCATTTGTGACAACCATTATCACTGTATTTGGTGAAAAGTCTCTTTTGTATTTGTCTAAGCATTCTATAATAGAGTATATTTCACTATGTAAAGTAGGTTCGCCACCTAAAACTCTAATACTCTCCCATCTTATATTATTTTCAATTGACTCTCTGATAAACTTAGATATTTGTTTCACCGACATCTCCTTTGAGCTTGGTGCCTGTCTCACTTGAGCCTCACAATTAATACATTTCATATTACATCTGTATGTAATTATCAATTCTATTCTATTGTGGTTTGTAAAATATTTCGCTCTATCTACCACCCTCATCCCTCCATTTTGTATTGATTAAGAACGTACCTGAATCATATCGTCTAGGGCAGGTTACACAAATAGGAAGTTTTCCTTTTTCTCCTAATCGTGTTCTAAATAATTTTGCCTTTTTATTATTCAACAATTCATTAAGAGTATTCTCCTTTATATTTCCAATAACATAATCTGGAAAATCTGTACAAAAAACCACATTTCCATTAGGAAGAACCGTTAATGCATAATCTGGTATTGGACAGGTTTGACTCGGAATCTCAGAATCATCAAATCTCTCGGGCGCTAAAAAAGTTACTTTTTCATTTTGTTTCAACTTTTCAAACTCTGTTTCTATTTTTCCCACTATTCTTGATGAAAAAACTCCTGCTTTTCCTAAAAACCATTTCCATGAAGTAGCATTGATATTTAACTCTTCTCGCATTATTTTTTCATAACTTTTCCCCATTTCCAAATTAGTTGATATAGCTTTTTCAAAATTAATCCTGTCTAGTTCTGGAAATTGTTCGTTTAAAAAACAATAAATATCATTTAAATTTTTTAGATTTTCAGGTAGTATCACACAATTGATTCCTATATATGGATATTCTGAATTCAATTCCTTCTTTTTATTTATAATATATCTAACGTTCTCAAGTATCTCTGGAAGAACATTTTTCCCTCTTATTGCTGCAAAAACATTTTCCCTGTGACTGTCTATTGAAATAGTTAAATCCCTCACTTTTGCTGAAATAATCAATTCTGTATATTTTTTTAACATAAGACCATTAGATGAGATAAGAATATTAATATTTTTATTTTTTAAGTACTCTAGAAGTTCTGGGAATTTCTCATAAAGTAAAGGTTCGCCTCCAAAAAGATAAACTGTTTCTATTGTATTTATTTCATTCATTCTCTTTTGAACTATTTCCAAAGGGAGATCATCCTTTGTTTGCTTTTCGCGAATCGCTGTTTGTCCACACATGGCACAATTCATATTACATCTATTAGTAAGTTTTAGTGTTAAATAACTTGTGCTTAATTTCATCTTATCATTCACCTCACTTTTTTATGTCTGCTTTCAAGTTTTTTCAAAATATATACTAAAACAGCAAGACCAGTCTTTCAACCAATCTCGCCATTTTTTCAAGCACAATCTGCTTTATACTTATTTATTCGCTACAAACTCATCCAACTGACGTTGATACTCTTCCATA
>JGI994J12354_10002451_pt1 | contig 18084 bp, 17 predicted proteins | sample IntmicLarv3ML3BL_FD_12354 | JGI IMG/M metagenome (IMG submission 12354)
GTTTTGGATGCGGGTATAGTTCATCTTGAGCCGGGGCGTCCCCGCCATGGCGGTGCCATCGGCGAAGAAGGCGACGGCGTTCCACGCCCCATCGGAGACGCACAGCCGCCCCTCCTGGATGAGCATGCCGGTGGGGATACCGGTATCCATATTGAAATAGTCGGCGTTGACCGCCGCCATCACCGTGGCCCCGCGCTCGCCGGCGTACTGCACGGCGTAGCCGATGTCCGACTTGCCATAGAGGTAGTTTCCGTAGGCCACCATGGGCGCGATGCCCTGGCCGGGGGTGTAGTCGAGGAGGAACATCTGCCGGGCGCTGCCGTCATCCCCCTTTGTGTTCTGGGTGGTCACGCTCAGGCCACGGCCAATGGCGCCGACGGTCTCCAAGCTCTGGGGCGCGGCCAGGGCGGGCAGCGGCAGCACGGTCAGCGCCATGGCCAGGGCGCAAAGGAGGGCGGTCAATCGTCTTTTCATGGCAGAGTTCCTTTCTCGGGGGGCAGGTGGGTGATATTATTCTAATGATATCATACCTTAATTCGGGGCAAATGAAAAGGGAGCAAATCTTAACAATTGATGAGAAGGGCACCGTTCCGCCCCATGTCCACCCCATTTTTTGACACTATAGCAATTGCCAATGGTTGGATGTTGTGATACAATGACCGAGGTGCGTTGGCACGCTGCATCCTACGGCATTTCCCATTGGACGGCGGATCACCGCCAAAAGTTCCCCATAATAAAGGAGAATCCTCATGGCAAGCACGTCTTCCCAAGGCCCGGTGCGCCGGATTTATGAACGCTATTTTGTCGACGCGATGAGCGCCATGGCCTATGGCCTGCTGGCTTCGCTCATCGTGGGCACCATCTTGGGCCAACTGGCCGCCTTCGGGCCGCTGGCGTTTTTAGCCCCCCTGGGCGAGGTTTTACGCAAGGCCGAGGTGGTCGGGGCTGTCATCGGAGCCGCCGTGGCCTGGAGCCTCAAGTGTGACGCGATGGTCATCATGGGCGCGGCCTGCGCCGGCGCGGCGGGCAGCCTGGCCGGCGGGCCGGTGGGCGCCTTTATCGGCGCTGTCATCGGGGCCGAGGTAGGCCAGCTGGTCTCCAAGCGTACCCCGGTAGACCCAATCATCACCCCCATGGTGGCCGCCTTGGCCGGAGGCCTTATCAGCCGCTGGTGCGGGCCCTATGTCAGCCAGTTTATGCTATGGCTGGGCGATACCATCAAGACAGCCACGCAGCTTCTGCCGTTGCCCATGGGCCTGCTCATCGGCCTCAGCGTCGGCATGGTGCTGGCCTCGCCCATCTCCTCGGCCGCCCTGTGCGTGGCCATGGAGCTGAGCGGCCTGGCCGCCGGGGCCGCCCTGGCCGGCTGCTGTGCCCAGATGGTCGGCTTCGCCGTGGCCAGCTACAGCGACAACGGGGTGTCGGGCCTCGTCGCCCAGGGCCTCGGCACCGCCAAGCTCCAGCTTCCCAACATCATGCGTCGGCCACAGATTTGGATTGCGCCATCGGTAGCAAGCTGTCTGTGCGGCGGCCTGGCCGCCGCCCTCTTCCGCATGGAGTGCGACATGGTGGGCGCCGGCATGGGCACCTGTGCCTTGGTGGGGCAGATCACCACCTTTTCGGTAATGGCCCCCAAGCACGGCGCGGGCAGCACCCTCATCGCCATGGCGGTGCTCCACTTCCTACTGCCCGCCCTCATCGCCCTATCGGTCGACCGTGTGCTGCGCAAGCTCAATTGGGTGCGCAAGGGCGACATGACGCTCAAGAAAATCTAATTACATTCAGTATTATTTTCGCACATCATACAGGAGGTATACTATGGCAAAGGCATATACGATTGTCACCGACATTACCTGTGACCTACCCAAGCGCTATTATGAGGAAAACGATGTCGCATGGGTGAAGCACGGCCTCATTATCGAGGGCGAGGAATACTGGGATGAGTTTGGCTCGGTGATCACCAACCAGGCTGTCATGGCAAAATCCCGGGAGAAGAAGGCAATTTCCACCCTTCAGGTTCAGTTGGCCGATTTCGAGCAGCATTTTACCAAGGCTGCCGAAAATGGCTTGGATGTGCTGTATGTCGGCTTTTCCTCGGGGCTTTCAGGCACCTACAGCACCTCCTGCATCGCCGCCGACATGGTGCGGGAAAAGTATCCCGAGTGCGAGATATACTGCGTCGATTCCCTGGGTGCCACCATGGGCAACGGCATCCAGACGATGGAGGCCGTCAGGCTCCGCAACGCGGGAAAAAGCGCCCGGGAGGCCGCCGAAATCCTTGAAAAGAAGCGCCTTCAGGCCTGCCACTTCTTCACGGTGGATGACCTGTTCCACCTCTTCCGGGGCGGACGCCTCTCGCGCACCAGCGCCGCCGTGGGCAGCCTCATGGGCATCAAGCCGGTGATGTATGTCAGCGACGAGGGCAAGCTGACCCCCCTGAGCAAGGTTCGTGGCCGCAAGGCCTCCATGCTGGAGCTTGCTAAGCTGACCGCCCAGTACATCGCGGATAAGACCCAAACCATCTACATCACTCACGGTGATGTGGAGGACGAGGCCCACGAATTGGGTGGCTATATCCAGGAGCTGCTGCCCGAGGTCGGCATCAACATCGCCCAGCTCTCTCCCGTTATCGCCGCCCACTCGGGGCCGGGGACGCTGGCCCTCTTCTTCTGGGGCGAGAAGCGGCTGTGATGCCTTTAGATGCCTTGATATCTCGCCTAAAAGCCCTACTCGCTGAGCAGAACTGTGTCCTTGTGGCCATCGACGGCGGCGCGGCCTCGGGCAAGAGCACCCTGGCCGAGCGCCTTGCTGAAAAGCTGGACGCCGCCCTCTTCCACATGGATGATTTTTTCTTGCCGCCCGAGCTGCGGACAGCCGAGCGCCTCGCCGAGCCGGGGGGCAATGTCCATTGGGAGCGATTTTTGGGCGAAGTGCTGCGCCCCCTTGCGGCAGGGGAGGCGGTCACCTTCCGGCCCTTCGACTGTGGGGTGATGGATTTCGGGGCCGCCATCACGGTGCCCCGGAGGCCCGTCACAATCATCGAGGGGGCCTACAGCCACCACCCCGAGCTGCGGGAGCTGTACGACCTTCGGGTTTTTCTGGACATCTCCCCCGAGCTCCAGCGGACCCGTGTCAAGGCCCGAAATGGGGCCTTGGCCGACCGTTTTTTTGAAGAATGGATCCCCATGGAAACACGGTATTTCGCGCATTTCGGTATCCAAGAAAAGGCCGACATGGTGGTGGTGGCCTGAATAAATCAAACGGAACCGGTGAATGAATCACCGGTTCCGTTTGATTTATAAGGCAAGGGCACGCCCCTGCAGAAAAACCACCCCCCCCCGCCTTCCGTGAGGAAAGGCAGGGGGGCTATCCAATTTCCACGGTGATGCACATGCCATCGGAGGCATTCAGCATATCCAAGTGCTCCCGGCTCAAATCGGCCAAAGGGATGCGCACGCTCTTAAGCGGCACCCACCTGCCGGGATGGCTTGCCCCTCCGGGGCTTTGGGGCGGCACAATCCCCAGCCAAAACCGCCACAGCTGGGCGCAATCTCCCGGTTCCAGATGCTCGGCCAGATACCGCCGCACGGCCTCCGCCGTACCAGCCCCGCTGTCCCACAGAAGCTCATACCGATAGGGCAGAGCGGACTCGGCATAGGGCGGCAGGTCGGGGCTACTGGCGTAATAATCAGGCTCCACACTAAAGCCCACCGGGTCGATGCGGCAAACACCCTGCGCCACCGTGATGCTCTCGGCCTCCACCAAGGGCAGCGGCTTTGATGCCGCCAGCCAGGTACACACGCTCATAGCATCAACTCCAATTGGCAGTCGCAAGGTTCCAGCGCCGCCAACCGGTCACAGACCCACGCGGCCTCCATGCAACCCATGGCCTTGTAGAAAGCCTGGCTCTCCTCGGAGGAGTGGGCCGAGATATAGAGCGTATCCGCCCCAAGCTGACGCGCCCGCTCGGCGGCCAGGCTCAGGAGGGCACGGCCCAGGCCGCGCCCCCGGCTCTCCCGAGAGACATGGAGCATGGACAGCTGACGGTACCGGCCCTGCGGCCCGAGAGGTTCCCGCTCCAATGCGGCGAAACCGGCGATGCGCGCGCCGTCGAAGGCACCCCAGAGGGTGCCGCCGTTGCGCAGCGTCTCAGCCACATGGGCGGCCAGAAGCTCGAGCTCGGGCGCGCCCCACTGCTCGACAAAGGCGATGTCTTGCAGCGTCCAAACGCCGCGGACCTTGCGCCAGCAGCGTTTGACTTCCTGATACCGCTCGAATCCGGCGAAGCGGGCGGCGCTGATTTCACTCGGTTCGAGGGCCCGATAGGTGATGCTCACGCCTCGGGTTCCTCCTCATAAAGCAGCAACAGCTGCGCTTCCAATTCCTCTTTTTCGTTGAAAAGCTGGCCCAATTTTTCGTATTCCTCACCCGAGCACCGGGCCATGGCCTCATCGACCTCTAAAATGCGCTCCTCCAGGGCTTTGACCCGCTTTTGATGCTCGCGGCGCTGCTTCTCCAGGGCCTTTTGGCCCAAAACAGGGCCTTTTTCGGGAGAAACCGCCCGGTTTTTCTCGGCCGGGAGGGGCTGATTTTGTGCTTTTCGGCGCGCTTCAAACTGTTGATATTCCTCAAAACCGCCCAAGAAATCCACCATTTTGCCATCGTCAATGGCCCAAATTCGGGTGGCAAATCGGTTGATAAAATAGCGGTCATGGGAGACAAAAATCATGGTTTCGGAGAAATCGTCGATGGCGTCCTCGACCCACTCCCGCGACAGGATGTCCAGATGGTTGGTCGGCTCATCCAAAAAAAGGGTGTTGACCTGGGAGTACATGAAGACGCACAGCTTGAGCCGGGTTTTTTCGCCACCCGAGAGCACCTCGACGGTTTTGAAGACCTCGTCACCCTTGAACTCGTAGGCGGCCAGACGGTCCCGCGCCTCCTGGGTAGAGCAGTTGGTATCGTAGAGCAAAGTGTCCACCAATGTACGATGGGGATGATCAAACTGCACCACCTGGGGCAGATACCCGGGCTTGAGGCCAACGCCCTCGAAAATTGCGCCGCTCAGCGGCGGCAGCTGGCGCAAAATGGTGCTGAGCAGCGTCGTTTTGCCGCTGCCGTTGGGGCCTAAAATGGCGATGCGCTCGCCTCTCAGAATCTGGGCCGAAAAATCGCGCACCAGCGGCCGCTCGTACCCGGCGGACAGCTCTTGGAGTGTGTAGACCTCCTCGCCCGATTGGGTGGCCGTGGTGAAGCGGCCTCGCATTTTATGCTCGCGCCGCAGGGTTTGGATGCGCTCGATGCGCTCGACCCGCTTTTCCATGGCGAAGGCGCGGCGCATGACCTTTTTGTTACCCAGGCCCCAGCCCTTCATACGCTCGACGGTGAACTCGAGGCGGGCAATTTCCTTATCCTGCCGTTTTTTGGCGGCCTCGAGCTGATCCATCATCTCCTGTCGGCGGTCGACAAAATAGCTGTAGTTTCCGGGCCAGGAGACAATGGCCCCGTCCCGCAGCTCGAGGGTGCGGGTTGACGCGCGGTCGAGAAAATAGCGGTCATGAGAAACCATGACCACCGTGCCCTTGAAGGCGCGCAAATATTCCTCCAGCCACTGGATGGACTGCAGGTCGAGGTGGTTGGTGGGCTCGTCCAGCAGCAGAATATCGGCCCCGCCCAGCATGATGCGGGCCAGGTTGACCCTCGTTTTCTCGCCGCCGGAGAGGCTCATAAAGGGCCTGCTCTGCATGTCCTCATCGATGCTGAGGCCACCCACCATGCGCCTATATTGCAGCTCCAAATCATAGCCGCCGGCGGCCTCGAAGGCCGTTTGCAGGGTGCTGTAGCGGCTTAAATTAACCGGCTTTCCATCGGCCATGGCGTGCTCGAGCTCGGCCATCTCGGCCCCCATGGCCTCAATGTGCTCGAAGGCCTGCCACAGCACCTCGCGCACGGTGGTCAGGGGGCCCTCCTCGGGCAGCTGCTCCAAGAGGCCTAATCTGCGGCCTGTGCGCAGGCTCACCGTGCCGCCATCAATGGAGATGAGGCCCGAAATCGCCTTGAGCAGTGTCGTCTTGCCGCTGCCGTTGGGGCCGACGATGCTGGCCCGCTCGCCGGGCAGAATCTCGAGGCTCAGGTCGCGCAGCACATGAAGGTCGCCGAAGTATTTATTCAGTTGACTGACGATGATTTCACTCATGTTTCCGTTTCCTTGTCTGGATTGCCGAACTCAAAGGGAAGGCCCCCGGCGGGGGCCTCATTCGAATAGACTCATCTGGTTGGAATCAAAGCCGTCGGGCTGGACAACGAACCGGTAGGCCTCCTGAAAAATGACCTTGACCATGGCGGCCACCGGCGTTGAGATGAGCATCCCCGCCGGACCAAAGAGCTTGCTGCACGCAAGCAGAGCAAACATGACGGCCACCGGATGGATGCCCACGGCGTTGCCGTGGACGCGCGGCGCGATAACATTGCCCTCAATTTGCTGGATGGCCAGCACAAAGATGGCCACAATGAGAGCCTTGGCCGGGCCCAGGACGATGAGGGTGTAGATAATTTCGATGACGGCGGCGATGAAGCTGCCGAAATAGGGCACAAAGTTGAGCACAAAGGAGAGCACCGCAAAGAGGAAGGCGTAGCGGATGCCAATGATGGTAAAGCCGATGTAGGTGACAGTGGCCATGCCGAGGGCCAGCAGAATGTTGGATTTGATGTAGCGCCGCGTCATCAGGTTGGAGGCATGTGTAATGCGGGCAACGATCTCGCGCAGCCGCCGGGGCAGGCTACCCATAAAGGCGGCCATGAGCTTGCCGCCGTCCAGCATGAAATAGATGATGAGAATGACGACGACCACCAGGTCGAGCAATCCCATGGAGAGGTTGACGAGCCCCTGCAGCACGCTGGTGAACAGGCCGAGAATGAAGGTGTCGATGTTGGAGACAAAGCTCACCAAGGTGTCGAGCACCGGCTCGGGCAGACTGAGGGCCCCCAGATAATCGCTGGCCGCCTGAATGAGTCGGTCAAAGCTGCCGGCGTAGGCACTGATATCGCGCACCAAAGCCGAAATCTGGCCGATGACATAGGGCACCGACATGGAGATGAGCAAAATGACGGCGGCGATGAATATCGTCATCACCAAGGCCACCGCGAACCCGTGGCGGATTTTGAGCTTGCGGGCGATGAACCGGGCCGGAGGGCCCAAGAGGTAGGCGACAATCATGGCCCCAAAAAAGGTGAGGCAGATATCCCAAAAGCTATAGACCGCCACGGCCAGGCCGAGCAGTAGGATGATGAGCACTAGCATCTTGGTGTTTTTCACGGCATCGGCCTCCTTTTTGGGGGGAGCTATGCGGCTTTATAGCATAACCACAGCTGCGCTGTGGTGGTCTGCGCCAGCAGAATAATACCATGTTGCGAAGCAACTGGGGCTTTTCGTTCGCTTGCGCGAAAAGCGGGATAGCCTAACAAATCTATTATAGCACAAGCGCGGCCTCGCTTTCAAGAGCGGGCCGCGCAAATGCTTTTGGGTGTCTCGGCCCTCGCGTTCCAGATGCATCCGGCGGACACACAGCACATCAAGGGCCATCCGTTTGTGTGCCAGGGGATGGCCACCTTATTGTACAGGGGGGACGGCAAGAAGAAACATCATTAAGGGGTAATGCAGTCCTCATATACGGGGTGAATGTATGGATGATAGTTGTGTGGTAGCGGCGGCACCGGCCTTGGGCCTGTAGCGCGCGGCATCCTTGCCGCGCCGTGTGCAGTTTTTCCAAGTAAACTAGGTGTACAGCACGCACTTGACGAAGTGATTTTCGCCCACCTCTTTGAGGGGTACAGGCTCTGCGCACGCCGCCTTGGCGTGGACACACCGGGCCGCAAAGCGGCAACCGGGCTTGGGGTTGATGGGACTGACCACCTCGCCCTTGATGATTTTTCTCGGCTTGCCCCGCGACTCCAGGCTGGGCACCGGGATGGCCTCGAGCAGCGCCTGGGTGTAGGGGTGCAGCGGGTTGTCAAACAACTCCAAGGAGGGCGAATATTCCACACACTCGCCCAAGTACATCACCATAATCTCGTTGCTGATGTGCCGCACCACGCTCAAGTCATGAGTGATGAACATGTAGGCCAGATCGAGCTCCTCCTGAAGGTCCATCATCAGGTTGAGAATCTGGGCCTGGATGGAGACATCCAGGGCCGAAACCGGCTCATCACACACGATGAAGCTTGGGTTGACGGCGAGCGCACGGGCGATGCCGATACGCTGCCTTCTGCCGCCGTCCAGCTCGTGGGGATACATGTTAACCGCCCGCTCGGAAAGGCCGACGGTGTTCATGAGCTGGTAAATCCGCTCGTTGATTTCGCTCTTATTCTTGAGGATTTTGCACACCTTGATGGGCTCGGCGATGATCTCGCCCACCGTCATGCGGGGGTTGAGCGAAGAATAGGGGTCCTGAAAAATAATTTGCATCGACTTGCGCATTTCAATCATCTTGTTGCTGTTGTATTTGAGGATGTCCTCATCGTTGAAGAACACCTCGCCGCCGGTGGCTTCCAGCAGGCGAATCATGATTCTGCCCAAGGTAGATTTTCCGCAGCCGGATTCGCCGACTATGCCGACCGTCTGCCCTTTGTTGATGGTGATGTCCACACCATCAACCGCGTGCAGCAGCCCGCGCGGAGTGTTGAAGTATTTTTTCAAGTTAACGCCACGAACCAAAGTAATCCCTCCCTATAACCTTATGGATGCAGGCGCTATTCCGCCGGCGTGTATAAATGGCATTTCATCATGTGAGTACCGTTTTTATACTCCACAGGTGCCTGAGTGCTGCATATATCCATGCGCCTGTCACAGCGCTCGCAGAACTTGCAGCCTTCGATTTTAACGGTAGCATCGGGCATTAACCCATAGATGGGGTTCAAGCGGCGGGTGTGCGTTTTCATGTCCGGGATAGAGCCGAAAAGGCCGTCCACATAGGGATGGTGCGGCTTGTCCTCGAAAATATCTTCAACGGTGCCGTATTCGATAATCTCGCCGGCGTACATGATCGCGACCTTGTCGCATATCTGAGCCACAACGCCCAAGTCGTGGGTGATCATAATCATGGAGGTGTTGAGCTTGCGCTTGAGCTCGTCCATCAGCTCCAAAACCTGTGCCTGGATGGTGACATCCAGGGCGGTGGTCGGCTCGTCCGCAATGAGCAGCTTGGGCTCACAGGCTAGGGCGATGGCGATGACGATGCGCTGCTTCATACCGCCGGAAAACTGGTGCGGATACTCGTTTTTCCGGTTGCTGGGCAGGCCCACCATGGTGAGGATTTCATCGACCCGGTCGGAGACCTCTTGCTTCTTCATGTCGTTGTGCAGCTCGAGAATCTCGGCAATCTGCTTGCCCACCGGGATGATGGGGTTGAGGCTGGTCATGGGATCCTGGAAAATCATGGACACTGTGTTGCCCCGGATGAGCTGCATGTCCTGGTCGCCCAGAGCGGTAATTTCCTTGTCATCCAGATTGATACTGCCGCCTCGGATAAAGCCGGTGCGGTCGGGCAGAAGCTTGAGGATGCTGAGGGCGGTGGTTGTCTTGCCCGCGCCCGTCTCACCCACCAGACCCAAGGTCTCGCCCTGCTCCACCGTAAGGCTCAGGCCGTTGATGGCGTAAACCGTCGCCTCGTCGGTCTTATACTCTACAAATAAATCTTTGATTTCAAGCAATTTATCAGCCATTTATGCCACTCCTAACGTTCGGCTAGTTCTTCAGCTTAGGATCAAGAGCATCCCGCAGACCATCGCCTATCAGATTGAGAGCCATAACCACCAGCACGATGGCAAAGCCCGGAATCAGCACTAAATAGGGATAATTTCGCATATGAACCCGGCCGTCGGAGAGCATGGAGCCCCACTCCGGCGTGGGGGGCTCGATGCCAAGCCCGACAAAGCTCAGGGACGAAATGGTCAAAATCGTAGTGGCCATGCTGAGGGTGGCCTGGACGATGATGGGGCCGATGGCATTGGGCAGAATGTGGCGGAAGATAATCCGGCCATCCCGTGTGCCGCAGGCCTTGGCAGCCTCGATAAAATCCTGCCCGCGGATGGACATGATGGAGGCTCTTACAATACGGGCAAAGCGGGGAATCTGCGACACGCTCATGGCAATGAGGATGTTTTGCAGGCCCGAGCCAAGCGCCGCCACAATGGAGATGGCCAACAAAATGGAGGGCACCGCCAGGAAAACGTCCATAATACGCATGAGCAGATTGTCCACATGGCCGCCGTAATACCCGGCCACAGCGCCGATAATCGACCCCACGGCCAGAGAAATGCCGATGGTCAAAAGCCCGAGAAAGATGGAAATTCGNGAGCCGTGGACGATACGGGCAAACTGGTCACGCCCCACGTGGTCTGTCCCAAAAATGTGTTCTTTACTGGGCCCTTGCAGCCGCTGGGAGATATTCTGGGTGACAGCATACTGCTGATAGTCAACGATGACATCGGCAAGCAGTGCCACCAGCATCATAAATACAAGCAGAATCATGCCGATAACGGCTAACTTGTTCTTGGCGAACCGGTAGGCGATGGCCTTGAACTGGCTTCTCTTTTTGATACTGTTTGTCGGTGTGCTTTTTGCTCCACTGTCCATGCCGTCACCTCCTGGCCTTTACGTATTGGGATTTGATGCGCGGGTCGATGTACACATAGAAGATATCCACCAGCAGGTTGATGAGGCCGGCCAGAATGGCCACCAATAGCACCGAGGCCATAACCGTGGGGGTATCCTTGGCCCGGACGGAGGTAATCATCAAGCTGCCCAGGCCGGGGATGGAAAAGACGGTTTCGATAATCATCGCGCCGCCCAGCTGGAAACCGAAGTTGATGCCGATGATGGTGATAACGGGCAGCATGGCGTTGCGCAGGGCGTGCCTGAAGATGACACGTTTGGTGCTGGCGCCCTTGGCTTTGGCTGTGCGGATATAGTCCTGCCGGATGACCTCCAGCATGGTCGAGCGCGTCATGCGGATGAGAATGGCCATGGTGCCGATGGCCAGCGTGATACAGGGTAGGACAAAGTTTTTCCAGGTATCCGCGCCGATGGCGGGCAGCAGATTGAGGTTAAGGGCAAAGGTAAGCACCAGAATGAGCCCCAGCCAGAAGGCCGGAATGGAGGTCATCAGCAGGGCGATGGCCAAGCTCAGATTGTCAATCAGGGAGTACTGCTTGACGGCGGAAATGACACCAACCGGCAAGCCGATGCCCACCGCCAGTGTCATGCCCCAAAAGGCCAGGGTAAAGGTGTTGGGGAACCGGGTGAAAACCTCATCCAGCACCGGCAGCTTGGTTCGGTACGAGGTTCCAAAGTCACCTTGAACCGCATGGAGCACATAGCGGCCGTAGCGGATAAAGAAGTTGTCATTGAGGCCCATGGCCTCGCGCAGCTCCTCACGGGCCTCCGGTGTGGCGGCCTCGCCCAGGATAATCAGGGCCGGGTCGCCGGGGGTAAGGTTCATAATCGCAAAGATGATGAACGATACGCCCAGAATAACAGGAACCATCAGCAAAATTCTTTTGCCAATATATTTAAGCATTGTTCCACCCCCTCGAGTGATTTCTTGCTGTGGATGACGGCAAGAATGAAAGGGAATCCGCCCCAATGGGGAATGGGGCGGATTCTTTCAGCAAGATTTGAAATATAAGCGGTGTTGCCTTGGGCTTATTTCCAGGAAAGGTCGTAGATGAAGTACCGCTGGGCCATGTGGGCATAGAGGCCCTGAAGGTCGCCGACGCAGGCCGTGCCGTTCATCCCGACATACAGGGGAACATAAATGACCTGCTCCTTATTCATCTCGTAAATCTCGCGGAAAATCGCCTCGCGCTTGGCCGAGTCGGTCTCAGTGCGCGACTGGTCAAGCAGCACGTCCATCTCGGGGATGTCGGTGTAGGTGAAGTTCATGCCGTTGCCCTTATGAGCGCTGTGGAAACGGGTGTAGGTGATCATGTCGGCATCGGGGACAAGGGCGGTCAGCGAGGTGAACATAAGCTCATACTCACCATTGGTGTAAGCGTCGGCCAGGAAGGCGCCGCGCTCCATCAGGTCAAGCTTGCAGTCGAAGCCGGCCACGCGCAGCTGCTCCTGAATAATCTCAGCAGGCTTGGCGTAGTTGGGGCTCTCCATGGTGCGCAGCGTGATGCTCAATTCGCCAGGGGCATACCCGGCCTCGGCCAGCAGGGCCGTGGCCTTTTCAGGGTCGTAAGGGGTTCTCTCAAAGCCATGGGGATAACCAAAGGCATCGGGAGTCATGGGGGCGTCGATGACGATGCCATTGCCCTCCAAAGCGCCCATGATGATGTCCTCAGCTTTGACAGCGTAGGCCACGGCCTGGCGCAGCAGGGGATCGGTGAAGAGGCCCTTTTCCATGTGGAAGGCCAGGAACCAGGGGGAGCCCGAGCCGGTCTCGGAATAATGGAGGCTGCTGTTGTTGACGATGTTCTGCTTCTCGGAGGGGGTGACCGACAGAATCATGTCGATTTCGCCACTCTCCAGCGCGATGGTGGTGGTGGCGGCGTCGGTGATGACGCGGAAGGAGGCATTCTTGATGGGGGCCTCGCCGCGCCAATAGTCGGCAAAGGCTTCCATGATGATGCGGTCACCGGGACGCCACTCGACAAACGTATACGGGCCGGTGCCCACAGGGCTTCTGGCAAAGGCTTCGTCGCCCATCTCCTCAACGGCCTTCTGAGAGACGACGGCCAGGTTGGGCATGGATGCGCAGGCCAGGAAGGGGCCGTAGGGGTACTTGAGGGTGACCTTGATGGTCTTGTCGTCCACCTTCTCAGTCTTTTCAATGGCGCCGGTGATACGGGCGGTGGGGGTAGAGGCCACGGCACGGTTGAAGGAGAAGACAACATCCTCAGCCGTCATGGTCTCGCCGTTGTGGAACTTGACGCCCTCACGCAGGGTGAAGACATACTCCAATCCGTCGTCCGAAATGGTCCACTCGGTGGCCAGGCCGGGCATCAGGGTGTTGTCATTCTGCTTGAGCAGAACGAGGGTGTCAAAGAACTGGTTGGTGACCGTGAAAGCCAGCAGATCGTTGGCCAACATCGGGTCGAGGGTGGCCCACTCGGAGACAACCGCGACGGTGATATCATCCCGGCCGCTGGCGTTGCCGCCCTGGGCTCCGTCGCCCGAGGCAGCCGTGGTGGAAGCGCCACCGGCGGCGGTAGTGGTATTCCCGCCCTGCGTGCCGCTGCCGCCGCAAGCGGACAGAACGAACGCAAAGGCAAGAAACAGAACTACCAGTGCAGAGAGCTTTTTCTTCATGGTAATTATCCTCCTCAAATGGTTGAAAATGCGATATACAACGTTTCGATTATAGCATCACCCCTATGCGCTGTCAACGCATATTAATCATAACGCAATAATTTTTTCACAACTGTGAACGGAAAACCCTATCTGACGGGTGATAACTCTTGATTTTTAAAAAATATGCGCGTATAATTATTTACAGATTTATTAGGACAGATTTATTAGGGAGGTCTATAGCGTATGAACCCACAAGTGTTTGTTGAAAACAGAAAACGTTTCGCCGATGAGATGAAGGACAATTCCATCGCCGTCTTTTTCTCGGGGAGCTTTCTTCGGGACACCAACGACCAATTCCACCACCCCTTCTCGGTGGAGCGGAACTTCTACTATTTCACCGGCATTGGCCGCGAGAACATGATTCTCACCATGGCCAAGGCCAACGGCGTGGTCTCCACCAACCTCTACATCCCCGTGGTGGACGAGATGTACGAGCGGTGGAATGCCCTCTTCATGCGCGACCACGAGGCCAAGGCGTGCTCGGGCATTGAAAATGTCGGCTACCTCCATTCCTTCGAGGCCGAGTTTGCCAAAAAGATGTTCTACGGGGCCTATATCAAGACGGTCTACCTCTTCTCCCACTACGCCGAAATCACCGAGCCCGACACCCCAAGCCGCCGTTTTGCCAAGACGGTCAGCTCCCAGTACCCGGCGGTGGAAATTATCAACGCCTACGAGATTCTCTGCCGGCTGCGCAACGTCAAGCACCCCGAGGAGCATGCCGAAATCCAGCAGGCCATCAACTACACCGGCGAGGCCCTTGAGCATGTCATGAGTGTGCTCACCCCCGGCATGTATGAGTATCAGGTGGCCTCTCACTATCAGCACATCCTCACCATGAAAAACAGCCGCCCGCGCCACCGCTCTGTCATCGCCGGCGCCCACAACGCCCTCATTCTCCATTATAATGTCTACGACTATCAGCTCAAGGATGGCGACATGATCCTCATGGATTTGGGCGCGTGGTCCAACTGGTACTGCTCCGACATCACCCGCACCTATCCCGTCAGCGGCAAGTTTACGGCCCGCCAGCGGGTGTTGTATGATATCGTCCTTGAGGGTCTCGAGCTGGTGCTCTCCGAGCTCAAGGCCGGGTTCACCGAAAAGCAGATGAACGCCCTCTATCACGCCCACCTGGGCAAGGCCCTCAAGGCCATCGGCCTCATCCGCGATGAAGCCGACGCCGTCAAGTATGTCTGGCACGGCATCGGCCACCCCATCGGCCTCGATTTGCACGATTTCGCCATCCTACCCGACAAGCTGATGCAGGAAAACGCCGTCTACACCGTTGAGCCGGCCATCTACATCCCCGAGGAGGGCCTGGGCATCCGCATCGAGGACAATGTCATCATTGGCAAAAACGGTGTCACCAACCTCTCGAGCCACATCCTCAAAAAGGCCAACGACATCGAAAACTTCATGGCCCGATAGTTCGTTATATATTAGGAGGGCACTATGAATCTCAAACGCATTGAAAAGCTCCAGGCTCTGCTGTGCGAGAGCAATCTGGACGGCATGCTGTACGGCCCCGGAGGGGACATGCAGTATTTCCTGGATGTGCCGGGCAACTATTGGCAGCGCACCCGGGACACCGGCCAGGGCCGCACCGAGGCAGAGCGGGTGCACAACGGCAGCTTTGCCAAGCACCCCGACCGGATGCTCTACATCCCCGCCCAGGGCGAGCCCAGTTTGATTATTGTCTACCACCATATTGAGGAGATGCGCGGCTGCGGCGTCAAGCTCATCCCCAGCCACTACCAGCTGTTCGAGGGCGCGCTGGGCGAGGTCATCGGCGCTGCCAAGCGCATCGCCGTTGGCAAAAGCTGCGACGCCTCCCTGGAGAAAAAGCTCAAGCTGGTCAACAGTGGCATCGAGGTGGTGGAGGGCGAGCGCTATGGCGAAAAGCTGCGCCTGATTAAGGATGCCGGAGAAATCGCCAAGCTTCAGGCCGTGGCCAGCTTTACCGACAAGGCCATGGGCATTGTGGCAAAGGCCCTGGTGCCCGGTGCCACCCCCCGGGACATTCAGCTGCTCATCGCCCGCATTGCGGTGGAGGGCGGCTGTGAGGACATCGCCTTTACCCCCGGTGTGCTCATGGTGCAGAATGGCGCACCCGATTCCGAAATTATGTTCTCCCACCCCCACGACCGCCCCATGCAGGAGAACACCGCCATTGGCTTTGACTACGGATTTGTGCTGGATGGCTATTGCTCGGACTATGGCCGCTCCTTCTATTGTGGCAAAAATGCCGACATCAAGGCGGCCTACAAGGCCCTCACCGAGGCCCAGCTGACCCTCTTTGATAAAATCAAGCCGGGCGAGCCCATGAGCATGTGCAACGATGTCATCCAGGCGTATCTCAACAAAACGCCTTTTAAGGACTATCTGCGCAAGAACCCCCAGAACCTTCAGGGACACCAGATTGGCATCGAGCAGCACGAGCGTCCATGGTTGCGGGATGACGAGGATGAGGCCGTCTTCCTCCCCGGCATGGTCATGTGTGTCGAGCCCAAAATCTGGTGGCCGGGCAAGTGCTATCTGCGCTGCGAGGACATGATTGTCATCACCGAAACCGGCTGCCGCGCCCTCACCCAGTACGATCGCGACCATTTTGAGCTGTAGCGCCTTGGCGCCAAATAGGATAAAAGGGCTGAACCGAAAGGTTCAGCCCTTTGGCTGTGCGGCTGAAGGCATTCTGCCCGCCGCCCTAGCGCCGAAGGCGTCTTAAGCCACAGCCGTGGAGGGCAATTCATTTGCCCGTGAACGGCATACCCAATAAGCCAAATCGAGAGGAATCCGCAGATTCCTCTCGAAGGCGAAGCCAGTGGTGCTGGTGACCGGGATCGAACCGGTACGAGGTTGCCCTCATGGGATTTTAAGTCCCAGGCGTCTGCCAATTCCGCCACACCAGCGTGAGCCTTGTCTATCTTACCCGAAAAGCGCCCGCTTGTCAATTTTTGCGCGACGTCTTTCTAGGTCTGCTCGTAATAGGCTGTCTTAAGCAGCGCCTCCACCCTGGTGACGCCCTCCAACAGGGTGATCATCCTCTGCCGCGTATGGGCGCAATCGAATAGCTCATCGTTGCTGGGCCTCGGAGGGGGCCGTTCAGGCGCCGCACTCGGGGCACACCTTGCGTAGGACGACAATGGCCACCAAAGCGGCCCCGCGGTTGTCGCGGTGCATCATGAAGTGTAGCACCCCAAAGTGAAGGGAAGGTCGGGCCTTCGCCCCCGTGGGCGCAGCCCGGCGGCCAATGCATCCCACTGGGCGGACAATGCGCGCCGTCAGAAAGCCCATTGGAACGGCAGGGGCCGAAACTTTTTCTTGACATCCTCCCCGGCTCTGTGGTATGCTACCTTCAATTATTTTCGGGAGCGAATAACCATGCGTCAATTGCTGTCAAAACTCAACAATACCTCCATGAACCCCGCCGATTGGCGCCGGGGCTTTCGGTCGTTGAGTTTATAGGCGGAGCCGCCGTAAACCCGGGCCGGAAGCCACGAGCTTCCGGCCTTTTTGCATCCCAAACAGAGGAGTGAGCACTATGAACGACCAGGAAATCATCCGCGGCTATTACGATGAAAACACCCAAAAGGAGTGGGAGCGCCTGGCCCCCGGCGGCCGAAATCGCCCTGAGTTCGCCCTCTCCCTGCGGATGCTCGAGCGGTACATCAAGCCGGGAGACCGCGTCCTCGACCTGGGCGGCGGGCCGGGGCGGTACAGCCTCCACTTGGCCCAGATGGGGGTGGAGGTCACCTTGGGTGACCTGTCGGGGGGAAACATCGCCTTTGCCCAGGCCGAGGCTCAGCGGCGCGGCCTGCGCCTGCGGGCGCTCACCCTCAACGCCCTCGACCTCTCGCCACTGGCCGGCGAGCAGTTCGACCATGTGCTGTGCATGGGGCCCCTCTACCACCTGCTGGAGGAAGGGCAGCGTACGCTGTGCGTGCACAACTGCCTATCGGTTTTGAAACCGGGCGGATTGCTGTTCGCCTGCTTCATCAACGGCTTTGCCGGTGTCAACTTTATGCTCAAAGATGCTCCGGAGATTGTTTTGACTGAAATCCCCGCCGAGGTTGAATACCGGGAGGCCGTGCTGGAGGGCCGTGGATTTTCGGGCGACGGCTTTACCCGGGCGTGCTTTATGTGGAGCTGGGAGGTTGAGGCGCTTATGGCAGGTTTCCCCCTGGAAACGCTGCACCTCATGGGCTGCGAGGGCATTCTCTCGCCCAACGAGAACCAGCTGATACAGCAGCCGGAGGAGGTTTATCAGGCTCTCTTAGATTTTTCGTGGCAGCTCAAGGAGCGGCCCGAGCTGCTGTGCTACAGTGAACACCTTATGTATGTAGGAAGGAAGGTCTTATCATGACGGCATTTACACCCCAGGACACCACCCAGCTCTTCGACGACGTCCTCGCCCTGCGCCTGCGCGGCATCATTCTGGCCGACCCGGTCAAGAACTGGGTGCCGGCCTACAATTTCCACATGATTGTGCGGGCAACCGGCGAAATCGTCGGCGAAATCAGCCTGCGGGTGGGTGAGGTGCCGTCGCTCTATCTCGGCGGCCACATTGGCTACGGTGTTGCGGAGGCCCATCGGGGCCATCGCTATGCCCGGAGGGCTTGCCGGCTGCTGCTGCCTCTGGCGCGGGCCCACGGGATGCCCATCGTGCGCATCACCTGCCGGCCCGACAACTTGCCCTCCCGCCGCACCTTGGAGGGGCTTGAGGGGGC
>JGI994J12354_10002452_pt1 | contig 18080 bp, 14 predicted proteins | sample IntmicLarv3ML3BL_FD_12354 | JGI IMG/M metagenome (IMG submission 12354)
TTTACGGCGGATAGGACGCTGGAAATGGGCGAACTGCGCATTGAGACCGACGAAGGAAGCTATGCAGGTGGGCTGAAGGGGCCGGCGGAACTTTTTGACGAGCAGGCGCTGGCGCCGGAGGCGTATCACTGGTACAGTTCGAGCTATTTTGACGAGATTTATCATGCACGGACGGCATATGAGCACATCGAAAACGTGCGCCCCTATGAGGTGACTCATCCGCCGCTGGGTAAGCTGATTATTTCCGTCGGGATTCGGCTGTTTGGGATGAATCCCTTTGGCTGGCGGATTATGGGGACGCTGTGCGGCATCGGGATGGTTCCGATTTTCTATGCGTTTTTGAAAAATTTCTTCGGCAAGCGGGCTGTGGCCATTTGGGGCACGGTGTTTCTCGCTACGGATTTTATGCATCTGACGCAGACGCGAATTGCAACGATTGATACTTATGCGGTGTTTTTCATCATTCTAATGTACTATTTCATGTACCGGTATTTGACACTACCGCAGAAGGCGAAGCTGCCCGAGCAGCTGCGGGAGCTGTTTCTCTCGGGGCTGTTTTTCGGCATGGGCATTGCGAGCAAGTGGACGGTGGCTTACGGGGCGGTGGGACTGGCGCTGCTGTATTTCATCGGGATGTATTTTCGGTGGCGGGACTGGGACGAGCGCAATGGGGTGGATTCCTTTGCGGCCTGGTGCATGACCACGCTGGGGGCATCGGTGCTTTTCTTCATACTCGTGCCGCTGCTGATTTATACAGCGAGCTACATCCCCTATGCGCAGGTGCCCGGGGAGCTGCGCAAGCCGTTCCAGATTATGGTGGAGAATCAGATTTCCATGTTCAAGTACCATGCGGGCGTGACGGCGAGCCATCCGTATGAGTCGAAGTGGTATATGTGGCTGGTGGATGCGAGGCCGATTTTATACTATCTGGATTATTCCGTGCCGGGGATGCGCGTGTCGTTTTCGGCGTTCACGAATCCGCTGAGCACGTGGGCGGGGCTGCTTGCAATGGTGCTCTGCGGCGTGCGCCTGGTGCAGGCGAAGAGCGGCAGGGCGCTGTTCATCCTGGTGGGGTATCTGGCGCAGCTGGTACCGTGGATACCGATTAGCCGCTGTACCTTTGCCTATCACTATTTCCCCAGTGTGCCGTTTTTGATTCTGGCGATTTGCTTCCTGCTCGACGAGATGATGGAGCGGCAGCCGGAGAGGACGTTGAAGCTCGGCCACGGGATGGCGGCGGTGTCAACCGGACTGTATGCGGCGTTTTATCCGGTGCTGGTTGGTATCCCTGTCTCAACGGCGTATGCGAGCAAATTTTTACAGTGGTTTCCCTCGTGGCCGATATAGGGCAGAGGATGCGAAAGGACGAACAACATGTATCTGGCGGACTATCACATGCACTCCATCTGTTCGATGGATGGAAACAATCCTCTGACCGATATGGCAGCCGCAGCGGTGGCGGCGGGGATGAAGGAAATTTGCCTCACTGACCACGGGGATATGCTCAACATCAAGGGCGAGGAGCACTTTTATTACGACTGGGCGCCGGTTTACGAGCAGCTGGCCGAGGCGCGGGCAACCTTTGACGGGCGGTTGGTGATTAAAATGGGGCTGGAGTTCGGCAGCGGGTTTTTGAGCCCGGCGGATGCGGCGCATATTTTGTCGGCAGAGGGTTTGGATTTTGTCATCGGCTCGGTGCATAATAAGAGCGTGGCCAGAGGCGGCGGCGATTTTTACTACGAGCAGTATGAGGATGCCGCGCATGTGCAGATGCTGCTGGGCGACTACGTGGAGAGTCTGGAGCAGGTGGCGCGCAGCCCGTACTACGACGTGATTGGCCATGTGCCGTATCTGCTGCGCTATGTGCCGCAGCGGGCGGGCTTTCCTTCGGACATGACGCCGTGGTGGGAGCAGGTGCGATGCATCCTAAAGGACGCAGTGGCGCAGGGCAAGGGCATCGAGGTGAACACGCACTGCGGCAGAGCCATTGCGCTGTGGCGACCGATTTTGCTGGAATATCGGGCGCTGGGCGGGGAGGTTTTGACCTTCGGCTCGGATGCGCACCACCCGGAAAATGTGGGAAAAGGGATTCAAGAGGGACAGGCGCTGGCCAAAGCCTGCGGCTTTCGGGCGTTTTGTACATATGAGAAGAGGAAACCGCTGTTTCACGATTTATAAAAAAGAGTTTGGCTGCTGAGAGATGACGGCCGACATAGGAGAAGGAAAACATGGACGGAACAATTGCAAAAGAGAAGGGGCGCAGCATGACGCTGGGGCAGAAGATTAAGGCAACCCGGCTGGAACAGGGATTGACGCAAAAGGAGGTTGTGGGCAGTTATATCACCCGCAACATGCTCTCCAAAATTGAAAACGACAACGCCACGCCGTCAGTGAAGAGTCTGACGTATCTGGCGAATATTTTGGGCGTGCCGGTGAGTGAGTTTTTGAATAACACGACGCTGTCGGACGGGTTTATCCCCGACGGGCTGGACGAGGCGCGGATGCTGTTTCGGGAGAAGGAGTATCTGGGGTGTCTCGAGTCGCTGGAGCGCAACCCGACGGCGGCGAGCAGCGACGAGGGCTGCTTGCTGTGCGCCTACGCCTGCGCAGCGGCGATGCGCAACGCATATGACTGCGGCGAGATGGAGGAGGCAAGGGCGCTGGCCAAGAGCGGGCTGCGATACAACCAGCAGAGCATGTACCGTGCGCCGCATCTGGATTTGGAGCTGAATTTGCTTCTGGTGGGAAAAATGGAAGTGGAGCGCTCGCTGGAGCTGCTGGAGGCGGTGTTTCGTGCGGCGGAGGACTACAAAAGCGCTTATTATTACGCAACGCTGAGCCGCAAGGCGAGCAAGAAAGCAGCGGCGGAAAAGAAAAACGGATAGCACATTGACATGATGCCCCTGCGGTGAGCAGGGGCATCATTTTGCGGAGAAATGATGGGGAGAGGGACTTGACGCAGGGATAATTTTGTTGTATAATTTATACAATAAAACAGTTTTTATCCCGTCGCCGTTTGGGTGGAATTATCAAAACAAAGGGCTTTTGGGCGAAAAAACGAAGGACGTGCTGAACGATGGACAGATGCGAGAAAGGCTGCACCACCGCCCCGGTTTTCGGGGACGAGGGGCTGCGGGCATGGAACTATATGGGCAGTCACGCTCACACACAGGACGGACAGGAGGGCTATGTCTTCCGGGTCTGGGCGCCGCAGGCAAGGGGCGTTGCTGTGGTGGGCGATTTTAATGATTGGGATGCGGAAAAGCACCCGATGTGCTGCGAAACCGGCGGAATTTGGGTTGGATTTGTTGCGGGGTTAAAGCGTTATGACAACTATCAATATGCCGTGACAGGTGCGGACGGCAAGGTGGTTTGCAAGGCGGATCCCTTTGCGTTTCACGCCGAAACACGGCCCGGGAAGGCGAGCAAAATCTATGAGCCGGAGGCGTATGCCTGGGCGGACGAGAGCTGGCTTGCGCATCGAAAAAGTCAGCCGGTTTACAACGCACCGGTGAATGTGTACGAGCTGCACTTGGGCTCGTGGCGGCGGACGGGCGAGGGAGAGACACTCTCGTATCGGGAGATTGCGCAGTGGCTGGTGCCCTATGTGAAGGAAATGGGCTTTACACATGTGGAGCTGATGCCGGTGACAGAATTTCCGCTGGATGACAGCTGGGGCTATCAGTGCACGGGGTACTTTGCGGCGACGGCGCGGTTCGGTGCGCCGGAGGACTTGAAGTTTCTCATTGACCGCCTGCATGTTGCGGGCGTGGGTGTGATTCTGGACTGGGTGCCTGCGCACTTTCCAAAGGATGCGTTTGGACTTTACCGCTTTGACGGCTCGCCCTGCTTTGAGTATGCAGACCCGCTGCTCGGCGAGCATGCGGACTGGGGCACGATGGTGTTTGACTACGGCAAGGCGGAGGTGCGGGCGTTTTTGATTGCGTCGGCGCTGTTTTGGCTGGAGGAATATCACATCGACGGGCTGCGCGTGGATGCCGTGGCATCGATGCTGTATCGGGATTACGGCCGGGAGGGCGGCGCATGGCTGCCGAACAAGGACGGCGGGCGGGAGAATTACGAGGCGGCGGGCTTTTTACAAAAGCTCAACGAGGCGGTGTTCCTCGACCATCCCGACGTGATGATGATTGCGGAGGAGTCCACGTCCTGGCCGAAGGTGACGCATCCGACGAGCGAGGGAGGACTGGGGTTCAACCTCAAGTGGAACATGGGCTGGATGAACGATATGCTGCACTATGCAAAACTTGACCCATATTTTCGGCAATTCAATCATAAGGATATTACGTTTTCGTTTTTGTACGCTTTTTCGGAGAATTACATGCTGCCGCTCAGCCACGATGAGGTAGTACACATGAAGTCGTCGTTCATCGGCAAGATGCCGGGCAATGAGGTGGAGAAGTTTGCGGGCGTACGGGCGATGTATACCTACATGATGACGCATCCGGGCAAGAAACTGCTGTTTATGGGGGCGGAGTTCGGCCAGTGGGGCGAGTGGAATTTCAAGCAGAGTCTGGATTGGCATTTGCTGGAATACGAGCCGCATCAGCAGCTGCACGGCTTTTTCAAGGCGATGGGTGCGTTTTATCTGGCGCAGCCTGCGCTGTGGGAGCTGGACTTTTCGTGGGAGGGCTTCGAATGGATTGAGGCCGACGACAACAACGGGAACACGGCGATTTTCATGCGCAAGGACAAGGAGGGCAGGGAGCTCATTATCGCCATCAACTTCTCGCATGTACACCGCAAGGGCTATCGGGTGGGACTGCCCGAGGCGGGGAGCTATGCGTGCATCTTCAACTCGAACCTAGCCGAATTCGGCGGGGGCGGCGAGGGTGACACGGAGCCGCTGGAGTCCGAGGAGGTAAGCTGTCACGGGCGGGAGCAGTCGATGGAGATTGATTTGCCGCCGATGAGCGGCGTGATTTACAGCTGCGTGCGCAGGAAGCCTGCGGTGAAGCGAAGGACTGCGCCGGAGCAGTCGGCGGCGGCGGAGGCTCTGCCGGGGGCGGCGGTGCGGGAGACCGTGCGGGTGCCTGCGGTGAAGGTACGAGCCGGAGTTCCGGTGGTGAAAGCCAAGGCGGGCGTGCCTGTAGTGAAGGAAAAGGCAAAGGTGCCAGCAATGAAAAAACCGGGTAGCGTGCCTGCTGTGAAGGAAGAGGCGCAGGTGCCTGTTGTACAGAAAAAACCGGCTCAGCCGGTGAAGCAAATAGACCAGACAAAGAAATCGTAAGAGGTGTGCCATGAAAAAGGAATGTGTTGCCATGCTTTTGGCCGGAGGTCAAGGAAGTCGCTTACATGCGCTGACCAGTCATGTGGCGAAGCCCGCCGTGCCCTTTGGCGGAAAGTATCGGATTATTGATTTTCCCCTGTCGAACTGTGCAAACTCGGGCATCGACACCGTGGGGGTGCTCACGCAGTATAAGCCCATGGAGCTGCATGCCTACATCGGCAACGGTGCGCCGTGGGATCTGGACCGGCAGGAGGGCGGCGTGCATATTTTGCCGCCGTATCAGAGCGAGAACGAGGCGGGGAGCTGGTATAAAGGGACGGCGAACGCCATCTATCAGAATTTGAGCTTTTTGGAGATGTACAATCCCGAGTATGTGCTCATTCTCTCGGGCGACCACATTTATAAAATGGACTATGCCAAAATGCTGCGCCACCACAAAAAAGTGGGTGCGGCGTGTACGATTTCCGTGCTGGAGGTGAGCCGCGAGGAGGCCAGCCGCTTCGGCATCATGAACGTGGACGAGGACGACATGGTGTATGAATTCGAGGAGAAGCCGGAGAATCCGAAGAGCAATCTGGCATCGATGGGTATCTATATTTTTACATGGAGCAAGCTGCGGGAGTATCTCATTGCCGACGAGAGCACGGCGGGGAGTGAGAACGACTTTGGCAAGAATATTATTCCGGCAATGCTGGATAATCAAGAGGTTTTGGCGGCTTATCGCTTTTCGGGCTACTGGAAGGATGTGGGCACGATTGATTCGCTATGGGATGCCAATATGGATATGCTGGCCATCAACGGCGGGATGAGTCTTTATGACGAGAGCTGGTCGATTTACAGCCGCACGCCGACGAAGCCGCCGCATTTTGTGAGCCGAGAGGCGAGCCTTGACCACGTGATTTTGACGGGCGGCTGCGAGGTACACGGGAGCTTGCACAGCTCGGTGCTGTTTCACAGCGTGACCGTTGAGCCGGGGGCGAACGTGAAGTATTCAATCCTGATGCCGGGCGTGACGGTGAAGGCGGGGGCGACGGTGGACTACGCCATCGTGGCGGAAAACGCAGTCATCGGCGCAGACGCCGTGGTGGGCTCGCCGCCCACGGGCAGGGAGGACTGGGGCGTGACGGTGGTGGCCGAGGGCATCACCATCGGCGGCGGTGCGACGGTTTCGGCGGCGGCGATGCTCACGAGCGACGTGGAAGAGGGGGCGACGGTATGAACAATTTACATGGGATTGTGTTTGCCTATCAGAGCGATGTGGCGTTGCGGGAGCTGACGCAGCATAGGCATACGAGCTCGATTCCCTTCGGCGGGCGGTATCGGCTGGTGGACTTTGTGCTGTCCAATCTGGTCAATGCGGGCGTGAGCGATGTGGGGTTGATTGTACACACGAGCTATCAGTCGCTGCTTGACCATGTGGGCTCGGGGAAGGGCTACGATTTGTCCCGCAAGCGGGGCGGATTGAAGATTTTGCCGCCGTTTAGCTATGCCTCCCGCCCGGGTTCGCCGGAATATGCGGGGCATATGGATGCGCTGGCCGGGGTATGCTCTTATTTGGAGCGGATTCGGCAGGATTATGTGGTGCTGGCGGGCAGCGATCTGGTGGCGAATTTGCCGCTGGGGGAGATGCTGGAGGCGCATTTGAAAAGCGGGGCGGATATTACGGCGCTGTGTACCTGTGCGCCGAGCGGGCGCAGTCGGGATGCGGCGTATTTTACGCTGGGCGAGGACGGCCTGGTCGCCGACGTGGCGGTGGGTGCGAAGGAGCCAAGCGGCTGCGAATCGCTGGAGGTTTACATCCTGTCGAAAAAGCTGCTGCTGGAGCAGGTGAACGACTGTGCGGCGCGGGGCGTTCCCACCTTCACCAAGGGCGTTTTGCAGGCGAAGGCGGGCGAGCTGCGCATTGCGCCGTTCTTCTTCAAGGGGTATTTTGCGCGGATTCAGTCGGTGCAGGACTATTTTGCCCGCAGCAAGGAGCTGTTGGAGATGGATGTGCGGCGGGATTTGTTTAATCCGCTGCGGCCAGTGCAAACGAAGGATTTTTCCACGCCCTCGACGTATTACGGGCCGAGCTCAGTGACCGATGCCTGCTTGATTGCGGACGGGTGCATCATTGAGGGGACGGTGGAGAACTGCGTGGTCTTTCGGGATGTGAAGGTGAGAAAAGGTGCGGTTGTGCGTGACTGCGTGCTGATGCAGGGGACGGAAATCGGCGAAAATGCGAGCGTTTCCTACACGGTGGCTGACAAAAATGTCAAGATAAGTGCGGGGTGTACCCTGACAGGTCATGAAAACTATCCAATTGCTATCGGGAAGTATGAAGTGGTATAATAGGGGTAGGCATCTTGTGTTTTGTGAGGGATTTTATTGAATGTAGGGGACGCTGCCCTCAGCGTCCCGCCGTTCTCTTCGACCTGTCATTCTGAGCACAGCGAAGAATATTAGCGTACGAACAAATAGATTCTTCGCATTTACTTCGCAAGCGGCCACAGGCCGCCCTAACTTCACCGCACATGCAAAGCTTGCACCGCCATGCCGAGTAGTGCCCTGTGGTGCTATTGTAGTGTTCTACTTTTGGCAAGCGTTGCCCCATCGGTTTTGTTGCATCGGGGATGTTCCTGCGCTAAGAACATCCGAAATTGCAATTTCAGCTGATAGAAAAGGGCGTTTTTGGTTACTTTTTGTCGCTCGTGGCAAAAAGTGACGCGCCTCGGGCGAAACACGAAAAGAGTATATATAGAAGTAAGATTCTTCGCTGCGCTCAGAATGACAGACAGAAAGAAGCAGAGATTGCGGGTCGAGCCCGCAGGGGCGCAGCGAGAGAGTGGAAACCTGCCGTGCGCAGCACAAAATGCGAAGGAGTGTTAGTTATGAAAATCCTATTTACAACCTCGGAGGCGGCCCCCTTTGCGAAAACAGGCGGTTTGGCAGACGTGGCAGGGTCGCTGCCTGCGGTGCTGGCCAAGGCAGGGCACGACGTGCGGGTGGTGATGCCCCTGTACGGGTCGATTGCCGCAGAGTGGCGGGAGAAGATGAAATTCGAACTCTGCGACGGAGTGCAGCTGGCATGGCGGCGGCCCTATATCGGGATTTTTTCGTTGGAGCATGAGGGCGTTATCTTCTACTTCATCGACAATGAATACTACTTCAAGCGGGCGGAAATTTATGGCCACTTCGATGACGGAGAGCGGTTTGCGTACTTCTCGCGGGCGGTGATTGAGCTGCCGCGGCTGATGAATTTTGCGCCGGATATTTTGCATGCGAACGACTGGCAGACGGCGTTGGTGCCGATTTACCTGCTGGAGGAGCGGTATCGCATCACGCAGCTCAGCAAGACAAAAAGCGTGTTCACCATTCACAACATTGAGTATCAAGGGCGGTATGGCAAGGAGCTGATGAGCGATTTGTTCGGACTGTCCATGAGCTACTGCAATGAGGATATGATGGCGTTTTACGACGACGTGAATTTGCTCAAGGGGGCGATTAACGCCGCCGACTATGTGACGACCGTGTCGCCGACCTATGCGCAGGAACTCAAGTATCCGTTCTACGGCAAGGGATTGGACGGGGTGATTCGGGCGAACGATTTTAAGCTCAAGGGTATTTTGAACGGCATCGACGTGGGGCTTTACAACCCGGGGAAGGATGCGGGGATTGCAAAGACTTTCACCGCAGGACGGCCTGCGGGCAAGAAAGAGTGCAAGGTGGCGCTACAGGAGACACTGGGGCTGCGGGTGAATCCGGATGTGCCGGTGATTGCGATTGTGTCCAGACTTGTCAAACACAAGGGCATTGACCTTGTGGCGGCGGGGCTGCACCGAATGATGGATATGGACGTGCAGATGGTGATACTGGGCACGGGCGACTGGAATTATGAGGAGATGTTCCGGCAGGCGGCGAGCCAGTATCCGGGGCGTTTTTCGGCGCAGCTGATGTATTCGGCGCAGCTGTCGGCGGCGATTTACGCCGGAGCGGACATGTTCCTCATGCCGAGCACGAGCGAGCCCTGCGGGCTCTCGCAGATGATTGCCATGCGGTATGGCACGGTGCCCGTTGTGCGGGAAACCGGCGGACTGCGGGACTCGGTGACGCCCTTCAACGCCGAGACGGGCGAGGGCACGGGCTTTGCCTTTGCCGACATCAATCTGGAGGACTTGATGTGGGTGATGGGGCAGGCAACGGAGCTGTATCACGGCGACAAGAAACTCTGGAACAAGCTGGTGAAAAACGCCATGCAGGCGGATTTTAGCTGGGATAAGAGCGCAGGGGAATACCTTGCGATGTATGAGCAGCTGATATAAAAAACAAGAGGAATTAGGCCGGGGGGCGGCGGCGAATTTTTCCGTGCTGCTGTGACCGCAAAGGGGGAAGAATCCCCCTTTTTGCCTGTTTAGAGAAGGAGATTAATCAATGGCTGGACCAACCAAACAAGAACTAAAGGAGCTCATTGCGGGGAAGCTGCGGCGCAACTTCGGCCGCACCGTGGAGGATGCGACGGGGCAGGATATGTTCAAGGCCTGTGCGCTCGTGCTGCGGGATATGATGAGCAATCATCAGCTGGAGACCGATGCGGCTGCGGAGCGGCTGGAGAAGCGGCAGGTGCATTATCTGTCGATGGAATTTTTAATGGGGCGCTCGCTGCTGAAAAACGCCTATAATCTGGGCGTGATTGAGCCAATGAAAAAGGCGTGCAAGGAGTTGGGCTACGACTTCGTTGACCTGTGCGAGAGTGAGCCGGATGCGGGCTTGGGTAACGGCGGCCTTGGTCGTCTGGCGGCATGCTATCTGGATTCGATGGCGACGCTGGAGATTCCGGCACGGGGCTATTCGATTTGCTACGAGCTGGGGATTTTCAAGCAGAAAATCATCGACGGGCAGCAAATTGAGCTGGCGGACAACTGGATGGGTATGGGCGAGGTTTGGCTCATTCCCAAGATGGACGAGATTGAGGAAGTGCGCTTCGGCGGGAGCATCGAGGGCGAGTGGGAAAACGGGAAGTACGTGACCCGTCACACGGGGTATCAGTCGGTACAGGCGATTCCAAAGGACATGAAAATTGCGGGCTTTGAGACCGAGCACACGAATATGCTGCGGCTTTGGGACGCAAAAAGCCCGATTCCGGCGGATATGTCGTACTACTCCAGCGGCAACTACCTCAAGGCGGTGGAGCAGCAGGCGATGGCCGAGGTGATTGCCAAGGTGCTCTATCCGGCAGATGACCATTACGAGGGGAAGTCGCTGCGGCTCAAGCAGCAGTATTTCTTCGTGTCGGCGACGATTCAGAGCATCACGAGGGAGCACCGCAAGCAGTATGGCACGCTGAAAAACTTTCACAAAAAGCATGTGATTCAGATCAACGACACGCATCCGACACTGGGGATTCCCGAGCTGATGCGGATTTTGCTCGACCAGGAGGGCTGCACCTGGGAAGAGGCGTGGGCGATTGTGACGCAGACCTTTGCGTACACGAACCACACGGTGCTCTCCGAGGCGCTGGAGCGGTGGAGCCAGGATTTGGTGAAGGCGCTGCTGCCGCGGATTTGGATGATTATTCAAGAGATTGCCGCCCGCTACGAGCGGGAGCTGGAGGCGCTGTCGAACGGCAACATGGATTACGTGGCGCGGCAGGCGATTATCTGGGGCGGCGAGGTGCGCATGGCGAACCTCTGCACGCACACCTGCTTTGCGGTGAACGGCGTATCGGCGCTGCATAGCCAGATTTTGCGGGACGATGTGTTTCGCGAGCCCTGCGCACGCGAGCCGGAGAAGTTTAAGAATGTGACCAACGGCATCGACCATCGGCGGTGGCTGGCGCAGAGCAATCCGGCGCTGGCGGGGCTGATAACCGACTGCATCGGGAAGGACTATTTGCTCAAGCCCGAGCGCATGACAAAGCTGGAGAAGTTTGCGGACGATGTGGCGGCGCTGGAGCGTCTGGAGGGCATCAAGCGGGAGAACAAGGCGGCGTTTGCGCAGTATCTCAAGGCGGAGAGCGGGGTTGTGCTCAACATCGAGGCGATGTTTGACGTGCAGGTGAAGCGCTTGCACGAGTATAAGCGGCAGCTGCTCAATGCCATGCACATCACGTATTTGTATCAGCAGCTGCAGGACAATCCGAGCATGGAGTTCACGCCGCGGGTGTTTCTCTTCGGGGCGAAGGCTGCGCCGGGGTATCAAGTGGCCAAGCAGATTATTCGCCTGATTAACTCGCTGGCGAGTCAGATCAACAACGACCCGATTTGCAGGGATAAATTACAGGTGGTTTTCCTTGAGAACTATCGGGTGTCTATGGCAGAAAAGCTGATGCCCGCCAGCGAGCTGTCCGAGCAAATTTCCACGGCAGGCAAGGAGGCCAGCGGCACGGGCAACATGAAGTTTATGATGAACGGTGCGCTGACCATCGGGACGCTGGACGGAGCGAACGTGGAGATGTATGAGACACTGGGCGATGAGAACATGTTCCTCTTCGGCCTAAAGGCGCACGAGGTGAAGGCCATGCGCGAGGGCGGGTACAACCCCTATGAGTTCTACGCGCACAACGAGGCGATGAAGCGGGTGCTCAATCGGTTTGGCGCAGGATTTTCCGACGGGGTGAGCTATACGGAGCTGACCAACCGGCTGATTTTCGGCGCAGGCGGCGCACCGGCGGACGAATATATGCTGCTGGCGGATTTCGATGCCTATGCACAGGCGCAGCTGTGCGCGGCGGAGGAATACCGCAACCGGGCGCAGTGGAACCGGGTTTCGCTGGTGAACATTGCGCGCAGCGGGATTTTCGCAGCGGATCGCTCGGTTCGGGATTATGCGAGGGATATTTGGCGGGTGCCGACGAAGAAATAATCGGGTGCGAGGCATCCGTTGCAGTCCCCCGCTCGCTTGACAGCGTGCGGGGGATTGCTGTATGATGGAGGTAGACATAAGAGCTTGGAGGGATTGCGCATGAAAAGAATGGTTGCAGCTTTGCTCTGCTTGCTGATGCTCTCGGCGTGCGGGGGCGAGAAGAAAAGCGCCTATAAACCCTATGAGGAGGTGCTGGACGGCTATACGCCGGAGGAGGCGAAGGCGGACGGCTGCGTTGTGTTTGAGGATTCGGACATTACGTCGGGACAGGAGATTTGGGATGCGTTTTTGGCGCAGACGGAGGCGGGGAAGTCGGGCATGGTGCGGCTGGTGAACCACTATTCGCTGCCCGCCCCGCAGGGGTATGCGCCGGAGCTGTATGAGGAGATGAAGGACAGCTACCCAATCATCTATGTGCAGGATTTGAGCTTTGACGGGAAGGTTTATAGCCTTTTCTCGATTGAGGACGGGGAGGAATATTCCCGCACCTATGAAGTGCTCAGCCGGTTCGAGGAAGCGGCGAGGAACGACACGCTGCGGTACACATCGGTTCTTCGCTATGTGCTGGTGCATGACGAGGCCGTCACATGGGAGGCGATTGTGCAGGGGATGTTCAGCTCGCAGAGCGGGGCGTTCGTGGATCACTGGACGGTGTATTCGGATTATGCCTATAAGAATGAGTAGTGCTTGATGGATGAACCCGCCCCCCTGTCGAAGGACAGGGGGGCGGGTTTCGTTTTGCGGCGGAGGGCTCAGAGTGCATACAGAGCGATGCCCATGACAGCCGAGAGCGTGATGAGCGCAAGGGGGAGAAATCCTTGCGCTTGATTTTTTGATAGCCAAAGGAGAGCGCCAATTAGGATGCAGGTAATCAGCAGGCTCTGCCAGTCGAAGTGCGCCGCATCTGCTGCGGGCAGTACGTTGCCCGCAACCATGTAGAGCCCCGTGGCGAAAACGATGCCGATGGAGCAGGGGCGGATGCCGCTTAGAACGGATTGAACATATTTGTTTTTGATGAAGTTGCCCAGCAGGGAGACGATTGCGAGGATAATGACGAAAGAGGGCAGGACGACGCCGATGGTGGCCAGCACAGCGCCCCAAAATCCCGCCTGCCCGCTGCCGACATAGGTCGCCATATTGACCATGATGGGGCCGGGAGTGGACTCGCTGACGGCGATGAAATAGGTGAATATTTCGTCGGAGAGCCAGCCGTTTGAGAGGACAATGTCTCGGATCAAGGGAATTGCGCCGTATGCGCCGCCGAAGGAAAACAGGCCGACCTTTAGAAAAGCCCAGAGGAGCTGGAGATAAATCATTGAAAGCATTTGCGACAATCGTAATTGCAAGAATGTTTTCAAAAAAGAGAGAAATGAGGTAAATGACGACAAAGGACGGGAGAACAATCCCAATGGTCGAGAGAAGTGCGCCGGGAAAGCCCGCCTGCTGATAGCCGACATAGGTGGCGCAGTTGATTGCAATCGGGCCGGGGGTGGACTCCGCAATGACGGTGATGTTCATGAGCTCATCATGGGTGAGGCATTTCTTTTTTCGACACATGCGCTGTCAATCAGAGAGATCATGGCGTAGCCGCCGCCGAAGGTGAACAGGCCAATCTTCATGAAGGTGAACACGAGGTCGGGGAGCAGGCTTGTCTTTTCCATTTGTTCGCCTCGGCTTTGTGGCAGTGGTGGCGCTTCTCTTTGCCGTGGCAGTGTGCGTTTGTGTCGGCGCTGTGCGCACCTCCGGCGTGACATTTTTTTCGTTCGGATGGTGCGCAGCCGCCTTGCTCCGGCGTGCATGCGCTACGCTCGATGGCCGCCAGGCTCTCCAGCTCCTGCGCCAAGTTGCGCAATGCGCTGCGCTTGACGTCGTAGTGCATGAAATAGCCGTGCCTTTTGCCGACCAGCAGGCCTGCTTCCCGCAAGACCTTCAGGTGCTGCGAGATGGTGGCTTCGGACAATTTGAGGCTTTGCGCCAGCGCACGCACGCAATAGCTGTGGCCAAGCAGCAGGGTTAAAATTTTCATGTGCGTTTCGTCGGCAAGCGCTTTGAGCAGCAGAGTTTTGTCCATATGGGATGCGCCTCCTCGTTTAATTTGGTGATAACCCAATTGGATTCTAATATGGATATTTGATTCGGTCAATGGCTAATTAAAATAGAGGAGGGGAGCGTTTTCGCTGGGGGTGGGGTGGACGTTGAAAAGACTGGAAAAGAGCTTGAAAAAGCCCGCAGGAGATGCCGAAAAGGCATCTCCTGCGGGCTTTTTTGTTTGCCGTTGCGAGACGGTCTGTCTTTTGTGCAAGAGGTTATTTGAGAGAGGGAGGGTATTATTTTAACAGGTGGTGGTGCCGTATTCGAAGGTGCTGCGGTCGAAGAGCTCGACGTTGCTCATGTTGAGGGGCAGCTCGCCCGCCCCGATTTTGCCGACGATTTCGACGACTTTGTCGTTGAAGGGGGTGGGGATGCCGTATTTCACGCCGGCGTCGCAGACGTAGCCGTTGATCATCTTCACCTCGGTGAGCTTGCCGTTTTCCAGATCTTGCAGCATGCTGGCCTTGGCGGTGCGCATGTCGGAGTAGATGGTGAGGAATACCTCCTGGTTTGCCTCGAACATGGTGCGGTCTTTGAGCGCAAGCGTCTCGGGAGACTGCTCGTGCAGGAGTGTAGGCAGGACGTAGCCGGCGGCGGAGGCGCACTGCTGCACCTCGCGGCCGAGGTAGCTCAAGCAGGCGCGGGAGGCGTCGTTATCCAGCACGCCGCCGAAGGTGGAGCCGGTGGCGGCGGACATGCCGCTCATGCAGGCGTTGAGGATGAGCTTGCCCCAGCGGGAGGCCATGAGGCTGTCGGTGATGGCGGCGTGACCCATGTAGCCCAGAACACCGGCAACCTTCTGGATGCGGTCGCCAATGGAGCCGTCGATTTCGCCGATTTCGAAGAGATGGTCGTTGCGGGAGAGATCCTGCGTGAGCTCAGAAACGCCGGGCTCGACGAAGGTTGCGCCCCAAAGAACGGTGCCGCCGACGGTGCGGTTTTCACCAATGATGCTGGCCACATAGGACTCGGGCACGCCGTTTTGCAGGGTGCACACGGTGCTGTCGGGGCCGAGGTGAGGCAGGAGCTTGGGCAGGACGGCCTCGTTGGCGGTCTGCTTGGTGAGCAGGAAAACAACATCGTAGATGCCCTCCATTTGCTCGGGCGTGATGGCCTTGACGGGAACGGTGATGTCCACGGTGCCGACAATGTGGGCGCCCTTTTCATTCAAAGCATCTACGTGTGCTTGATAGTTGTCAATGAGCTCAACGTCACAGCCGCCTTTCGTCATGTAAGCGCCCATGACGGTGCCCATGGCGCCGCAGCCTAAAATTGCAATTTTCATCAGAATGCCTCCTCAATTTTTGTATCTGCCCCTGTGTAAATGCAAATTTCGTGCCAACTCTTGAGAAAAAATTGGCGTGACAGGGCTTGCTTTATCTGCTATCATATCCGTGAAGCGGAGATGTATTTTGTGACGCATGTCTCTTTTTTACAGCACAGCGAGCCGAAGGGGATACCATTCGGCGTTGTCTATTGCAAGGACGACAAGGCGCAGCGTTATGGAGATGTGCGGCAGCAGGCGGAGTTCGGTGCTGCGCCGGAGGGGCGATGCGAGGATTTGGGGCAGAGGGCTTCGGGATTTTGCTGTGTTTGGCGGCGAGATTTTTGTGGAATATTACGAAAAACTTTTTTTGCTATGGTGTGCATGCGCACAGGGAAGGGTGCTTTTTGAGTCGTTTTCGGTTTCGCCGAAACCAATTATGACTCAAAAACGGTTTTGTAGTGGCTTTTCACTCTGATTTTTGAACGAAAAGCGGCGGAACGGGCAAAAAATATTTGGCACGCTGCTTGCATGTAAGAGGGGTGTAATGAAAAATAATTGGAGGTTATCAATATGTCTCATTTGAAAAACAAGCGCGTTATCACCGCTGCACTTTGCGGCTCCTGGGCGACCAAGGATATGAACCCCGCCGTGCCCTATACCGCAGAAGAAATTGCGAAGGACGCATACGACTGCTGGAAGGCCGGCGCTGCCGCCGTACACATCCACGTGCGCAAGGACGACGGCACGGCTTCCACCGAATTTGCCCTGTACAAGAAGGCTGTTGATCTGATTCGCTCTTACAAGGACTGCGATGTGTGCATCAATATCACGAGCTCCGGCTCCGTCGGCTTTGGCGATGAAGAGCGCATCTATCCCTTGCAGCAGCTGTTGCCGGAGCTGGCCTCCTACGATGCGGGCACGCTCAACTGGCAGCACAACACCATCTTCGAAAACCATCCGCGTTTTCTGGAGAAGCTGGGCAAGGCGCTCATTGAGAGCAACATCAAGCCCGAGATTGAGATTTTCGACGGCGGCATGATTCACAATGCGCTTTACTACATCAAGACAGGCGTGTTGCAGCAGCCCTGCCACTTCCAGTTCGTGCTTGGCTGCGCCGGTGGTCTGCCGAACACAGTGGAGAGCCTCGTGTTCCTCAAGAGCCAGCTGCCGGAAAACTGCACATGGGCGGGCTGCGGCATCTCCAACGGCCACATGCCCATCATGATGGCGACTGTCGCCATGGGCGGCCACCTGCGCGTCGGTCTGGAGGACAATCTCTATATGGATAAGGGCGTTCTGGCGCCGTCCAACGCTGCGTTGGTGGAGCGTGCGGTGAAGGTGCTGCGGCTTGCAAACCTTGAGCCCGCTACGCCGGACGAAGCCCGCGAGATTCTGGGTCTGACCAGAAAAGTTTTTTAAGTAACCGCAAATAGAAGCGCCGTCTCCGGCTTGACCGGGGCGGCGCTTTTTGTTTGTGTGGCGGTGAAAATGGCGCAAGTTTTGTCATAGAGACGAGCCGCCGATGCATAGGATTTTCACAGAAAGCAGGAGGTGGTTTTTGTGTTGTCTGCGTGGATTTTGCTGGCTCTGGGCGGCCTGTTTATGACGCTGCGGGTGTCCGGGATGGGCGGCGGCTCGTTTCCGAAGCCCTTGGGGGAGGAGGAAGAGGCGGCGCTATTGCGGCGCTATAAGGAAGAGGGGGATATGGGGGCGCGCAATAAGCTCATTGAGCACAATTTGCGGCTGGTGGCGCATATTGTGAAGAAGTATTTCAATGCGAACGGCGACGTGGAGGACTTGATTTCCATTGGGACAATCGGGCTACTCAAGGGTGTGGATACCTTCAAAATGGACAAGAAAATCCGGCTGGCGACTTATTGTTCGCGGTGTATTGAAAACGAGGTGCTCATGCACTTTCGGGCGCAGAAGAAAAATCAGGGCTTACTGAGCTTGTCGGACTCGATTGACACGGATAAAGACGGCAATTCGCTCTCGTTGCTGGATGTGATTTGCGTGGAGGACGATTTGCTGGATAATTTACATGCGAAGGAATCATATGCACGGCTGCGGCGCTGTGTGGACAGCTGCCTGGAGCAGCGGGAGCGGGAGATTATCATGGCGCGGTATGGCTTGGACGGCTGCGAACCGCTGACGCAACGGGAGATTGCGAAGATGAAGGGGATTTCGCGCTCGTATGTGAGCCGGATTGAGAAGAAGGCGTTGGGGAAGCTGGAGGAGGAGATGGTGAGGTAGGTTTTGCAAACCTACTACATTTTTCGCCCTGCTGGGCGAGAGATTTTCTGCGCACGGCGCAGAGGGAATTTCGCCTTGCCGGCGCAGAGGCTTTTGTTTTCTTTTGTTCTTTTTCGGGTTTCGCCCCGAGGGCGAGTGACTTTTGTGATACGACAAAAGTCACCAAAAGCGTAGCGGGCTCCGCCCTGCACCCACCGCCGACTTTCTCCCTAGCTTCGTGCCGCTCTTTCCGTTGGAGTGTCTCTCGCGGGGCGGATTCAGCGGGGTAACGCTTGCCAAGGGGAGAACATGACATAGTATCACAGGGTGGTGCGGATGATGGCGGTGGAAATGTTACCTGTGCGGTGCAATTAAGGCGCACGGTGTGCTTTTGCGGCGGGG
>JGI994J12354_10002453_pt1 | contig 18077 bp, 10 predicted proteins | sample IntmicLarv3ML3BL_FD_12354 | JGI IMG/M metagenome (IMG submission 12354)
TTCCGATGGCGGTACATCTGTTCCGGATCAAACAGTTAATCACAGTGATTTGGTTACAGAACCGCCGAAGCCGACAAAAGCAGACTATGCTTTCATAGAATGGCAGCTGAACGGAGCAGCGTACAATTTCGCAGATCCGGTGACGAGCAACTTAACACTCATCGCAGTTTATGTTGAAATATTTACAGTCACTTTCGATTCCGATGGCGGTACATCTGTTCCGGATCAAACAGTTAATCACAGTGATTCGGTGACAAAACCGGCAGATCCGACAAAGGCAGACCATGCTTTCAAAGAATGGCAGCTGAACGGAGCAACATATAATTTCGCAGATCCGGTGACGAGCAACTTAACACTCGTTGCAGTTTATACAATCAATTCATCGAATGGCGGTGGTAGCGGTTATGGTTCTGCGACGATTACAGACAATACCGGCAACAATACCGGCAACGATGGTGGCAGCAATAATACAGCTTCCGTAAGAATAGAGGTTGTATGTGTCGATGAAAATGGCAATGAACTTTATGTTCGGTCTTTAACATCAATTGTCGGCAACCGTGAAATAATAAATGCGCCTTCGATTGAAGGATACATGCTGGTGATGAATGAAAAATCAAGTCAAACGATTACAACAGAATCGGGCGATAACATAGTAACATTCAAATATGTCAAAAGTTCTGCAGATAACGAAAATGTTAATGATAAGCATAACAACCGGAATGTGCTGATCCCGACCCTGTTCATTTTCCTGATTTTAATTGCAGGAATTATAGTGATCTTTTTGGTCAGACGAAGAAATAAATAACGGCAACATTCGAATATGATGATTTCAGAACAGCACCGATGCTTTGAAAAAAACCGCTGCGGATACGGGATATGAGGTTTAAACCTTGTATCCTTTTTAACTTTTTTTAAAAGATGAAATAATAAATTCGGCATGTTATAACAACATTGTATGTAAAAAATAGAATATGAAATGAAGAGTTACTTCTCCATTCCATACTGATTTTGAGATGAATTTTCAACTTCAATTGAAATTGATTATTCGAACGGATTTTATGCGTTTACTTCTTCACCAATGAGGTCAAGAGCACCTCCGTCCCATGTCATATCACTGATGCAGCCGGCCACTAGAGTGTATTCAAAAAAGTTCGATATATCGAACATTTGATTTTTGTTTGATTCTTGCTGAATTTCCTCACCGTTTTTGCATTTCATATGAGCTTTCAAATAAAACAGACAGAAAAAACAGTAAATTTTTCATCATATAATCATATAAAACTACAACAACACTCTAAAAACATTTATGACGTAAAATTGATATGTAATGTAATATTATGTTGTTTCGTTACAGTCGTTCATGAGGATTCAGTATGAAAAATGTTTTACAAAATAAAATGAAAAAAACGGGTGTGCGATCCATTGCATTATTGTTAATAATCGGATTCGCTGTATTGATATGTTTAACAGGAGCGGCGACAGCTGCAACGGAAATAAACACGACAGTTCAGAGCGGAACGTATACTATAGCAACCAATGGTGAGTATACAGTGACCAATGTGGTTGCCGGCACAGGCAGAATTGTCGTTAACGAAAATGTTGAAGCGACAATTTACTTGAATGACGTTAATCTGACGAATTCATTATCACCATTGCAGCTCAAAAATGGTTCAAAAGTGACACTTATTTTGGTTGACGGTACGATAAACACATTCACCAGCAGCGGAACAAGTACAGCGGCGAGTGCTGTACAATCCGGAATTCATGTTTCGTCCGGCTCGTCTCATGCCACCTCCGGTACTCCCTATACAACCACTTTAATAATTAAAGGAGAAACTTCGAATACCGGTAAATTGACAGCAATCGGAGGTTCCTTTAGTGCAGGTATTGGCGGCGGACCGAATCAGCCATGTGGAGAAATCATAATAGAAAGCGGGATTGTTGAAGCCATAGCTCGTGTTCATCACACAGGCATCCACCAGGGAACCTCGGCAAATGCCGCGGGAATCGGAAGTGGCGGAGGCAATACATCTTTAATTTACCCGGCTCTTTCCCCATATCAAAGCAGCGTAACCATTCGCGGAAATGCAGATGTTAAAGCAACGAGCGAAGGACACGGAGCAGGAATCGGAGAAGGCGGAAGTACTCATTCAGCAGCCGGCGGAGGAACGATAGTAAACATTTACGGAGATGCAAATGTTACAGCCTATCAGTAAAGCAAACGGAGCAGGAATCGGAGGAGGCGGAAGCGACAATTCAACGGCAGGAGCGGGCGGAATGATAAACATTTACGGAAATGCAAACGTTACCGCAACCAGCGAAGGATTTGGAGCAGGAGTCGGAGGTGGCGGAATTAATAGAAATAATCCATCTTCCAATAATATGGCCGGTGCCGGCGGAATTGTAAATATTTACGAAAATGCAAATGTTACCGCTTCTTCTAAAAAGAATGGTGCAGGAATCGGAGGTGGCGGATCTGACGCAGGAATGGCGGGAACAGGCGGAACCATAAATATTTACGGAAACGCGACTGTTGATGCTTTTAATAATATCGGTAACGGAGCAGGAATCGGAGGAGGCGGAACGAATTCCGGAACAGCGGGAGCGGGAGGAAACGTAAACATTTATAATTCCCCGATAATTGTAGCAGAAGCCGCGAACGCCGACGACATTGGTCCCGGAAATTCAGGAGCGTCCGGAACGATTGTGATCATCGGAGGTAATGTATATGCAGAAAAAACGATTGTTGCAACAAACAGTAACATGCACGGCAACGATGCGTTAAGCAGATCGGAAATAACCCTTGAAGACCAAAACGGTGATCCGTTAAAAAATGAAAAATTAGTATATACCGTGATCGGCTCAAATATGTCTTATGAATATACCGCAATGACCGATGAAAACGGTAAAGCGTATTTGTGGATTCCTCTTGGAAACCAACTTGTAATTGGTTTGGAAGACGGAACCGGCCGAAAACTCGGCAGCGAAACCGTGATATTAACCCCCAACCAATTGGAGACGGTTTTTTTCCTCACGATTCCAAATTATTCCCCTTTAACAACAGAAGTTGAGAAACAAATAACTTGGAACGGCACAGATCCGCTTGAGCCTATAATATACATGTACGAACGCAGCCTGGGAACTTTAGAATTAATGCCATATGATTCGGTGACACTCGTTCCGATAAGTATAACAAATCCGTATATTGTCACGCCGATGGAGGATGAATATTATAATTATTCCGGCGATATTACCGCTTTGACAGCATCGGTCGACTCGGAATATCCGGGACGGTATGCTCTCACGCCGCAAGGTTCAACGATTGTTTTTGTTCATTCGAATAATGCAAATACCGTTAATGTGTACTATACGCCGCAACCGGGTTCATCTACGGGCAGCGGTAATGGCGGCAGCGGTCATGGTTCCGCAACGATTGTGCCCGGTGAAAACAACACCGGCAGCAGCAACAAAAGTGACAGCAATACGACTCCGACACGATTAACGATTTTGTGTGTTGATGAAAAGGGAAGTAAACTTTTTATTCAGTCATTGACAACCGTTGTCGGCAGTTCGGAAGCAATAAATGCGCCCCCGTTGGAAGGATACAAATTGCTGACGGGTGAAAAAAGCAAAAATATCAAAATGGAAGCGGGCGACAATACGATAACGTTCAAATATGCAGAGTTGTTGACCGGTCAGCAATCGGATGACGGAACGGCAAATGGAGCCTGTCTTGGCTTATTTTTGTTTTGATTTTCATTGCAGGAATTACGGTGAGCTTTTTAATCGGACGAAAAAGCCGAAAGTAACACCGATGTTGTTGTGATGTCGATGACGGCTTCTTTTGAAAAAATATGAATTATAAATCCCCCTTTGTCAAGAGGATTTTCTTGGCGGAAGGGGGAAATATAATTTCTAAAAATTGATGATTTAAAGGAATTGAAAGATTTCTTTTTTGAAAAAAATTAAGCTTTTTTTTAAATTTTAATGCATTTTTCAACGAATAGTTAAAATTAAATTTTCGTTTTTTAAAAATTGACTAAAATGTTTATAAAAATTGACTAAAATGTTTTTATAAAAATCAATTCAAAAGCATTTGTTTCCAATTGAAATGATTTTTTTGTGTCCCCTATATTTCCAATGAATCGGCAGTCAACAAAAAAAACGTTGTTCGATATCTTTTTTCATTTGAAATTATGCAAATTTACTTTCAAAATTTACTCATCAAATTGGAAATAAAATATATAACCAATACAGCGATAGTTGTTGATTTTCCACCTGAAACGGGGGGGTGTTCGGGACAATAAGCTTTAATACCTTTACTTCAATTGGATACCTTACATTAAAACTGCGGTTTTGAAAAAAACCGATTAAATTTAAATCAATTTTTCACAATGCCACGGCTGTGAATTAGATTTTGCGGCAAAAAATTGATTGTAAAATAAATGAAAAATCGAAAACGCAAATGAAATCAAATGAAAACATTGAGTTTTTCGGAAAAGACACATTTTTCTAATCGCTGAATTTTTCAATGATAGTTGCCGAATTTTCGCAATTATCCATCTCCGCCTCCGTAAAAGGTTTGACGAATCCGCTTAAACGGATTCGCAAATGAATTGATTTGACAAACATTTGACAAATTCATTTGACGAAAATCAATCGCTTAAACCTGTATTTGACAGTCTCATAGGAGATTCAACACTATGGCAAGCTCCCTCAACAAATTATTCGAACGATTGCTTGAAAACGAGTCAATTTTCAAAGACAAAGAAGTTTTAAGGCATTCATATACCCCCGATGTTTTGATCCATCGAGACGCGCAAACGGAAGAATTGGCAACGATTCTGGTTTCCGCTCTTCGGGGCGAAACGCCGTCAAATATTCTTATTTACGGAAAAACCGGAACCGGTAAAACGGCTGTGACGCGTTATGTCGGCAAAGAGCTTGAAAATATGAGTGAAAAGATGGGCGTTAAATGTTCCGTCATTTATGTCAATTGTGAAGTGATTGACACGCAGTACCGGCTTTTAGCAAATCTGGCCCGTCATTTTGGAGAAGATATTCCGATGACCGGATGGCCGACGGATCAGGTTTTCCAAAAATTCAAGGAAGCCTTAGATACAAAAGAACAGGTTTTGATTGTGATTTTAGACGAAATCGATAAACTCGTCAAAAAGGGAGACGATGTTCTTTACAATTTATCCCGTATTAATTCCAATTTAAAACAAGCAAAAGTCAGTATCATCGGCGTGTCCAACGATTTGAAATTCACCGACTTTTTAGATCCGCGCGTTAAAAGTTCTCTCGGCGAAGAAGAAATCATATATCCGCCGTATGATGCCGACCAGATTCGAGATATTCTTTATCAAAGAGCTGAAATCGCTTACAACAAAGATGTTTTAGACGAATCTGTCATTCCGCTTTGTGCCGCGCTTGCCGCTCAAGAGCACGGTGACGCACGTCGCGCGCTCGACTTGCTCCGCGTATCCGGTGAAATCGCCGAACGCCGCGAAGAAAAAATTGTGACGGAAACACATGTCCGAGTCGCTCAGGACAAAATCGAAGTGGATCGGGTTGTCGAAGTCGTCCGCACGCTGCCGACGCAATCCAAATTAGTTCTTTTCAGTATTGTGACGCTGAACATCAGCGCTCAAAACCAAAATTTCGGCACCCAAAATATCACAACCGGCGAAGTGTACAACATTTACAGAAAGCTGTGTAAAGCCATTGATATGGATATTTTGACCCAGCGCAGAGTAACGGATTTGATGTCGGAATTAGATATGCTCGGAATTATTAATGCCGTCGTCGTCAGCAAAGGGCGTTACGGCCGAACAAAAGAAATTTCACTTTCCGTTCCGGTCAAAAACACATATGATGTCCTTCTTGAAGATTACAAATTGACACCGCTGCAGAATTATAATCGTAACGTAAAAATCGGATATTTTTGAAATGATTGAAAAATCATTTCCTTTTTTTGATTTCAGCTGCTTTTAATTTAGCTGCCTTTCTGCTTCTTTTAATTTAGCTTCTTCTCTGCTGCTTTTAGATTTCAGAATCCAATAATTCCTTTAAATCTGAAATCAGAAGGCTGATGTCTTCTTTTGTGACATGCGGCATTAAAACAAAACGGAGTGCCGGAATTGTTTTGGCCGCCGAAACATTCCAGCCGTATTTTTCGAGAAGAAGAGATCTAATTTGATTTGTTTTTTCATAGCTGCCGACACTGACGGCGACAATATTAATCCGAGGAACTAAATATGGCCGCAGATTTATTTTTTGGAGTTCTTTTTGGAAATAATCGGCTAAATCCATGCAGTAAGCAACGTTTTTCTTGTATCCTTCTTTTCCGAGATATTTCATAACCGAATAAGTTGCGGCAACCGCTGCTCCCGAACGCGTACCTGTTAAAGTAGACTGGTATTTACTGGTCAAATAAGGCGTCTTCACCTTGATTTTATCCATCGAAAGATTCAAGAATGATTCGTCTTTGAAAATAAGAACGCCGGCCGGAATGACGGATAAACCCATTTTATGCGGGTCAATGGAAACGGAAGTGACACCAAAAACATCAAAACCGATTGTTTCCGGTTTTTCCAAAAAGGGAAAAACAAAGCCTCCGAAAGCGGCGTCAATATGAAGCGGGAGATTATATTTTAATGCAATCTCAGACAACTGTTCAATCGGATCGACTTCGCCAAATTCTGTGTTTCCTGCAATTCCGACAAGCCCGATTGTATTTTCATCAATCAGAGATTCCATAGATTCCGGAATAACCCTGAAATTTGAGTCAACATCTGCTTTCTTCAGCTGAATGTCCAAAAGGTTTGCAATTTTCTCAAATGAAAAATGAGCCGTTTTCGGAAGAACTAAATTCAATTTATTAGCAGCGGAGACGACAGGAATAGTAGAAGCGGCAGGAGTAGTAGAAGCGGCAGGAGTAGTAGAAGCGGCAGGAACAGCAGAAATGGCAGAATGATTATTATTGCAGGAAACATCGCCGCAAAAAATCATATATCGATTTTTCATATGAAGAACGGCTTCAATATTGGATTCTGTTCCGCCGGATGTTAGATGGCCATAAGCGTCTTTTGGATTTGGATGACATAGAATATCTGAAATCATTTCAACGACATGTTTTTCCATCTCGGCCGTTCCATGAAAAAGACCGGGATCGCCAATATTTGAATGAATAAATTGATTATATGCCTTAACGGCAATCGGATGAGGAACGGTACACATTGAACTCAAGACTTTTCTGAAATTTGAATCGGAATTTGAAAAGCAATTCAGCTCCTCAAAAATTTCTTCTTCGAATAAGCCTTTCTCGTTCATGACACAAAAACAAAAAGTTAATATTTAAAAATTTGCTTACAAATTTTCTTATAAACAATTTTACTTTTCAAAAAATATCAATATTCATTTATGTCGTTCCATTAGAAATCTTTTAAAAAAGAAATCGACCAACCCCATAATTTCCATTGGAATTTTTCATAAAAATCCAAAAAAAACCACAAGCAGAGACATAATAATTTTTTTAATTGTATTTAATTTCTTTTCAACAATGAGTCCATTTCTTAACTTTTAATAATTAAAAATAAAAAACAAAAATCACAAAAAAATACATTTTTGTTCAAATTTCAATAAATTTATATATAAAAAAATTCTTAACACAACAACATTGTATTTACATTAAAATAAAAATTATTTTTTATTTTATCTTTTTTGTTTTTCGTTTTTTTAAAATTTTCTTCATTGGAAATTAAAGGGGGATGGGGATTTATAAACTTTCCAATCGAAATAAAGGGGTTATATTGCAAATATATTCCATAAGTTCATTGATCAATAATTTCAATCTTCCTCTCCCTTTTCTTTTCTGATCTTTTCCTTTTCTTTTCCCTTTCTCTTCTTTTTTTCTCTCTTTTTCCTTCCGGTATTCTCTTTTTTCTTTCTTCCTTTTCTTTTCCCTTTCTCTTCTTTTTTTCTTCTTCTTTCTTTCCTTTCTCCTCTTCTTTTCTCTCTTTTTCCTTCCGGTATTCTTCTTTTTCTCTTTTTCCTTCCGATATTCTTTTTTCTCTGTTTTTTTCTATTTATTTCCTTTTTCCTCTTCTCTTTTCCCTCTTCTCTTTTCCTTCTTCGTTCTTTTTGATTATTTTGATTTCATCTGTTTCCTTTGTTTTAAATAGAAGGAGCGATATTTAAAAATTAAATTATATCCTTAAACTAAAAATAAGAGATTTTCAATTATGAAAAACGATAACAGTAATGACTCAAATTCATCTTTTGAATCTTCAAATTCCGATACGTCTTCGGAAGAATTTGTTTCCGATTATTCAATTTCTGATTCTGCCGATAATGACTCTTCTCTAAATTCTTTTGTTTCAAAAGATTCGTCTTCGGAAGAATTGTTGTCTGATGAAGCAATTTCGGAAAATCCTTTGCCTAAAGATTCGTCTTTGGAAATTTCAGATGTCATTATACCGACAAATTTCCCGGCTTCGGATTGCCAGACAAATTTAAACACAATTACAAATTTAAATAACATGATTCCGATTTCGGAAGATGACATTCAAAATGTTGACAATCCGACAAAAATTATCATCATCGGAACAGCTCATGTTTCTGAAAAAAGTGTTCGGGAAGTTCGCGAAGCGATTGAAAGAGAAAAACCGGACATTGTCGCCGTTGAATTGGATCAAGGCAGATATAACGGCATGACCGATCCCGAGGCCGCCTCCAATCAGCAAATTTCTTTTAAAGAAATTTTAAAACCCGGTCAAACACTTTACTATCTCCTTTACGCCTTTTTATCATATGTTCAAAAAAAAATGGGCGAACAAATGGGTGTTCCGCCCGGCTCTGAAATGGTTGCCGCCATCGCCGGCGCCCACGAAACGGGAGCAGGTCTCGCACTCATCGACCGCGACATTCAAGTTACTTTCAAACGATTTCTTGCAAAACTCAGTTTCATGGAAAAACTCAAAATGGGTTATTCCCTCGTCAAAGGAATGATTTTCGGAGACGAGCCGGAGCAGGAAATTGACATTAACAATATGACGGACCAAGACGCCATAACGGCAATTATTGAAGAATTCAGAAAATTTGCGCCGACGGCCGCATCCGTTTTGATTGACGAGCGGGATGCATATCTGGCGGGTAACATTCTCAAAACAGCTCAGCTGGCAGGTTTCGGCAAAAAAATAATTGTCGTTATCGGTGCCGGTCACCGCCAGGGCGTTATGAATTATCTTCAAAACCCCTCCACGATTCCGGATTTAAAAGAATTAACAATCATTCCCAAAAAACGATTCAACCTCCTTAAACTCATCGGCTACGGCATTATTGCCCTTGTTCTTTTAGCATTTGTTTACATTATCTATGCCATCATCACTTATCCGGATATGACGCCGGAAACTTTATTCTTCGCCTTTGCCGTCTGGTTTTTAATTACCGGCACGCTGAGTGCGATCGGCGTTATCATTGCGGGTGGAAAGTTCCGTTCGGCCCTCGTTTCTTTTTCATTGGCCTGGTTCACAGCATTGCATCCGCTTCTTGCTGCCGGCTGGTTTGCCGGTTTAATGGAAGCAAATATCAGAAAGCCGACGGCAAAGGACATGAAAGCCATGATGAATGCGGAAACATTTAAAGAATTAAATCACAATTCGTTTTTCAAAGTCATATACGTAGCCGCTCTTTCCAACGTCGGATGTATGATCGGCGTACTTATCGGTACGTATCTCATCCTGAGAATTTCAGGCATCGATTTCGTTGATTTGATGAAAACAATTGTTTCGGGATTATTCGGCTTTTTTTAAATTTTAATTTTAATTTTAATTTTTTTAAACGAATGTTTTAATTCCGTTCATTTTTTGTTTTTTATTTATCATTGAAAACCGGAGTGTCCCAAAAATTCAAATATTTCAATTTGAGTAAAAAAGTAAATTTGTCGAACATCCGACCACAAAGTGAAAACAAAAAAATAAAAGGACAAAAAACAAAAGGGCAAAAAACAAAAGGACAAAAACTTATGATAAAAAAAGCAAAAAATGCAACCATTGTCGGTAATGTTGACTTTTCCAAAAATGTCAATATTTGGTACGGGGCTGTTATCCGCGCAGACGCCGGTCCCATAGAAATTGGTGAAAACAGCAATGTTCAGGATAATTGCGTTCTTCATGGTAATGTCAACAGCACGACGGTTATTGGAAAAAATGTTACGATCGGGCATGCGGCGGTTATTCATGGCTGCAAAATTGAAGACAACGTTTTGGTCGGCATGAATTCCACAATTTTGGATGATGCGGTTATCGGCGAAGGAAGCATTATCGGTGCAAACGCACTCATCCCTTCCGGGAAAATTATTCCGCCGCGGAGCATGGTTCTCGGCGTTCCCGGAAAAATTATCCGGCAGGTCACAGACGAAGAAGTTCAAAAAACAATTCAAAATGCTTTATGGTATGTTGAAATGGCGAAAACTTTGGAAGACGAATAAATTTTTTCATAAATCTTTTCAAAATCCTTTCAAAATCTTTTCATTATTTTTTTCAATATGTCGCTTTTAACTTGTGCACATCGCTTTCAATTTGTTTTACATGATGTTTAAATAATTGTAAGTGATTTCACTAAGTATGATTTCTTCCAAAAGCATTCGCTTTCACGTTTCTTCAGATACTTACATCATCCCCAAAAATTCAATTTTTGATCAAAATGTTTCCATTAACGGCAACGTAATTGTCGGCGCAGGCGTTCGTTTTTGGAAAAATGTTAAAATTTTCGGCGACGTTCAGCTCGGCAAAGGCTGCGTTATTGAAGGAAATTTAAATGCCGATAACGTAATTGTCGGCGCTCAATCCAAAATTAAAGGAAATATTGTTGCATCAAACAACGTTTCTCTTTTTCAGAATTCTGCCGTCAAATCCATTCAAAGCGGCGAATCCATCACAATTATGGAAGGTTGTTTGGTCGGCTATGCCGACAGTAAAAGATTGGAAATCATCGGAAAAGCCGATATTAGAAAAATCGGAACTGTTACCAAAGTTACGGTTCGGGCAGATACCACCGTTTTGCCGGAAGATGAAATCGAAACAGAAAACAAAGTAAAAACGGAAGATTTGATAATCGGCGAAGTCGAAGACTTGATAATTAGCGAATCCGAAGACTCGATAATTGATGAATTTGAAGACTTTGTAATTGGTGAATCCAAATCTGAAGACTTGGTGGTTGATGAATCCGATTCTGAAAACTTGATGGTTGATGAATCCGATTCCGGAGACTTAATGGGTGATGAATCCGATTCCAAAGACTTGACGGTTGAAAGAGAAACTTCAAAAAGAAGTCATTTGGAAAACAACAAAATTGAACAAATGCTGACACAGCCACCGGACAGTATGTTTGCAGAAATCACAAACGGGAACAGCGAAAATTTACATTCGCAAACCACCCCCATATTTCGCATGGAACAAACAAACCAAAAAAAAGACGACGTTTCTGAAACAAATGTTAAAACCGTGAATAAAACGGATTCCGACATTCCAAAAGACGAGCTTTCCGATGTTGAAATCTTGAACGACTCCGAATTTTCAGCTCCCGTTTCCGAAGAAATCAAAGCCCAAAAAACAGTTGAAACACCTTTTGGAACGGTTGTCATTGATGACGACCGCACAGGTCAAAATCACTCTCCCGCCTCCAAAGATGTCGGCGCCGAATTAATTATCGAATCAAAAGAAGATAAAAAACCGGAAAGAAAGCCGAATTTAAGTTTTGACATGAAAGAAAAGAAAGAAGAAAAAGAATTCGGAAAAATACAAAAATCGGATTCTAAAGGCGAAAAATTTGAAAAAACCGACAAATCGAACGAATCAGAACCGGAAAATTTGTCAAAACCGCTTAAATCAAAACCCTGGCCCCAATTTAATCCGTCTCCCGGTAAATTAAAATCCGAAACAACAAGCCGGCCTTCTGTAACAAATCGTTCTCCTTTTACTTCTCCGGTTCCTTTGGATTCAAAATCCCATCTTCAATATGATGAAATCAAAACGAAAAATTTGCCCGACCGTTCGTCTTCCGTAAACGCAAACAGCGACCACCGAAAAACAGATTCCGGAAACAATTCAAATCTCGTCATAAAACAGCAAATGAATCAAAAAATCATTCTTGAAGAAATCGATGCCGATCAAAAGGACCAAGTCCAAAAACAAACAGAAAGCCAAACTCAAAGACGAAAAGAGCAGGAACAACAGAAGCAAAAAGAGCAGGAACAGCAAAAGCAAAAAGAGCAGGAACAGCAAAAGCAAAAAGAGCAGCAAAAACGAAAAGAAGATAAAAACGAATATATTGATGCTGAAAAATCTAAATTATGGTACGAAGAGCGGTTTAAAACGCCTCCTTCTGAGAAAAAAGAATATCCGCCTTACATTTAAAGGCTAAAAATAAAAATTTGGCGCGGCAGTTTTTGATACCTGCCGCAACCTGTTTTAATTTTCAATTTGATTTTTCATTTAGCTTTTTATTTTGATATTAGCCTTTCATCTTAATTATTAGTCTTTCAATCTTTTAATTTTTCATGACGAATATTTTAATTCCGTCCGGCATTTTGACCACGTTTCCGATTTTTAAACCGATGAGTTTTTCGATATTTTGCTCGGCGGCGATGTCAATAATTCTTTGTGTGACAACCCCGTCAAAAATGACGGTTTTTGCCCCCAAAATGCCTTCTTTCAAAACATTTGCCAAATCCCGAACCGGCATTTCGCGGATTACTTCGTTGTTTTCATTAAATACTTTTGATGTTAAAGTGCCTGACAAAAATTCCATTTCCTGATTAAACGGCTCGGGAACTGTCGGTTTTTTCTCTTTTTCACTTTCTTTTTCAAAATCGTTTTCTTTTCGATCTTTTCTTGAAACATCTTTTGGAAGTCTTTTGAATTCTTCATCCGCCTCCACATCATTTCGGCGTGTCCGTCTTGGTTTTTCGTCTTCAAATTCAGATTCTTTTTCTTCTTTATCTAAATCCACATAATTGACGGAAATAATCTCATCCAACTTTTCCATTTTCGGTTTTTCAGATTTCAGACGACTTTGCCTGATCGGACGCTCCGGTTTGCTTCCTCCTTCACGCACACTCTTTTCAGCGGCGTAATCGGCCGACGATTCAATCGGATTACTTAAGCGATCGGTACGTCCTCTTCTGACCGGAGGAGCATCTTCGTCATTTTCATCCTTTTCAATGGAAAACGCATTTTGTCTGATTTTTGTCACTCTGCTCGGAACTTTCTTTTCAGGCAGTCGGCTGACGGGTCTTTCGGTCTCAAGCAACTTTTTCGGCTTTCTTGAAGACGGCAGAATGATTCCGTATTTTTCAATATATTGCTCCTTCGTCATTTTACGGCGAAGCGCCATTATAATTTCTTTTTGAACAAGGTCTTCGACAGCTTTTCCGTCCGGCGGGCGGGCAATATAATCCACGTTGGCAACCTGCATCAGTTCACGGATAATTAATTCTCCGCCGCGGTCGCCATCAGTAAATACGGTTACCTTTTTGCCTTTCAACAATTCGACAACTTCGGGCGGAATGTTTGTTCCACCGACACTGATCGTATTTTTAATACCATATTTCAAAAGCGTCAAAACATCGGCTCGTCCTTCAACAACGATAACTTCGGGCTGATTGTGTTCGGGGCCGGCAGGCAATTTGTTTTTGCCGTATGTCGTAATGTCTTCGACACGAACAGATTCGCGAATGACATCGGTAATTTCCTGGGCTTCCAACAAATCGTCGTCAAACATCGTTTTGTAAATGTCTTTCGCACGCTCGACAATGTTAACTCTTTTTGCGGCTCGAACGTCTTCGATTTTTGTCACTTCAATTGTCGCAACACAGGGACCGACGCGGTCAATCGTTTCCAAAGAAGCGGCCAAAACGGATGTTTTTACTTTATCCAAACTGGAGGGAATAAAAATATTTCCGCGGGTTTTACCGTTTTTTGTTGTGACCATCACTTCAATTCGACCGACACGGCCTGTTTTTTGAAGTTCGCGCAAATCCAAATCGGTTCCCAAAAGTCCTTCGGTTTGTCCGAAAATCGCACCGACAATATCCGGTCGTTCAATAACGCCGTCTGCGCTGATTTTCGTTCGAATAATATATTTTGTTGTATCTTCATTTTGCATAAATATGTCTCCTGCAAGAGACCTGAAAACTCGAAAAATTGCAATCGGCAAAACAAATAAACAAACATGTCTTTGAAAATCAAATTACCAATATCGAAAAAAACAGCAAACTTCGCTGACGGCAATGAAAACAGCCGGCAAAAACAAAAAACATTTTTAATTTATTTCAGCAAAAGCGATTGCTCTTGAAACATCGCCGCAAATATAAATAAAATACATAAATTCCGTTTCAAATCTTTTGCATTCGTCTTTTTTTTTCGGTGTTATTTTTTTTCCGAAAAGTTCGGACTTATTTATGCCGATTCCGGCTGAAATAAAGATAAGATTGAAAGTGAAATCGGTTGAAATTTCATAGAACGGCCGATTGCCGCTCGAGTGGTGTTTGAATTATATTATAAATCATTCATTTCATCACTCATCGAATTGATTCATCCGATATTTTGATTTTTGATTTTACTTCGGATTTGTATTTTTATTTATTTTCTGCGGGTCGATTTGCAGCGAATTTAATTCCGGCAACATATTTCTGCCGATTTTAAATTTTAACGCCGTCGAATTTTATCGCTTCTTACGCATGTTTTATTTATGCTTTTTATTTATGCTTTTTATTTTTTTCCGCCTTTTATTATGCTTTTACTCATTTGAGTTTTCCTTTAAAGCAGTCATTTGCGGTTTGCTGTTTAATTACGGTCAGCAATATCGGATAATCATTTATGCCGAATTTTAATTGATTCAAAAATTTAAATCAATTTTTATGTTTACTGTTGCATTTGATAATTGTTTAAATTTCAAGAATTTTCGTAAAATCTTGAAATCGATTTGATTGTCAGAACCATATTTTTTAGATATCTGTTCTTTTTCGAGTCAATTCGGTTTTAATTATTTTTGTTAATATTGAATTTTAATATTGAAATTAATATTAAATTTATTAATATTGAATATGTTAATTATTAATATCGAATATGTTAATTGAATTATTTTATTGAATGCTGAAATCAACAGCATGAAGGTGATTTTCGGAAGAACGGCAACGAATGTTAATTGAATCATTCATTTCGATGATCGCGTCGGCCGAAGTTGAAATACATCATTACAAATTTAATATGAAATTTAATTTTGCTGCGAATCGCAAGCAAATTGAATTATTGTTTATCTTGCTCTCGTTTTCTTATCATTTTTTCAAGAAAAGCATCTTGAATTCAATTGACGTGAAACTTGAAAAATAAACAATAATTAAACAACAATTTGGTTTAATAAGGTTTGTGGTAAAGGATTCAAAAAATATATTTTATTATTATAAATCTCGCCAGATTTTATAATTTTACTTTCGGTCTGTCCAACAACGAATAAAAATACGATTTTGATAAAAATTCGTGAACGGTTGAAAGAACGATTTGACCTTTCCCGTTTTTCATCGAAATATGAACAGGTTGGTTTTTTTCATCACTTTCAACAATTTCAAAATTTTTTCCGATATTTTGAAACCAACCGTCGCAATAAACGGAATCTTGCTCTCCGGTCAATAAACTTTTTCGCCGAATTAAAACATCCGTTTGAACATATTCCGCCTCTAAGCCGAGCCGGTCAAAAGAAAAGACAGTCGGAGATCTGTTTAAATCACATGTACAAATTTCCTGAACGGGCGAAAACATTAAAAGGACGCCTCCCTTTTCGACAAATTCGAAAATTCTTTTTTGTGTGCTTGGTTTTTCTAAAACATTGAGAACGGCGGCATGTTCGGGAAATGTAAATCCGGAAGGCACAATTAAAAGTTTGGTCGGCGGCAAGTGCGGCGAATTAAAGGCGGCAGGCGCCGAAACCATAGAAGAAATACCATATTCTTGAAACATTTTTTCAAAAAAAAGCGGTTCGTTCCATAAAATGATTGCATCCGTCATTATTTTTCAACTTTATTTTTTAATTTGATTTCGTTTTCATCTAATTCATAGTTTTTTTGAATTTTATTTACATTTATTCGGTCAATTATTTAAATTATCAACAGCATTCCGAAAAACAATAAATTATTTGGTTGAAAAACATGACAAATATACCGGCAACACCTGAAATGAGACTTAAACGCGTTCGGATGATGGCTGACTATCAATTCGGAAAAGGCGCGGGAGTCGTTTTGTTTGATGAGAATGCGACGTTTTTGCTTTCAAAAACAAAACGCATTCGTCAGATTCATTCAAAAAAAGAGAGAATTGCAACAGTCCGCGCACGCGATGGATTTTTTACGCTCAGCATGGAAGGCGCCCGCCGACTTCATTGTTTTTTAAAAAAGCCGGCTATGCGGGTTGTTGTTTCAGAAGAAGCGGTTCCTTTCGTTTCGCAGGGAAAAACAGCATTTTGTAAACACATTCTTTCAATTGATCCGGAAATCAGGGCCAAAGAAGAAATTTTGGTGACAGACGAAAACGATCGGCTTCTTGCGACCGGTCAGCTCGTTTTGTCCCCCGCGGAAATCTTAGTCAGCGAAACCGGGCCTGCCGTTCTTGTCAGAAACGGAATCGAGAAGAATGAAAAGGATGATGAATAATTTACAATAATTTTAAATCTTTTAAAATCTCTTAGTATATTCTAATAATAGTTTTGCAGTTTACGATATCGAATTTATACCGATTAAATTTATGTTTTGAGATTTATTGATTTTGCAGGGGCTGACATTTATTTCTGAAAAAATTTTAACAACATTTATTATTCCGGATAATGCGGTCATTGAAGACAAAATCATAAAAACTCATGCGGGAATGATTATCGGAAACCATTCTCAAATTGAAAAAGATCTTCATGTCGGCTTTTTAATGGTCGGCGAAAGTGTTCATATTACCGGCCAAATCGTTTCTGAAGGCGATATTCGAACCGATGTTTGGTGCCGGTTTGATGAAAATGTTTTCGGCGGCGGCGACGCGTATCTTGGTGAATTTACAACAATTAACGGTAAAATCACAATAGAAGGCGATTTAGACGTCGGCAAAGAAGTCAAACTTAACGGCGGTTTTTTATCGAAAGGCTGGATCGTTGTTCGAAACCCTCTTCCGGTAATGATTTTTATATTTCTTTATATTCGCGAGCTTATGCGGCTCGGTAAAACAAGCGAAGAGATTGATAAAACGCTGAGTGAATTTTTCGAAGACGACGAAGAAATCGATCTTGAAAAATTGGACGACTCCAATCTTTCCGAAATTTTAAATCGCGGCGGTTTTTTTGTCATTCCGCTCGGTACGAAAGTATCTTTGGAAAGCATCAATGTTCCCGAAGATGCCGTTGTTGGAAACGACTGTATTATCAACAGCCGACTCATATGCAAAAAATTCGAAGGCGGCAAAAATTTAATTTTTAACGGTCTTCTCCGTTCCAAAGGAGAGACATTAATTGCCGACGGTTCAAAAATTACGGGTGAAATCAACACTTCCGGAAAACTCGTCATCGGCAAAAACGTCAAAATTGAAGGACAAATATCGGCCAAATCCATCGTCATCCACGAAACCGCCTTCATCGAAGGACCCGTTTCCTGCGGAAACATTCGTTTTGCCGTCGGTGAAAACTTTGATATCAAAGATTTGGAAAACAAAGAAAAAACGGATCTTCTTTCCAAATCCGACTCCTTTGAGAAAATAAAAACCAACATCATATCCAAAGAAGAAACCGAATTCAATGGAGAAATCGGCGACAGCCTTGAAGATGAGACGGAAGCAGCGGCGGCAGCAGGAGCAGCAGAAACAGCGGCAGAAGCAGCGGCAGCCAAAAAGACAGCAGAGGCAACAGCCGAAAACGCAGCTGAAAAAACAGCAGAGGCAGCGGTTAAAGCGGCAGTAACCGACACGGCAGTAACCGACACGGCAGCAGAGGCAACAGCTGAAACTGCTGTAGAAACGGCAGCCGACACGACAGTAGCCAATACGGCA
>JGI994J12354_10002454_pt1 | contig 18076 bp, 17 predicted proteins | sample IntmicLarv3ML3BL_FD_12354 | JGI IMG/M metagenome (IMG submission 12354)
CTTTGGCCTTGCTGACTTTGGCCTTGCTGACTTTGGCCTTGCTGACTTTGGCCTTGCTGACTTTGGCCTTGCTGACTTTGGCCTTGCTGGCCTTGACTCTGTTGCACTTGGCTTTGGCTATTTTGATACGAACTTTGATTATTAGATGTTGATATGGCCTTATTATAATTTTCCAATGCCTGTCTCAGAGCTTCATTTTCATTGGCAAGGGAATTCAGAGCATTATTAAATTCACTTAAATTTTCGGAAATCTCATTGATATTGCCTGAATTAAGAGCCTCATTCAAATTCTGTAAGGCATTTTGAAGTTCCGGTGAATCTGATATGGATTCGGCAACTTTATTAAAAATTTCCGCCAGTTCATTAAGCTCTTCTTCTGTTAAATTTTCAATCATTTCCTTCAGATTTTCCAGCTCTTTATTAACTGCATCAAAATTTCCGCTTTCAATGGCTTGTCCTATATTTTTTGTCATTTCGTGATTTTTAAGGCTTTCCCCCAATGCGCTCAAATCCTTCGCACCTGAGTTTTTGGAAAGCTCCATCATTTTCTCCTGAGCGGCTTTGGAAGCCTTTATTATATCCGCCTCAGTTTTTGAAGCCTGCAAATCCTTTTTAAGCTCCTGGGTTATTTTCTTTATTTCATCCGCATGCCCGGCATTAACATTTTTCAGCAGTTCACCTGCCTGTTTTTCAGCGGTTTCTATCCTTTCGGCCTTTGTTTCTGATATTTTTTTACTTTCCTCCAAACGGTTGTAATCAGGAACGGGCATAAATCCGCTTACAAATAACATTATTGCTGCTAAAGCAAATGCAATTATCCGCCTGCGGTTAAAATTTATCCTATACATCTTAGCTATATTTTTATTTTTCGCGGTATTCAGGGTGTCATTAATAACAAAAGCAGAAATATCTCCGCCACTTGCGTGTATTTCCATAGATGTTGTGAAACGCTCCTTAAATCCCAGTTTATCACATTCCCTCGCCGTAATATAATAATTTGGGCGTTTTACAATAGTAAATATAGCAGCAATAATTGCGGCGCCCGCCATAAAAATCACAACGGCCGCCCCTGCTTTTTCAATATAAACAAACTTACCTGTAATTAAAACCGCAGCGCTCACAACAAAAGCCGCACTTAAAAACAAAAGAAGGCAGTTTATAAGTGTTTCAAATATCAGCTTTCGTCTTAAGGGTTTTAAAATCTCATAAATTTTAGCCATAATACCAACCTACTTATTTTTTCTGGAGGCTTTTACAGGTGTCAGCACCTTTGAAGTAAAGAAAAGCATAAGCGTTGTAATTATAATATTTGCCGCAACATTATATGCCCAAAGATTAATGCTGCCTGTATTTCCCCCATAGGAGGAATACCTGTACATATAATTAATCTCATAAAACAAATTATCTACAACGCCTGTACCCATTTGGGTATCTATAATAGACAAGAAGCCCACAAACGGATTAAGGGAAAAAATTGCTATGAAAATTGCATTTATAACTTTTTCACCAATATTCCCCACAGCGACAGCTGCGGCAGATGTGCTATAAGCCGTACTAAATGAACTGGATAAATACGGGTTATATCCGGTTAGGGGATTATACATCCTAAAAATATTAAACACTATATACATTAAAAACGCCGCAACAAAAGTACCTATGCAAAGCACCATAATAGTTATATATGATAAAACCGTGGCACTTACCGTTCTTTTAAATAAGCTGGATAAGAATATGCAAATACTCCCCATTGCAGCAGAGCTGAGTATCGTATAGAGAATTACCGCAATTAAATCCGGCAAAGAAACGCCGCCGTAATAGAACATCATGGCAAAAACTGGCATGGATGCCACAATCAGAAGCACAACTATTGATAGCGAGCTCATAAGTTTGCCTGCCGCTATTTTAAATGTACTCATTTTAGTAATAAGCATGAGGTTGAGAGTTTGCCGCTCCCTTTCTCCCGCTATGGCTCCGGCTGTTAAAGCAGGTGTAATAATAGCTATGAGAACAAACTGAAATCCGGAAAGCAAGGTGTATCTTTCCGCCACAATCCGCGGATCGAATCCATAATTGCGGCCGTAAGCATAATTATTTACCTGCAAGCCTGCAATTCTCTCAACCGCCATTAATATCGCCACATATACTGTCAACGCGCCATAGGTTTTCCAGCTTCTCAGTAATGTATTTAGTTCTCTTCTGAATACCGGATTAAGCATTATTTACCACCCCGCTTTGCGCTGCGCCGCCTGTAAGCTCCATAAATACTTCCTCAAGATTACCTTCTTTTTCGCGAAAGCCAAGAAGGCTAATTCCTTCTCCTATAATTTTTCTGATAATCTCTGCCAAATCCTCATCCTCGCCGTCAAACTGAATTTCAATATCCGATGTATTCTCCAAAATCTCAATAACTGCGGGCATTTGTTCAAGCAATCTCACAATCCTTTCATCCATTGCAAGGGGCTTTATATATACAGCGCGCTTTCTTCTCATGCTACGCATAATATCATTTATATTGCCGGCCGCTACGACGCGCCCATAGTTAATTATGCCGACCTCACTGCACATTTCGGAAAGCTCGCTTAAAATATGAGAACTGATAATAATCGTTTTACCCATTTGCCGGAGCTGCTTTAATATTTCTTTAAGCTCAACTCTCGCTCTCGGATCAAGCCCAGATGCAGGCTCATCCAATATAAGCACATCCGGATCGTGAACAAGGCATCTTGCAAGGCAAAGCCGCTGCTTCATACCTCTGGAAAGAGTGTCAACATATTCATCAAGTTTAGAGCCTAAATCAACAATCTCCAGCAGATTGGCCGTAAGCTCTTTTCTCTCACTATATGCAATGCCGTATGCGCCTTCAAAAAAATCCATATACTCCCAAACTTTGAGATTATCATATACTCCGAAAAAATCCGGCATAAAGCCAATTTTTTCTCTCAGCGCCATAGGGTTATAAATAACATCTATTCCTTCAATAAGTATATTTCCCGCTGTAGCCGTCAAAAGCCCGCTCATTATGCTCATTGTTGTGGTTTTTCCCGCTCCGTTAGGGCCTACCAGGCCAAATATAGAACCATCGGGAATTATAAGATTCAAATCATTTACCGCTCTGAATTTGCCGTAGTCCTTAAAAAGATGCTTTATCTCAACCATTAACGACTACCCCCTTTAAGCTGTATTTCGGGAAAATTAATATGATTGATATTTGTACAATCCACTCTCAATTCCAGTTTGAAATCATTTGAAATATACTCTTCAGGATTACTGTATTCCCTAAAGCTCAGCACTTCCCATTTATCGTATTTGCAATTGTATATTTCTGCCGAAACCCGCTCACCATAAGTATTTGTTTCTATGCTGTTTGAAAACATAAAAGATTTCAAATTTTCATACTCGCTTAAATCATAAACAAAGCCTATTTCATCATTCATATCAGTATATATGCCGTAGTCATAACCGGCATCATAATATCCTTTGGCTTTTATTTCCGATATACTAATAAAGCCAAAGGGCAGCTCATAATTTTGCGGGTCGAAAATATAATTGCATTTTATTTCCATAATCACAGCATTGTTATGGAATTTCATAGGTGCCGCCCCGCTGACAGTGCCTTCAACGCTACCCATGTTTTCGCCTATATAAGCATACATTGTAATGTTCATTGCATCTACAGGCATATAGCGCGAGTAGCCATATGAACCCCTTGCATAATAGTTTTTATTGTTATAGTTATTTTCAATTATATATCCGTACATCATGTTTTGCCAGCCTGCGATTTGTTCAGCGTCGGTTTTCGCCCGGCTTTCATAGCCATCATAGCTCCATAAAAGAGAATACAGGTCATAATGAAAATTCTCTAAACCCTGTAAATCATCATTGAGAATAAATTCTTCCCCCGCTTTTATGTCATCAAATTTCTTATACCCCCGGTTACCGAAAGAAAGAATCACATTTTGCAAATCATAAGGCGTGTTGTTTGTTATAATGCCTTTATAAACACCGCCTTGCAGCCTTATATCGGCTGTTATGTCTCCTTGCAGATCAACCTCTTCCGTAACGCCGAAAATATTTGTCTGCCAGCGCTCATTGTCATAATAGGTTATGCCCGGCTTATCCCCGTAGACAACTTTGATTGGCTTATAATTCCCATAGTTGTAATAACCGTAATAATCATTGCCCAAAAGCGGAGTTAAGTTTATACCGTAGCTATCCATTTTAACTGCAATATCGCCTTTTTTACCGGTTAAAACCGCAACATTACTTTTTTTAACGGCATATTTATCCCCTGAACTAATATCCAATACGGCAACCTCATTAAGAACAGGTCTCTTATAAATGGTGTTTAAGCTCATAAAGAAAATAATAACGGTTAGGCCTACAGCCATTACAGGTATAATTACAAAACCTGCTTCTTTCTTATCTTTTTTATGAAGTATGAAAAAAAGCACAGGCCCCGCCGCAACTATATACAAGCCTACCAAGGCCGCTATTGTTCTTGTTATGCCTCCATTCAGATGAGGAATAGATGATAAATTATATGCGCCGACAACAGGCGCGCCGTTTGAATAAGTATCAACATAGCCTTCGCTTATGGACGACGCCATCTCCTTTAGCAAAACAGTTTTTATAAACTCCACAAATCTGGAGCTTTTTTGGACTGCCGCTTCGCTTAGGTTAAACGGAAAAATGACCACTTTACCCTGGCCGATATTTACTGCACTGTATAATATAGTATTTAAGGTATTGTCTATTTTTCTGAAGCCGGGAAATTCAAACACAATAGGGTTGGCAGCTGTTTTCTCCTGTACAAAAGGATTTGCAGCATCTAGCATCTCCTCTTTTTCTGCACGCTCTGCCTGCTCTAAATTTTCCGCCTTGTCTATATTTTCTTCGTCTTCTATGTCTTCCTCAGGGTTTTCACCGCGCTCATCAACCATATCAGAAGCAGAATCCTCTGCCGTTTTATCAGATTGCCTCGGCTCTTGATGTTCTCCGTAACCTTCCTGGTCATAATCTTCAAAAAGCATTTCCAAATCATCTGTTACAAAATGCCTGCTGGATTCAACGGTAACTATATTTTCTAATCCCTTCATTGTTTTTGCATAGTTTTCACCGCTGCCTATATAAAGCGTTCCGCCGCTGTTCACCCAGCTTTTAAGGGCATCTCTGGATATATTACTGAGGCGGGTGGTATCAAAATCATTAATAATCAATATGTTAAAGGCACTTAAGGCGCCTAAAGTATTCGGAAAATCATCAATAGTCAAATCAGGGATTTTTTTCGATGAATAAGATTTCATCAGCTCGCTTGAATAAATCCCTTTAATATGCGAAAGCCCCGATGCCTTGTCAGATAATGTTCCTATAAGTATATTTTCAGGACTGTAGGCTGAAAATGTTAGAGGGATGGATGCAACAGTATTCCCTTTCTTATCAACCAAAATTACTTTCAAACTCCCATACTTGGGTATTGTATTTATGATTATTTCAAGCTCAACGCTTTTGGTTTCGTTTGCATTCATTGTAACTGGATAGGCATAGTCAATATATACCTCATCTTCAGAACTGCTTCGGCCATAACTATAATAGTAGTTATCATTTGAAACAGGTACGCGAATCAGTATTTCACCGTCAAAAGAACTATCCCCCGTTTTAGCTTCCACCTTTACAGGTGTAGGATACCCAACCTTATAAAGGCCGGAATATCCTACTTGTGCTGAAACAGTGGCTTTAGCTGCCACCTCGGCAGCAAAAAGAAAAGGCGATATAGCTCCCAGAATCATAAGAAATGCCAGAAATAATGCTATAGCCGCAGCTACTTTTCTTTTTGTGTCTTTCTTCGGTGATCTCATATCTACACTCCTTATTTGCGGATTGTTAATATTAAACAATCCTGTATAATTAACCCTTGCGGGTAATTTTAATTAAACCGCTATATTTTTGCAAAAACTCAAAAACGGAGAAATCTGTGTTTCGGCTTCAAATCGGTTCCTAATAATTGAAATATAAAGCTCATCCTTAGCCCTTGTTGCCGCTACATAAAACAGGCGGCGCTCCTCATCTATATCTGCTGCTGCCTTGCCTCTTTTATAAGGTATTAGCCCATCCACGCATGAAGCAACAAATACTTTTTCAAACTCCATGCCCTTAGCGCTATGTATCGTTGAGAGGGATACTCCATATTCTTTTGATAAATCCTTCTTTTCTCTGTCTTTAATTTTTGAAATATCCAGCTGATGATTAATATGCTCAATAAAGCCCTTTGTATCTCTAAAGTTTTTCGCAGAATCCATAATTTCATTTGCGATTTCATAAAGTGCCGCAGGGCTCATTTTTCTATATTCACAATAATTGTCTAAATATATATCATAGCCTATATTTGAGCGTATATATTTAATAGCCTCATAGGGCGGTTTATTTCTGATGGCGGCAATTTCATAAAGCAACTCGTCAAATTTTTTTAGCTGCCATTTTTCCATGCCGCATGAAAATATGAAATCCAAAAGTTTAATGCCTGCTGCCTTGGCTTCTCTTATCATATCCTTGGATACATAGCGGTTGGGCTTATTAATTATCCTAACAAGGCTGTTATTATCGCTGCTGTTTAAGGCCAAAGAAAGATATGCGCATAAATCCTTGCATATAAAATGCTCATAAACGCTTGCGCCTTCATCTCTCACTTTAAAGGGTATCCCTAAGCCTGTAAATGCATCAATAAAAGCTCTGGACTGGGTGTTGATTCTGTAAAGCACACATATTTCATCTAAATTAGCATTTTTAGCCGCCAAAATCTTTTTGCCTATATTAATAGCTTCGCTCCCCACATCTTCCGATAGCATAATAACGGGCTTTTTGCCTGTTCTGTTATCGCTTACAATTAATTTATCAAACCGGTTTTTATTCTCTCTTATTATACGGGAAGAAAATTTAATAATCTCATCGGTTGAGCGGTAATTAATATCCAAAACAACCTTTTTACATTCGGGAAAATCCTTTTCAAACTCAAACATAATCTCCGGCCTCGCGCCGCGGAAACGGTATATGCTCTGATCATCATCTCCGACAACAAATATATTGCGCTTTAGCTCGCATAAAAGTTTCATACATTTATACTGGGCGGCGTTTACATCTTGAAATTCATCCATCATTATATAATGATATTTTTTCTGCCAGATTTTGAGAATATTTTCATTTGAAATTAAAAGAGCATGGCATTTTTCCACCATATCATCAAAATCCAGCTTATTGCCTTTTAATTTAAAATCTTCATACGCCGCATAAACCGCCTTAAAATCATCTGTTGACATATTGGCCGAGCCGTAATATTCCAAATCAATCAAATCATTTTTAATAACAGATATTTCATATAAAATCCCTAAAATAAAATCGTCGCTTATATGATAATTAAGCCCTTTTTCCGCAATAATACACCGTATAATATCTTTTTTCTGACTTTCTCCGATAATACTTTCTACCGGTATATCCATATATGAACGCAGTATGCGGTAGAAAAAGCTGTGAAACGTAGCAATACCCACATTGTTTTGCCCAAGCATTTCATCACATTTAGCCTTGGTTTGAACTGTTGCGGCTTTTGTAAAATTGATAACCATTATTCTATCAGAGGATACAGTCTTAGCCTGAATAAGATTGCGCACCCTGTGAAGAATGACCGTTGTTTTGCCGCTGCCCGGCCCTGCAAGAACCATCATAGGTCCGTCTTCATGACCGGCTGCCATAGCTTGTGAATTGTTCAGCTTTTGTTCTCTCATCAGCGTTCTCCTAAACTTAAATAAAGCACAAATTATTATAGCATATTACTCGTTAATGGAACATAGCCTTAAAAATTAATTAACAATTGGCTTTTTGTAATAAAACCGTTATAATGAAAAGCACTATATGATATTTTATATTATATTTATTGCCTAAAATGAGGTGTTTAATATGTTTTCCAGCGCAATAGAGCGTTTTATGGGTTTTTTTGCATTTTTAGCGGCCGGCCTATTATTTAAAATGGTTATTGGCAAATCCGGCGGCAAAAATAAAAAAGAATTTCAGCAATTTTTAGATGAAGAGCATGAAGCCAATTTCGCAAGGGCCCATAAAATACCTGATGAAATGTTTTATCACCCCGATACCGGCAGCCTTCCCGATACTGATTACGGGGATGGCGAGGAGTTCAAAAAACTGAATCAGGCAAAGCAAAAAGTAATTTCCGGCAGTTCAAGTAAAATGCTTCGCCTTAATCCTCCAATGAAAAATATTGAAATCAAGCAGAATTTCGGAGCTGCAAATCTTGAAAGAATAACAAATTATGAAACCAGCTATGACCAATATATCCGTTCCCTTTCTAATTTCGCCGAGGAGCTTATGAAACTTGGTTTTTTTGAAGATGCGAAGAAAATCCTGATGATTTGTATGGAGATGGACTCGCTGATTTTTCTGCCATACTCTTTGCTCTGTGATATTTATGCAAAAGAAAAAAATGCCAAAGCAATTTTAGAGCTTAAAGACAAGGTTGACTCTACAGAAATTATTTTTAACAATAAACTACTTACAGGCAAAATTATTGACTGCATAAATACAAAATTAAAAGAAATTGAAAATTAGCAAAACAATTTATTATTCTATATAGTAAACTATTTTCTCATCAATACGTATTAAGCAGCATAAATAATAATTGATAAGTATTTTTAAATAGCATATAATACATGTGTAGTTGTTTGATTTCAGCTATTTTAATTAATGTAGCCTACCTGTCATTGAAAACCTTTGGAGGAAATTTATGAATATTGGATTATTTACAGATACTTATTTTCCGCAGATAAATGGCGTCGCCACCTCAACCAAAATATTGGAGCAGGAGCTTGCCAAACTTGGGCATAAAGTTTATGTATTCACCACCTCCGACCCAAAAGCTAAAGGCTCGCTTCCCAGGGTTTACAGGCTTCCCAGTATGCCGTTTACTTTTTTACCCAGCCATAGGGTTGCTTTGGTTTATCCGCCTAGGCTTCTTGCAAGTTTAAAAAAATTCAATCTTGATATTATCCATACCCAATCTGAGTTTCCGGTTGGTATATTCGGGCGTATTGTGTCGGGCTTTTATAAAATCCCCTCTGTGCATACTTATCATACTATGTATGAGGACTATGTTCACTATGTTGCCAACGGCCATTTAATTACGCCTAAAATGGCTCAGCGCTATTCACGGATTTTTTGCAACAGAGCCAACGCCGTTATTGCCCCGGTTGAAAAAGCTAAGGATTCTCTCATAAGCTATGGTGTAACAAAGCCTATAACTGTTATCCCTACAGGCATTGTATTTGAGCCTTTTGCAAGAGGCAAATATTCTCAGGAGGAGCTTGATGAAACAAAGTTGTCTGTTGGGCTTAATCTTACAGACCCTGTTATAATATACATTGGGCGCATAGCTCAGGAAAAAAGCCTTGATGTTATCGTTAAGCAAATGCCTGAAACACTTAAGCTCGTTCCGGATGCCAAGCTGGTTATTGTTGGCAACGGCCCCAAGCGTGAAGAACTTACAGAGCTTGCTGAAGCATTGGGTATAGAGAAATCGGTTATTTTCACAGGCCCCAGGCCATGGAGTGAAATCGGTAAATACTATCAATTAGGCGATGTATTCGTTTCAGCCAGCACATCTGAGACACAGGGCCTTACATATATTGAGGCCATGGCAGCAGGGGTTCTCGTAGTTGCCAAGAAAGACAGAAGCATTGAAGGCATTGTAATAGATGGGGAAACCGGCTATTATTTTGAAAACGACAATGAACTGCCTGCTATTTTACAAAGAGCACTTACCGATGCTGAAACCAGCAAAAAATTAGTTTCAAATGCCCTCAATAATATAGCTCATCTTTCAAGCGAAACCTTTGCAAAAAATGTGGAAGCCCTTTATAAAGAAACTTTGGCGAAGAAAGAAAACAAGCCCATTTCCAGAAGGCGCTTGCTCAGGCGCTAAATTCATATTTAATCCCAAGCCATATAATAGCATATGGCTTATTTTTTAGATTTGGAGGGTTTTATGAAAACGCTCATAATTAACGGCTCACCCAGAAAAAACGGCACAACCTCAACTCTTGTAAAAGCTCTAGCCGAAAGGCTTTCAGGTGAAATCCGCATTGTAGAAACCTATCGCAGCAATATATCCCCTTGTGTAGACTGCCGCTATTGCTGGAAAAATGACGGCTGCGCTATAAATGATGAAATGCAGTATCTGTACAAATATATAATAGATGCTGATAATATAATAATCGCCTCCCCTATTTACTTTGCAGAGCTTACCGGCTCTCTGCTTCAATGGGCAAGCAGGTTGCAATATTTTTGGACTGCCAAAAATTTCCGCAAAACAGACATTCTTTCCGGCAAAAAGAGAAAAGGTGCAGTTATTCTTTCAGACGGCGGCTAAGGGATTTTTGAAAACGCACTGGCTATGGGCAAAAGGTTATTGAAAATTATGTATGCCCATTGTTTGGATTATATTTATTTCAGCGGAAATGATTTAAAAAACTCAGAAGCTATTGTGATAGATGATGCAACCATGGATAAAATTTACCTTCTGGCTGATATTTTAAATAATGAGTAACAATTAAAACTTTTCTGCACAAAAAAGACCTGTCGAATATGTGACAGGTCTTTCAAAATTTTTATTAACTAACAGAAGATGCCCTTCTTGCAGGGGCTTTTTTACGCTTTCTTACAATCGGCTGGCGTTCAGGATTGTAAGTAATTTTAGGCTCAGCCTTGGTTTCAACCGTATCTTTTGTTATTACAATTTTCTCAATAGTTTCATCAGAGGGGATATTGTACATAATATCTGTCATAAACTCTTCCACAATAGCCCTAAGACCCCTTGCGCCGGTTCCACGCTCTATGGCTTTTGCAGCAACAGCCCGTAAGGCGTCTTCTTCAAATTCCAGATAAACATCATCCAATTCAAAAAGATATTTAAACTGGCTGATTATGGCATTTTTAGGCTTTGTGAGTATGGAAACGAGAGCATCCACATCAAGCGCCGAAAGTGTCACTATAATAGGCAGCCTGCCGATAATCTCCGGAATAAGGCCGTATTTTTGCAAATCCTGCGGCTCGAGATTTTTAAGAATCTCCAACTCCATGCGCTCTTTTTTAGTCTTAGTATCAGCGCCGAAGCCGATAACCTTTTTATTGAGCCTTTGCTCAATTATTTTATCAAGCCCCGCAAATGCGCCGCCGCAAATGAAGAGGATATTAGATGTATCTATCTGTATAAAATCCTGATGAGGGTGCTTTCTTCCGCCTTGAGGAGGTACGGAAGCCACTGTGCCTTCAAGAATTTTCAAAAGAGCCTGCTGAACGCCCTCACCGCTTACATCGCGGGTGATGGAAGGATTGTCGGACTTTCTGGAAATCTTATCAATCTCATCTACGAAAATAATGCCATGCTGTGCTCTTTCTATATCAAAATCAGCCGCCTGTATGAGCTTAAGCAAAATATTTTCAACATCCTCGCCTACATAGCCGGCCTCTGTAAGGCTTGTGGCATCTGCTATTGCAAAGGGCACATTCAACAATTTCGCCATGGTTTGCGCCATATATGTTTTGCCTACACCTGTAGGCCCTACAATAAGGATATTGCTTTTTTGAACCTCTATATCATCATTAAGGCCGCTGGTTATGCGCTTATAATGATTATAAACCGCAACAGCCATAGCTTTTTTCGCATCATTTTGGTCAATTATATATTCATCAAGTTTCGTCTTTATTTCAGCCGGCTTTGGAATATCAAAATCCTCGCTGAAATCAATAAAATCGTTTATATCTTCATCAAGTATCTCATTGCAAAGCTCAACACATTCGTCACAAATATAAACATTTGGACCGGCTACAAGTTTCCTGACCTGCTCTTGTGTTTTACCGCAAAAGGAACATCTGAACTGCTTTTTGTTCTCTGTTTTTGAAGCCATAATTCATCTCCTTATGTTTTACGCAATCATTATTAATGCCTGTTTATAGGTACTACTTCCATGTATGATTTGAATGAGCTTTCATAAAATCAAAATACCCACTATTTATCTTTTCGACTGAACAACGGAATCTATTAACCCATATTCTTTAGCATCTTCCGCTGACATGAAAAAGTCACGTTCTGTATCATGCTCAATCACCGCAAGAGGCTGGCCTGTATTCTCCGATAAAATAGCATTTAGCTTGGATTTTGTCTTAAGCAGCCACTCTGTATGGATTTTAATATCAGTTGCCTGACCCCTTGTGCCGCCAAGAGGCTGATGAATCATAACCTCTGCATTGGGAAGTGCATAGCGCTTGCCTTTTTGACCGCCCGCAAGCAAAAACGCGCCCATGCTGGCACACATGCCGACGCAAATTGTAGAAACATCAGCTTTTATATGCTTCATAGTATCATATATGGCAAAGCCTGCCGTTACAGAACCGCCGGGGCTGTTTATATAGAAATTTATATCTTTATCAGGGTCTTCCGCATCTAAGAAAAGAAGCTGCGCTACAACAAGGCTTGCAGTAACATCATTCACCTCGTCACTTAAAAAAATAATCCTGTCTTTCAAAAGCCTTGAATATATATCATAAGACCTTTCGCCTCTATTTGTCTGCTCTATTACATAAGGCACTAAACTCATTGATATTTCCTCCTTCATGGAAAATTATTAATATATTCCTTTATTATTTCCAAATCACCTAAAATCTACCAAGAGATGTTTCGACAATATACGCCGCCTTTTGTCAAAATATGACAAAACCTACAAAATCCAGAAATCCCTTTCATACAGCGAAAATTGTATGAAAGGGATACGAAGCTCTATTTATATAGCTTTAGCATTTTCTTTAATAAAATCAACTGCTTTTTTAACTTTTAAGTCCATATCGAGACCTTCTTTATCTTCCTGGCGAAGAATCTCTTTAAGGCGCTCAACTTCCATACCGTAGCTTTCGGATATTCTTGCGATTTCAGCATCGCGCTCTTCATCAGTGATTATGAAGTCTTCAGCCTTAGCAACGGCTTCCAACACTAATCTGCCTTTAACCTGCTTATCGGCGCCTTCTCTGTATGCTTCTCTCAGAGAATCCATATCCTGACCTACATATTGCAGATAAGTTTCAAGAGGGAGGCCCTGCATACGGATTTGGTTGGCAAAATCATTTACCATTTGATCAACCTGATTTTCAACCATAACCTCAGGTATATCCATTTCAATTTTGCTGATAATGAAAGCAATCAAGTCATCTTCCATTTTACGCTTGGATTCTTCCTGCTTAGCTTCAGAAAGTTTTTCTTTCACGCTGTTTTTATATTCTTCAAGCGTATCAAACTCCGAAACATCCTGAGCAAAGTCATCATCAAGCTCAGGGAGCTCTTTTTTGCGTATCTCTTTAATCTCAACCTTGAACATTGCGGGTTTACCGGCAAGCTCTTTAGCATGATATTCAGCAGGGAAGGTTACATTAACCTCTAAATCATCAGCAAGTTTAGAGTCGATTAACTGCTGCTCAAAATTATCAATAAAGCTGCCGGAACCTATGGTCAGATTATAATCTTCGCCTTTGCCGCCGGGGAAAGCCTCACCATCAATAAAGCCTTCAAAATCTATAGTAACAATATCACCGTCTTCAACAGGTCTTTCTACGCTTACCATGCGGGAGTTCTGCTCTTTAACCTTGTCAAATTCCGCATTAACCTCTTCATCAGTAACTACGGCTTCCACAGGAGTATACTCAGCGTTTTTATAAATATCAGCAGGTATTTCAATCTCAGGCTTTGTATAAACCTGCGCAGTGATTGTAACGCCTTCTTCATCGCTGATTTCTTCTATATCAATTTCCGGCCTTGAAACAACATCCAAATTAAGCTCGCTTACGGTTGCTTCATATATTTCAGGCAGAACGATATTAATAGCATCTTCATAAAAAATATCCTTACCAAAATTAAGCTCAATTATTTTTCTGGGTGCTTTGCCTTTTCTAAAGCCCGGGATATTGATTTTGCCGCGGTTTCTCTTATAGGCTTGATTTATGCCCTCTTCAAATTTATTATTATCAATAATAAACGTAATTTTAACCTTGTTATTTCCTATAACTTCGTATTTGCCACTCATTAGAATGAAGCCTCCTCATTTTGCATAAGTAAATTAAAATTTATTTATGATTAAGCCTTATCGGCAATGTCAAGATTAGTTTCACATTTGCTGTGCAAAACGTGAAGTACCGGAAAGAGACATAGAGCCAACTGTTAAGCCTCCGCTTTCCCTTTGAAAACCAAATAATTAAATCATAAAATCTAATTAAAAATTATACCATAATAAATATAAAAATACAATTATTATCCGCCTACAATATTTCTATTTCTATATTATAGATTTCCGCCTCGGTGTTATTTTCCGCAAATTTCAAAACAGTGTCAACAGTTTTTTCAGCATGGAGTTTGCTGTTTGAAACACAGGCAAATCCTATTACACCAACTTTATGGTTATCATTTTCCTCAATTTCAGCAACGCTGATATTGAATTTATTCTTCATTTTATCTGTAATGCTCTTCATACACTGGCGCTTATCCTTTAAAGAATTAGACCAGTCAATAGAAAGATAAAAAGAGGCAGACCCTATAAACATGGTTACTCACCCTTAAAACACAATGCTTTTTTACTATAAACTGCGTACTAGACAAATATAACAAAAAACTTAAGTTGATACAAGAGATTTTTGAGTTTTTATTGATTAATGTTATTGACTTAAATCTTTACAACGGGAAAGTGTCTGGATAGTTAAGCGTAACTGTGTTATTATAAAATTAATCTTTAATATAAGGAGGCAGCTATGAGGGATATATTATATATTGTTGTACCTTGCTATAAAGAGGAAGAAGTTCTGCCGGAAACATCAAAAAGGCTGAAAGAAAAAATGAATACTTTAATTGAATCGGGGAAAATCAGCGCTGAAAGCCGCATTGTTTTTGTAAACGACGGCTCTTCTGATAACACGTGGGAAATTATTAAAAACCTCCATGAAAATGACAATTTATTCTCCGGAGTGAATTTAAGCCGCAACAGAGGGCATCAAAATGCTTTGTTAGGCGGCCTTATGACTGTGATTGACCATGCAGATGTAACCATTTCAATGGATGCGGATTTGCAGGATGATATTAATGCTGTTGATAAAATGCTGGATAAATATTATGAAGGCTGCGATATAGTTTATGGTGTTCGCAGCGCTCGCGATACTGATACATTTTTCAAAAAAACAACCGCCGAAGGTTTCTATAAAATAATGGACATGCTGGGGGCAAAAATAGTTTTCAACCATGCAGATTACCGCCTTATGAGCAAGCGCGCGCTAAAAGGCTTGCAGGAATTTAAGGAGGTTAATCTTTTCCTCCGCGGTATGGTGCCTATGGTTGGTTATAAAAGCGATACGGTTGAGTATGCCCGCGGCGAGCGCTTCGCCAGATCGGAAGAGCGAATATCCTTTGAAAAAAATGCTGGCATTTGCCTTTGAAGGTATCACAAGCCTGTCTATTGGGCCTATACGCTTTATTTCAGCTCTGGGCTTAGGTATTTTCGGTGTGAGTTTAATTATGCTATTATATTTCCTTATCAGGTACTTTACAGGGAAAACCGTTATAGGCTGGGCAAGCATAGCTGTTTCCATATGGGCAATCGGCGGTTTGCAGCTGCTCTGTCTGGGGATTATAGGAGAATACATAGGCAAGGTTTATCTTGAAACAAAGGCACGCCCTAAGTTTATTATAGAAGAATTTCTGAATAAATAATACAATTTGAATCAATAGCTGCATTTTGTATTGACTTATTATTAATTAAGAATTATTATGTTAGTTAAGAATGATTCTCAATTAATAACAGCATTTTAAGGAGTGGTGGTCATGGTTGCCATAGCTGACCTTTTGAAAGAAAGCGGTTTAAAAGTAACCCCCCAGAGAATTGCCGTTTATAATTATCTTATTCATACAACATCTCACCCTACTGCGGATGTTATTTATAAGGCGCTTGAGAGGGATTATCCTGCTCTCAGCTTAGCCACCGTTTATAAAACCCTGGATACTTTTAGTGAAAAGGGGCTTGTTCAAGAATTAAATGTCGGGGAAGACAGCTTCCGATATGATGCCAACAGTTCACCCCATCCGCATTTTCTGTGTAAAAAATGCAGCGCGGTTTATGATTTGCCAACTATAGACAGCTTCAGCAATTTAAAGGATTTGTTTATGGCAGAAACCGGGCATAATATTGAATCTGAGCAAATTTATTTATACGGAACATGTAAAAGCTGTTTATAAAAATAACCCCTAATGCCAATTAAAAATGGCATTAGGGGTTTTATTTTACAAATTATTTTTTACTCTAATCGCCTTTTACTGTAACACTTCCATCTTCAACCAAAATAGCTTGGCTATTGCTTATGGGATAAAGTTTCAAATCGGATTCATACTGCTCTAGTATTTTTTCAACAGATTTTTTAAACGGCGCGTTTGTATGGTGAGGAACAGGATAAAAATCCACAAGCCCCATGCTTTCAAAATTTTTCAAATCAGGCGCTTTTTTTATACTGTCCAACTTTTGGGCATATTCAATATTTGCGGAAACAATCATAGCCCCTGCCGATTCACCTATGAACAATTTGCCGTTATTAACCTGCTCCGCTATTATTTTACCGGCACCGCTGCGCTTAAGCTCCTGAAGGAGAAAGAATGTATTGCCGCCTGTTATATAAATATAATCATTTTTAGTTAGCTTTTCCATTATTTCTTCCTGAGAAGCTGATGAAATCTCCAGCTCATCAACAACAAGGCCCATTTTTTCAAGAGCTTTCTTACCTGATTTTACATAAAAAACTATTTTTTCAACAACACTTGCAGTGGGTATAAAGGTTACACTTTTCCCCTTCAAACCGCTTTCAAATTCCTCAAATATATTTGCTACATCTTTAAATGATGATGATAAAAACAGTCTTTTCATTTTTGTACTCCTCTTAACAAAATTAATTTTAAAATCATTATAACAAAAACACATCCTGCTATCAACCGGATGTGTTTTTGTTATCTTTACAATAAATAATCTTTCGGAGGGGGAGATAGATTATTTTGTATTTTAATCGTATAACTCAACTATATAAGTTATTACCGCGCTGTTTGTAGGTTTGGCATCTTTCGGCTTCGTATATCCCATAGTAGAGAAGAATCCGCTGCCGTCGCCTTTATCCCAGGTTTTGCCAATGGCATGTCTAATTGCTCTTTCAACACATGCAGGGTTTGTATCATATTTTTTAGCAATTGCAGGATAAAGACCTTTGGTCATTGAATCTAAAAGCTCTCTGCTTTCGATTCCCATTATAATTGCCTGTTTTAAATATGTAGAACCTTTAAGGTTGGAAGGAGTACCGATTTTACGCAGCATATTGATTGCAAAAGATGAAGGGCTGTCAACTCTTGCCTTTGCGGCGAAATCTACTCTTGTAATTGTTTCCTGCGGCCTGCCGGAGCCATTTTCATAAACCTGAATAATTCGATTTACGAGAAGCCCCAAATCGAAAGGTTTCAAAACAAAATAATCTGCGCCTAGCTCCATTGCCCGTTTTGTAAAGCTCTCTGCACTTACTGCGGTAAACATAATAAATTTGGGCCTTGCCGGACCGCGCACATCTTTAAATTCTTCCAGAATTTTAATACCGTCCAGCTCAGGCAATACAATATCCAATAATACTACGTCCACCTGATTTTCGTTCAAAATCTTCAAGCCCTCTATTCCATCATAGGCACAACCTACAATGTTAAAGCGATCGTTCAGGCTGAGGTAGTATCTTATGGAATTATTGAGTTCTTTGTTATCCTCGATTATTACGATATTGATAATACCGTTATCCACAAAATCACACCTATCAATATAATTTTTCACATTGTTGTCGAATTTTTCAATGTCGAAACCATGTAATTTTTACCATCTAACACATATATCGACGTGTTTCGTCAAAAAATAACGATTTTTGTCTAAATTTTTTCAAAAAATTTAATAAATTAAAAAAACAGCAGGTTTTT